>Ga0265297_10007132_pt1 | contig 15666 bp, 32 predicted proteins | sample Munlanlwell13791_FD_192502 | JGI IMG/M metagenome (GOLD analysis project Ga0265297, IMG submission 192502) | Leachate microbial communities from a municipal landfill in Southern Ontario, Canada - Leachate well 137-91 | ecosystem: Engineered > Solid waste > Landfill > Unclassified | place... | reverse complement strand
CCTTTTGGGTTTAATTCTTCCTGTGTTTTCCTCATTTCCCCCTCTCTTTCAGGTTGTCATTTTTCAAATCTTCAAAACTTTTGGTTTGCCATTTTCTAATCTCCCAAAAACCTAAAACCAATGACCAGCTGTAAATAAACCGCATATTCCCTTCCCAATGTTTAAAGCAAAAACCTTTCCAACCAGGAAACCAACTTACAAACTGCAATCCTTTCGGTTCTTTCGTTTTCTCCTTCTTTTGGGTAGTCATTTTCGCCCCCCATTTCTTAATCATTCTTTCGTGGCCTTTTTCGGCTTCCTCATAGGTTGAGTACCGTTCCATGTCAAGCTCCTCCCAATTCCCCTCTTTGGGAAAGACCATAGTTTCAAAGAATAAAGGCTTGCCTCTGCGTAATAAGTTATGGTTAAGACCTAAAAACACCGTTGAAACCCACTTGCCGTTTTTGAGAGTAGTTTGTTTTAAAATCGTCTCTTTTAAATGAGTTCCAAGCCATTCCGCCCACTCGAACATACTGGCCGGAACCACCTTTTTGCCTTTTAAGATAAAATAATCGTTCATTTGTTCTCCAAAGATACTAAGCCTGGCTGACTATCTCCACCCTTCCGGTAAAACTATGTTCGCCGAAAGATCATGGCGATTAAATAATTCCTTCATTTCCTCGTAGAGGCTAAACAGTTTTTTACCTTCGCTTCTGACCTTTTTTAGGACATAGACAATCATAATTCCTCCATAAATTTTTTAAGGGCCTCTTTGACCGTAGCCTTACTGATTTTTTTGCCGTCAATTTCCACCATCTCTTCTTCAATACCAGTCTCTATCAGTTTCCCATGAACCACCTTTCCTTTAATCAACTTGCCGACCCTGATCTCATCTTCCCCGTCGTTTAAGTCTCCCCAACATTTAAGGCCAGCAAATATTCTTCTACCAACTGAATAGACCCCCTTAACCTTAATAGATAATTGAACACAAACTCCATCAGCAATAGTTGCGTTTCCACCAACCTTCTGATACCAACCAACCTCCTGATACCCACCAACCTTCTGATACCCACCAACCTCCTGATACCCACCAACCTCCTGATACCCACCAACCTTCTGATACCCACCAACCTCCTGATACCCACCAACCTTCTGATACCAACCAACCTCGTCAAATTTTTCTACAATATATGATTTGGCAACGGTAATTGACCTATTAGCCACCAGATACTTCACCTTCAAACATCCGGTTATTTCAACGTCATTCTCAAAATAGACCGCTTCATCTGGTTTGATAAAATCTCCGTCAATCTTTTTGTCGGAATAAACGGTAAACTTAATTCCGTATAATTCTTTTGTTTTGTTCATTTTTCTCCTTTTAAATTTTAAATTCTCTTCCACAAGTCCAGCGGCTAAAATTGCCCCCGGATTCGTCAAAGATTTGTTTTGCAACTTGAATGTTTATTTTGTAATTCTTTAAAAACCTGACTGAGTTTTGGTTAAATCCCTGCCAATGGGTATTGATCTGGAATATCCCGATATCCTGCCCCACTCCGCCCCAAGTCGTGTTATCGTTGATCGCTTCCGGGTTCAAGTGTTTATTCTCGGCACAAGTCCCGGAACCTTTGCCCTGTAACAGGGTCATCGCCTTGTCGTAATCTTCTCCAAAAACCCGCCGGATTTCTGCTTTAATCTCTGCTTGTAAATCAGTTGGGGTAGGTTCCGGCTCCGGGGTAGCGGTTGGTTCAGGTTGAGTTTGCGTTTCCAAAACTTCAAAAACCGGAACCATGATCTCTTTGGCTTGGGTGTGTTCTTTGTAGGTGCCGCCAAGTACCAAGCATATAACAGCGAAAAACAAAAAGACGCTAAGACGAACGTAGAGATAGCCTCGTCTGTCGCTTCGGTAGCGAAGGTCATATTTTCTCCTGATTAAATTTTTCATTTTTACTCTTTCTCTGTCCCGGTTAAAATAATACTTTCAATCTGTTTCAAGGCATCGTCTAAAACCTCGTCTATATCTTCTAAAACCTCATTATCTCTAGCGTCTGAAACCGTTTTCTTATCACCTTTGAGGATAAGTTCAATCGCCCCGGTATATCTTGGTAGAAGTATTTTGCTATTTATTAGTTTCATTTTGCTTTTTCCGGGGGAGGGTTGGTCTGTCCTCCCTCCCCCTTCTTAGCCTAACGCAAAGTTTTTAATCTTGTAAGGTCATTATAGATCAGTTTTATTCTGTTGTCAAGTAGCAGTTTTGATCGTAGTAATTTTAGTTAAATAAACAGTTTTATCTGACTTTTTTAGCCTTTTTAATAATTTTTTTAAAAAAACAAGGGTCAAAGTGGTTTTCCTCTGACGACAAATCCGCCCACAGGCACATTACTGCTCCCCATAACTCATTCCCGGCTACATAATTAGCGTTTTTTGGTAAACATATTTCTTTCTCTCTATATCCCCAACAAATCATTGAATTTTCTGCTTTCTTGGCCGATTTTTGCGTTCTATCTTTTCCGTTTAACCAGTTTTTAGCCCACCTCGCAAAAGGTTCTTCGTGGCAAACCTCTAAAGCACAAAGGATAGCGAAGGCGATTTTTTGAGTAAGCGTCCATTCTGGTAGCTTGATCTCTTTAGTTAACCTCATCTCGCTAAATCCGCTCTTTAAGTAGCCGTCATTTTTAACTTTGCCTTTGCCTTCTCCAACAAATAACCGTGGGTTTTTAATATCGGCATGAGCCGGATTTATCAGCACGGCCATGTCCTTGTTACGGTAACAATGAAGCCAGCCCTCAGTACAAAGTTCCCCTTTCCCACTTGTTTCATACCACTTTCCCAATTCCCATTGAAAGCCGTTATGGGTTTGCATATTTGGGTTGGTGAGTTTATAGATTTTCATATTTATTTTTTACGAATTTTATATGCCTGCAATCCTTTTTTCCGTTTCTGCCGTTGGAAAGCCTGTAAAATATATTCGCCGGACAGGAACATCTATAAAACAAAGTGCCGTCAATGTTTTTGCTAACACAAACGGTGTAGTATTTATCTTTGACTGATAGGCTAGGAACTTTATAAAGTTTCATTGTTTAATAATTTAAAAGCAATTTCGGCGTGGGTTTTTATAATTTCGTCAAGGTTTTTGGTACACTCTTTTTTGGTTTTATGAGGAAAATCTTTTCTGAATTTTTTAATCATTCTGAAAACAACGGCGAATTGATTAACCGACTTGACGATCTTATCCTCTTGCCTGCTCTCTATTGCCTCAGCAATACGGTTTAAAGACGAAACTGCAATTTTAAAATCTTGGGGGTTCATCTTCCTCCTGTAAAAATGGCTCCGCATTGACAGTAGGTTACCTGTTCTGAGCCTTCAAAAACCGGGTCTGGTAATTGCCTTCCACATTCAGGGCAGATACCGCATTTAACAATTAACTCGTCAGGCACTTTCGCACAACCTTCAATTTTTCCTTTACCCGCTGTGATTTTAGCTTTCATTTTTTTATCTCCTTTTATAAATTAAAAACATTCTATAAGTTCTTCTATACAAGAGTTTTCTATGCCGTAATCATCTTGATTCCCACCAGTCCATTCTGCCTCATTCTCTAGCCAGTCTTTAAGTCTTGCCTTCACCAACTTGGAAACAATTTCAGTAAGTTTTTCTTTATTCCGATATTTCGGATTTAAAGAAAAAAACTCATCGGAAATGTCTTTCATCAATTTATCGTTGTTTATTTTGGTTTCTGGGTTCATCAACTCCATTCTACCTCCCAACTATTGATAACTTTTCTTCTTGATAGATTTCTAGTCCGCCGATTTCTCTAGCACCATCTCTGATTGCCTGATTGACCGTTACTTGATTGATTAATTTATATTCGTCTGGAATTTTTGAGAAGTCAATAACCCTGAAAGTCCAAACCTTTCTAGTTTGAGTATTGCCGATCTTGGTTTCCGGCCTCTCTAAGACTACCGGGGCGTTGACCTGATGGCCTGCCTTTTCGTGGGCTTCCTGTATTGCCCTTCGTCTGGCTTCTTCTTTTGCCAATCTTTCTGTTTCCAGCCTTTTCCAGCTTAAAATTCTCCCGGTAAGTAGTTCTCTGGCTTGGGTTAGGGGCGATTTTAATTGCCTAAAAGTTTCATTAATCGCTTTTAGGGATTGATTGAGTGGGGCGGTGAACTCTAGCCTTTTGGCCTCTAGGTTATTCTCTGCTTCTTTCACTTTCCGCAGGAATAAGGAAGCATTGTCTATTGCCTCAATGCTGTCAATTATGTAATTACCGGCCTCTTGGGCAAGCGGTGAAACTTGCTTCTCAAGGGTCTGGATTTCTTTTTTGCTGATTTCCATATTTCCTTTAAATTATGTATTAAGGGTATTATCCTCTTGTTTTTTTTTGTTGTCAAGAGCCAAAAGATAGACTTGACAAAAGAAAAAAATAATGGGATAATAACCCAAAGTTGAAAGGAGGTGAAAATGAAAAAAGAAAAAAGCATTGTTGAGAAAAAATCTCTTGATTGGGCTGGAGCCGGGATTTTAATCAAGAAAGCCCAAAATCCGAAAGACCTAAACATCCAAAAAATGATTATGGCTTTGTCGGTGGCTTTTGATATCCCCCCTCAAGGGATAACCGTTTTGGCGGATACGCCATATATTAACAAGGTTGGTCTTGAATATGCCTTTGACCGATATAGCGATCAAAAAGGCTGGGGGCATTTCATCTCTAAGCCTGTTGAGTTGGCAAAATCTCCGTCAGACACCGCCGTCTTCGTCACGGAATTATATAGCAGAAACGGCAGGGTGATCTGCAACGGTTATGGCACGGCCAGTCAAGACAGTATCAGAATGGGAACAATCAGGCCGTTCCTTAATGAAATGGCGGAAACCAGAAGCCAGAATAGGTGCTTGCGGAAAGTATTATCTCCTATCCTTTATGAAACTTTTGTCCGCAATATCGCCTCGCTTAGCAAAGATCAGGTAGCTTTGGTCTCTCAGGCTTCTAAAAACTTCGGCTCGGTAACGGCGGAAGAAATTACCTATCAAAGCGGAGAGCCGGAGCAGGAAACCATGCTAACCGAGAAAGAGATGGCCGTTCTTCAAGACTTTTTGCAACGGATAAGTTCGGCAAAAACTCAGGAAGAACTAAAAAATCTTGGCGTTCTCATTAAAGCCGGGGTTAAGGTTGGTAAATTTAACGAAAATCAAGTTAAATTTCTTAAAGAGGCTTGGGTTAAAAAATCTTCCAGCCTCACGTTTAAAGATAAAAAATGAAGTTAAGCGTTTCCAAAATATCAACTTTCCTTGATTGTCCGAGGAAATATGCCTATGAGTACGAAATGGGCATACAAATCCCCAAGAAGGAAGGTTTTTATTTTGGGAGTGCTGTTCATTCTGGCCTTGAGCAGTTTTACGATGGTAAAGACCCTATGCAAGGGGTTGCACAAGCCCTCTTCGGCCGAAAATCCTGTCTAAAGGAAGAAGCCGAAGAGGGTATTGACCCCCATAAACTCTACTCAGAAGCTAAGAAGATTTTTGAGGTTTATAAAAATGATGCCCCATATTTCCAACCAAAAGAAGTTGAGAAGTTTTTTGAGGTGGAAATGGTACACCCGGAAACTAAAGAAGAATTACCAATTATTTTTGTTGGCAAAATGGATTTAATCACTTCCGGGGAAGATATTGTAGATCACAAAACTTCCAAAAGCGAAAACATGACGTTTTATGAAGCCAAGAACGAACTTCAAATGAGGGGTTATAGTTATGCCTACTTTATGCTCAACCATAAGTTGCCGAAAAGATTTATTTTTAACTACATTCTGAGGACTAAACCGCCCCGGATAACGATCAAAAAACTGTATCCGACATTATACGATATTTGCTCGTTTTTTGAAGTCTTTAAAAAGGTTTCAATTTTAATTTTGCAAAAGAAAACAATGAATAGCCCAAAACCTTCAAAATGGAACTGCCGGTTTTGTCAATACAAAAATATCTGCCCGAAAAGCAGGGCTTGACAAAAAAGTAAAATGAAATTATAAAGGAATTGGCCTATGGATAACCAAAACGATAAATTCAAAGTTGTTGACGAGGCCGGTGATCGCAAATACTTCACGATTATCCCGAACTACATTCTTAACCACTCCACCGCTACCGCCCAAGCCCTCTATTTTCAATTAAAAAGACTTGCCGGAGAAGAAGGTTCAGCGTTTCCCTCAATGAAATACCTAATGGAACAGCTTGGGGTTTCAAAGCCAACTATCAGGAAAGAGATCAAATACCTGCTTGATAAGGGCTGGATTAAAGAGGGGGGATTTGTAAGCGTGAAAACTCACGGAGGAAACCAAAAAATCATGTCTTATAGGATTGTTGATTTGTGGCAGAAAAATGCAGAATTTTACAAGGGGGGAAAAAATAATACCCCCCTTGAAAATGATAAGGGGGGAAAAAATAAGTCTGGCCTTCACGCCCAAAGGGGGGAAAAAATAATACCCCTAAGAAGAACCATTATTAAAGAAGATTTATTTATTACTACACCCCCTAAAAAATTTTCTTCTTTATCCGAAATCGGAGAAACGGATTTTGAAGAGATCGCTCAAAAGTATCACGTTGGTCTTGGTTTTGTTAAATTGCAGTTTGAAAAAATGTCTAATTGGCTTGAGGCCAAAGGCCATCGTTACAAAAATTATAAACGGGCTTTGATGAATTGGGTTTTGACCGAAGCCCAAAAGGGAGGATACCGACCAGTTGAGGCGGTTGTTTTACCAAAAATAATTGAAGAGCAATTTAAACCTGTAAAATCAGAAAAGTTTGAAAAAATTAAAAAGGAGATTTATGAAAAAATTGGTAGAGTTTAGCCTTTGGCTGGTGGCTTTTACGTTTTTAACTTTTGCAGTTTTTTTTGTAACCAAAATCAGAGAAAGAGAAATCGTTTTGGTTGATTTATCCACAAGAGCCTGCTGGTTAAATACCGAACAGCAGGTTGATCTAACGGTCAAGGAACCGTTGGAAAGAATGATTGATGACGCCGAAAAAGAAGGAATGTGTCTGGTGGTTTCCAGCGGCTACCGAACCAAAGAAGAGCAGGAGAGAATTATAGAAAAATACGGCGATCTTGCGGAGGAGACAGATAAGAGCGAACATTTAACTGGACTTGCGGTAGATATTATTGCCTGTCCGATGACCAACGGTAAAAGAGATGATTCGGCGGAAAGACTTGAACTGAGAAAGCCGTTTGATCAACTGCCTGAATATAAATGGCTTTCGGAGAATGCAGGCGAATATGGTTTTATTCAAACCTACAAGGAGGAGGCGTGGCATTGGCGATTTTACGAGAGATAAAACTTCCAAGAGGCAGAAAACAGAAAGATTTTTTTATCAAAAACTTCTCCGATCAGATTACCTGCAAGAGGAGAAAGCAAAAAACAAGTTTTTTCTTTTTGGGATTGTTTATCTGCCTGAAAACAATCCTCTTGTATTTTGTTGTTCTGTTCTTCTTGGTTTCCGACTTATTCCCGGTGATTTTCAAAAGGGCGAAAAAAACCTTGATGATTTTCAGAAAAAAATGGCTTAGGGCGAAAATGAATTTTAATTTTAAAAAAAGAAGATTATTTTTTTCACTAAGAAGGAGTTTTCGCCTATGCCTGCCAGCAAGAAAAAAAGAAACCTCGCTAAAAGAAGAGCGAGAAGATTAGAAAGACGTTCAAAAAAGGGGCAAAATGAAAAAAGATATTGAAGCAAAAGGAGCGTTTGAAATTCACCAAGAGGCACTTGCCCTCAAGCGAAGCATGGGGATTGCTTTTGTTGAACTTGGCCGGATTCTAAAAACGATTAGGGATAAGGGGTATTTTCAGGTTTTGGGCTATGACAGTTTTCAGTCTTATGTGGTCAATTCCGAGTTGGGTTTTAAACGGCGGACTGCCTATTATTATATTGAAATTTACGAGTGGTATGTAGAAAAACTTTCCTACGATTCACAGTTTTTGGCCGAAGTGGGTCAGGATAAACTCATAAAAGCCCTAGCGATTATCAAACAGGATTACTCAGACTGTCCGTTAATTGAAATGAGGCAAAGAACCGAGGATTTGATCAACGAAGTGAAAGAACTTCGGCCGGTTGATTTTGAGAAAAAATACAAAGACGACAAGGCCAATGACGGACACGATGATTATTTGGCTCCGCCGGAATATGTCAGGTGCGAAAAATGCGGCAAGTGGAAGTTGATTATTCCGTTAAGCGAATGTTGCCCGGAATGGCTTGAAGAATTTGAAAAATCATTTTTAAAATTGAAGGAAAAAAATGAAAATCAGAAACCAAGTTTGGATTGATACGGAAAAGTATTTAGTTATTACTCTCAGGGAGCCGTTTTGGAGTGCATGGAAGACCTATGGTTGGGAATACGGCGTTGAGGGGTTTGGCGTGTCGTTAGAAGCCATTAAGAAGGCTCAGGAGATAAATAAAAAGATAAGAGTGCGTCTTTTAAGATATGGCTCTTATGAAATATCGCCCCAAAAGGCACTAGAGGCCGGGAGGAAATTCATCACCAGAGATAACAAGCCGATCATGGTAATTCCAAGAACGGCGTTTGATAAATTCTCTATGAGTAAATACCGTCAATCTTTAATTGAAGAAAAGGAGAAAATCAGGATTGAAAGAAAATCAGAAGTTGACAATGATTAAAAAATGAACTATTATACACAAAATGTTTGACACAAAGAATAACCACCAGTTACACGCAGAAGCAATCGGTTTAATTACTAATAGCCTTCAGAACTCAATAGACATTGGCTCGGTAGTTTCCAAAGATTTAAAATCTGGGAAAGGTTTGCCGTATCATGTTGAGTGGAACGGATTGAGATTTTTGGTGAAGGTCGCCAGACCATCAATCAAGTTAAGTCAAGGCAGGGCAAAATGGTTTTACTCTTTGAGGCAGACGGACAGAGATCAGGTTGATTTTTTCATTCTTTTTTGCCTGCTTGAAAATAGGGTTGAGGCGATTTATTGTATCCCCAAAGAGTTTGCCCCTAAAGTTTACTTCACGATTACGAAACTTGGACAAGCCATGAGGTATGAGTATTTTCGGGTAACTCTTGAGAATATGCCCGAAAGGATAATGGAAATCAAGTCAAGTATGAAAAGGTTGATTAAAATAAATTCGGAGGCTAAAGTTTTCGGGAGGCAAAATGGTTGATATTGACAGAAGTTTCAAAGATATGCTTGGCGAACTCCTGTGGGGTGTGCCGGAAGAAAGAGATTTAATGATCGCAAGCGGTTTTTTATATTGCATTTATGGTTGGCTCCCCAAAAAAGTCGGGAAAATGAGATTGTCTTCGGTTCTGAGATGGTGCAAACTCGGTCAAAAAAAGATGAATTGGGAACAAGCTCTTAGATTTAGAACCCTTTTAGACGGAAAGAAAAAGAAGACAATATGGCAGACGATCTTCAAGATAAACAGTTAATCTGTAAAGACTGCAAGCGTAAATTTACCTTTACGGTCAAGGAGCAGAAGGACTTTGGTCAAAAGGGCTGGCCTGATCCTGTCCGTTGCCGTTATTGCCGAAGACAGAAGAAAATTTTGGTTGCTCTTAACGATGGCGTTAATATTGCAGACAGGGTTAGCTTTTTGGAAGTTTGCGATAAATGCGGAAGGTCTTTCTACACCACGATCAAAAGAAAACAGGGGATAAATCTTTTTTGCGATGATTGTTGGGCGGAAATTAAAATGTCAAACCCGAAGGCCAGAAGCTGGAAAAAAGATTAAGGAATGGCTTTCGGTTAGGCCAAAATTAACAAAAGAGTATCTTGAAAAAGGGATAACTAAATGCGAGATAAGCGGAAGCAGTTTCGCCCTTAGTTTTCACCATATTCAAAAAAGGAGTAGCCAGAAAGCCGAGCATACTTTTGAGGGAACAAGGCTTTTAAATCAAGAATGGCACGACTTTTGCGAATATAACAGAGAGGCAAATGAACTTCTTTTGGCAAAGCCAAGAGGTTTTGATAAAGATTATTTTGAAAAGTTTAAACAAATGAAGAAAGAAAAAACAGGTAATCCTAAAAAATCAGAATGGCAAAAACCCCACAAATGCAAAAATTGCAAAACGATAGTTTCAATATATATTTGCCCTCGTTGTGGGGAGGCTTCAATTTAATTTTTGGTAACTATCCCTTGACAACAGGTAAAATAGGTGTATAATGAAGCTATGAACAAAACAATAGAACAAAAAATGATTGAAGTAGCAAAGTCTTTTGGAACCGACGAAGTTATTCCAAATGACCAACAACTTTTACAATGGACAGTAAATCGCATTGTAAGTGGTGATAAGTCTGTATTAAAGAGATTGGAGGCATTATGAACAAGAAGATTATGAAAGACCAAGCTGACCGCAATTTTAAGAATATAACCAAGATACACCTTGATATTCAGAACGAAAGACTAAATCAGGAGATAAGAGATAGGTTGACAAGCTGGGCAAGAATAGGTGTAAAAACATCAGAACTCAGACAGTGGGATAATTTGTTTGACTTACTTTTAGATAAAAAGTCCGAAGGCGTTAAGGAAGAAGAAAGAAAAGATTTGTTGTTGGCTGGTAAATGTCCAGAGTGCGGGCGACAAAAATACGGATTTACCCTCAAAAACAGAGAGTTGGAAGAAGCTATGGACATAGTAAATAAACATATGAGTAGTTTGGGTTGGCGTAAGTATTGGAACGATAGACGAGAGTTTGATGTTGTTGGCTGTAGAGATGATATTTTAGAAAAGCTTAAATCACTAACTAAAAAATATGAATAGACCAAATTACCCTTTATTTAGATTAAAACTTGTCTTAGCGGGAGACTGGCATCAGTTTAGTAATTGGTTGAGAGAAAACCCAATGCAAGAGGGAGAAGATATTGTTTTCGTGAGGGATATAGAATCTCTTCTTGGGAGACAAAAAGATAATGTTGAACTTATTAAGACTGGTGAGTGGTGGAAGAACGAAGATGGCAAAGAAGCAATCAAAAAGCTGTATCCAGATTTTATTGACGAACTATGAAATATACAATTAAACAACTACGAGCCGAGTTCGGAACTGACGCCAAGTGTTTGCAATTTGTCTTTGACAACCGCTACAAGGATTTGGTTTGTCCTCAATGCAAAGCTACTGGCAAGTTCTACCTCATTGAGAGCCGAAAGCGTTTTGATTGCGTCTGTGGGTTTACTGTAAGCCCTCTGGCTGGCACTATATTCCATAAGTCCTCTACATCGCTAACTTTGTGGTTTCACTCCATATTCCTATTCGCTTCAAGCCGAAACGGAGTATCTGCAAAAGAGTTGGAAAGACAACTCGGAGTTACTTATAAGTGTGCGTGGAGATTAGCCAAACAGATACGAATACTCTTTGCCCAATCTAATAACCCTCTATCGGGAGTAGTTGAAGCTGATGAAACCTACATAGGCGGAATACGCAAAGGGAAGAGGGGTCGTGGAGCTTCTAACAAAACTGCGGTGTTTGGAATAGTAAAGCGTAAGGGTGAAGTGAGAGCCGAAGTGGTAGAGAGTATTAGTATCAAAACAATACAGCCAATTATTGACAGACAAGTAACCAAAGGGGCAAGTATTGTTACTGATGAGTTTAATGTCTATAACCGAGTTAAAAAGAGTGGCTATGAACACTACACCATTCAACACGGTATTGGGGAATATGTAAGGGGGTTAGTTCACTCCAACTCAATAGAGGGCTTCTGGTCGCAATTAAAGAGGTCTATTAACGGAACGCACCACTCGGTTTCACCAAAGTATCTTCAACTTTATCTTGACGAGTTTGTTTGGCGTTATTCTCACCGAGGACAATCTTTGTTTCCTTTAATGCTTGCAACGGCTGTGAAGCCAGTTTCAGCAAATTATGAAAGGACTTTTTCGTGAGCATACAAACAGTATATCACAATGATAATACCTGCTATGAGGGGATACTTACCTAATTTTTTGAAAGGACGAAATGGCTTTGAAAACTAAACTAGAATTTTTGGAAGATTGCCATAACCAGATATTATTTAGAATTGTCCAGCAGGAGATAGACATTGCTAATTTTGAAGAAAGCTCTTTGATTATCTCTCCCGGTGAAGAATATGCCAAAATCAAAGAGGCGGTTAAAGTTGGGAAAGTCAATCTTGAAAAACTTAACAAAATTATCTTGTTGATAAAGGGAATGATTTTAAAAGAAAGGGGAAATGCCGGAAAAAAAACTAAGTTTAACTAAGCAGGAAATTGATAAGATTACCAGCATAATTGCGGCCTCTAGGGTTCAGGAGGAGATTTTAAATTGTATCAATGTGGCTTTCCGAGCTTATGTTACCGAAGAAGTTTTTGCCCGGTTGGGAATTGAAAAGGAAAAATTTAATTTAGCGAATATAAACCTCCAAGAAGGGGCAGTGATAATTAAGGAAGAAGAAAAAGAAAAAAAGGGTAAATGAACAAGTATTTTAACAAAAAATGCCTGTGCAACCAGATGCACAAGCACGATTCAAAGAGAGAAGCCCAAAGGTGCGATGAGCTTTATATCCTTGCTAGGGGCGGTCTCATTTCTAGGTTAATCCAGCAACCAGAATTTGTTTTGCAGCCATCTTTCAAGTTTAAGGGTAGGGCAATCAGGGAGATAATTTACAGGGCAGATTTTAGTTATTTTGATAATTTAAAGAAACTTTTTGTTGTTGAAGATTCAAAGGGCTTTAAAACAAAAGAGTATCTTTTAAAAGTCAAAATTCTTAAATTCATTATGAAAGACAGAAAGGACTTTCTTTTTATAGAAAGCTAAAATTTATGGCTCAAATTCCCGGTGATGAAAAGATTTGTCTCGGCTTCCCAAGAGGTTCAGACACCGCTTATCGGTGGGAAACGATTGAATCACTTTTCATGATGTTCGGCAGAAGCCCCTGTAAGTATAAAATGATTTCTGTTGATAAGGTTCACCATATCGCCCGAAACAAGATCATGGAGGAATTTTTGGAAACGGACATGAATTATCTTTTATTTATCGATTCGGATATGATCTGGGAACCGGACAGTCTTGAGCTTGCTTACAACTTAATTCAGCACCCGATGGTTGATATTGTTACCGGGATTTACTTCACCAAAGGTGCACCGCATTTGCCAGTCATCAGGAAGTTAGACCTAGATGCCGGCTGTTATAACATCTACATGGAATGGGGCAATCAGCCTTTTGAGGTTGACGGTTCTGGAATGGGTTTCATGCTTATCAGCCGGGAGGTTTTGGAAAAGATGAAGCAACCATTTTGCACTTGGGACGGCGGATTTGCCGAAGACCTAAATTTTTGTTTAAAAGCTAAAAAGGATTATGGTTTCAGAATTTGGGCACACCCCGGCATTAAGTTGGGTCATATCGGTAGTAAGGTTGTTACTAATTTTGACTTTATGCAACAGTTCAAGCCGGGAATTAAGGCTTATGTTCGTGAAGCTATGTATAACTCCAAAAAGTACCTTCAGGAAGTCTATCCTGATTGGAGAGAAACACTCGGCATTCACCCTTCAATGTTCAAAAACATAAATACCGCCGATTATTGGGATAAACTTTACAAACTTGAGGGCGGAGAAGAGAAGAATTGGCGGAGATACCCGGAAAAGTTTGATTTTATTGTTAATGATCTTTTAAAAGATATCCCCGAAAGAGCGAATGTTCTTGAACTTGGTTGCGGTGTTGGCGTTTTTGCCAAGAAATTAAAAGAAGCCCACCCGGATATTAACTATTTTGGGATTGATATTTCGCCGTTGGCGATTGAGGAACTGAAAAAAATCGGTTTGAATGGCGAGGCCAAAAGCCTTCCCCCGATAGAAGTAGGCAATAAGTATGATGTTATCTTAGGCTTTGAATTTTTGGAACACCTTGACGAAGAGCCGAGATTAAAAACGGTTGAAGAAGCCTCAAAGATTCTATCAAAAGACGGGTTGGCTATTTTCAGCTCGCCTGATGATTGTATGGGTTCTGACGAGGTGGCCGAACACCGGGTGAAATTTACAAAAGACAGTTTCAAAGAATTTCTTGGCAAGGCGTTCAAAAATGTTACTGTTCACCAGATTGCCAGTAGGCCATCATTATTCTCAAAAGGAACATTTAACTTTTTGGTTGCCGTCTGTGATAATTTAGTTAGAGGAGGAAAAGATGCCGTTTCCGTTCAGAAACAATCCCAAGATAAACACTAATTGGGTAAATAACAAAACCGGGAAGATTTTAGTTGCCAAGACTAAAAAAGCCTATTACGAGATAAGTGCCTCTAAGGAACCGGGGAAAATAGTGATTTCTTTTAGGGAAGAAAAGAAAAGGCTTGGCGGTTCAGCAGAAAAGGTAATGGAATGGCTAGGCGGTTTATCTTTTGAGGTTGACGCTACTTTTGCCAGAGATTTAAAAATGTTTCTTAACGAATATGTGGACAAAGACCCAGAAGAAGTTAAAAACACGGTGAGGATATTTTTTGAAAAAAAGGAATGGATAGCCAAACTTGGCGATGGGAAAGAGGGGAAAGGTGAAACTATCCAATGGGCTTTGAAAGACTTGGCGGAAAAGGTCAATGGGGTGAACGAAAAATCAACTTAAAACCTAGATGATATGAAATTCAAAAAAGGGATAATATACAATCCTACTGGTAAGGGCGGTTTTGGAGAAAACCCCCAAAACAGAAGTGATGGCTACTGGAGTAAAGAAACCTCAATCAGTTACCAGTACCAGTTTTTGATAAGATTGGGGGTTAAGGAATTTAAAGATTGGATTGACAAAAATCCAGAAAACAAAAGAACTGTCGCTCAGGAACTCGCTTATAAGGCTGTCGTTTCGGCAAGGAAAGATTTAGCATACTTAAAAGAAGTTACCGATAGAACCGAAGGAAAAGCGGTTCAAAGGAATGAGATGTCTGGCTCTCTTGATGTTGGAGTTGACGAGGTGCCAGAGGAATTAAAAAAGGCTGTTCACGATGCTCTTATCAAAAACATTACTAAAAAGCCTGTCTCCAGAAAAAGTCGTTGATGCGAATAGCAAAAGGTTTTTTTTGGATTGGTCAATCAACCATATCGTTACCCCCAAGGGCGAGAAGTTAGATTTTTATAATCACCGCTACCTTCTTGATATCTACAATGATGTTTCCCCTAATATTGTGGTTAAAAAAGGTGCTCAGATAGGGGTTTCAACCTACGCAATAAATAAAGCCCTCTGGTTTGCCGATACCCACGAAGTTTCAATTATCTATACCATGCCGACTGCATCTGATGTGAGTGATTTCTCAAAGGCGAGAATGGCACCTGTTATTCAGGCTTCACCCTATCTTCAAAGAGCCGTTGACGGCGGTATTGAATTAAAACAGATAGGCAATTCTTTTGTTTATTTCAGGGGGGCTTGGTCAGAGCGTCAGGCAATTTCCGTTGACAGCGACTTTAACATTCACGATGAGGTTGATTTTTCCAAGCCGGATATTATCAGTATGTACCGGGAACGGATGTCGCACTCAAAGTTTAAGCTATTTCTGGCTCTTTCTACTCCCACTATTCCAGAGTTCGGAATTGATTATCTTTTTAACCGATCAGACAAAAAAGAGTGGTTTGTTACTTGCCCTAACTGTGGCAAAAAACAGATTTTGAAATACCCGGATTCAATCAGGGGCGACACGAAAGAAGCAAGATATGCGTGCGTGCATTGCCTTGCAACGATTACCGATGAGGCAAGGCGGAAC
>Ga0265297_10007131_pt1 | contig 15667 bp, 25 predicted proteins | sample Munlanlwell13791_FD_192502 | JGI IMG/M metagenome (GOLD analysis project Ga0265297, IMG submission 192502) | Leachate microbial communities from a municipal landfill in Southern Ontario, Canada - Leachate well 137-91 | ecosystem: Engineered > Solid waste > Landfill > Unclassified | place... | reverse complement strand
ACGGTTTCGAATTTACATCAACATTGCCGTAAGCATCCTTAGGAAGATTACGAAAAACACCAAAGACGGGATAATCCTTAGACACAGTATCGCAAGTCTGGTTGATATGTTCGCACTTGGCCTGCAAAACAGATTCGTGAGCATTACGCTGCTGCTGGGTCATAGTACCGGAAATCTTATTCACGGTCTCGCCGACAGTTTTCAAGTTTTCGCTCAACGGTTTTATAATTTCCAAGGCTGCATCAACAGCTTCGTTACCGTGCTTTTCCCGTAACTGCTTAATAACATTATCATCGAGAGCAGTGAACTGTAATTTCGCTATTTCATCCTGCACCTGCACCTGCACCTGCTCCTGCGAAGGCTTAGTGACCTGAGTCTTTGCGAAATTACTCCTGTCGATTGTATCGTACAAATCTGCAACCGATTCCAATACGTCAGGGTCATCTTCAGCCAGTTTGATAATTTTCTCATCAGACCAGCCCCTTCTCCTTCCGGCGGCAACCAGACGAGGCTCTACGTCCTCGTATTCGTCCTCTTTACCCTCAGGCTCGGACTTATCTTCTGTTTGCTCTTCTTCGTCACCGGACTGAGACGTTTCTTGGTCTTTATCCGACTGCTCTTCTTCGTCAGCCTGCTCATCAGGCTCTTCGGTTTCTTTTAGTTTTATTCCTTTATCGTCACCGTCATCACCATCGAACACCTCTTCGTGAGTATCCGAATCGGCCAGAATGTCATCCATCTGTTTTGATAACTCAGGCGGCAACTCGGCCTCAGAGGTTATTTTCGACGGCTCTAAAACAACATCATCTACTTTATCAGCCATTATTCAGTCTCCTTTTCAATTTCGCTGTCTCCAACTATTACTTCCTGCAAGACCTTAGGCATTTTATTATCCAGCTTGCGGCCTTTTAACTTCATTCCCCGTTTATTCGCCTCACTGCATATCGCACAGTATTTCTGACGCGGCGACTTCGGCATAAATTCACGACCGCAGATATTGCCGTCGGTAAACCTATATTTACACTTGCGGGGGTTTTTTATGGAATGGTCACTGAGTTTTTCGCACTCCTCATCAGGTATAGCTTCAATCTTTATAATTTCAGCATCTTCCACTCCGAGAGTAGGTTCTTCTTTTTTAGAGGGTTCTTCGCCGAGGTATTTTCCGAGTGCGTCATAGAGAGGTCTTATAATTTCCTCTCCGTCCCACAGCGGGGCTTCAAGAGTCATACCGCGTCCACGCTCATCCCTGAAGATAAACTGCAACATAGGAACATCCCGCTTGGCGGGCCTGTACTCCTTGTCGATAACCTTTAAAACTGTATTGTCCTTGAACTGATGCTCATAATGAATCATTACCTGTCTCCTTAGTCATATTCAACGTAACTCATTTTCGAACCACACCTTCGATAAAAATCGGTGCGTTCCTTTAATCGCTTCATTTTTTCGTGCCTGTTATGTATTACCATCCTGCCGTCGGAAGTAAACTCCGCGTCAGGGTGAATCTTTCTCGCTGCCGGTATCTGGTTCGGATTAACACCGAGACTATTCGAATATCTTAGATTCTCTTTCATTGTGCAATCTATATTCACACCGTCATAATTATTGTCAACCACCTGCCAGTGAAGCGTACAATACACAGCATCGCAGGAAGGACACCGCTTCGGAAAATCCTCATCGTCCGAATATATAAAATCACTAATACATCTCTTGCAATGATATTGTTTCATTAAGTATGCTTACCAAAAACAAAATACGTTATCGCAGTAGTATCAGCAGAACCTTTAACCCGAATATAGTTACCGTTAGTCAAACCTCCGGTAGAACCTCCGAAATTCAAATATACAGCTTCACCGGCGTTAAGGGTTAAATTGCCAGCCTCAGTTGAAGGAGTGCCTGTACCGTCATCATCGACAAGAATACCGACGTAATCAGTATCGGCAGTCCCCCTTGCAATTATCAAAACACCTGTTAAGTCAGTGTCATCTATTGCCCCCAAATCTAAATTTGTGGCAGTAGAGCCTATAATATCACGGCCCTTAAAATACTCTTCAGGTGTAACATCGTGGGTGAAGGCTCTCGAAAGATTCGCCTGGTCATCGGAATCCAGCCCTTCAATCTCCACCGACAATTTTACTTTCACCGTAGCTGCCATAATTATTTCCTAAACCTATTAATCTCTTCTTCTGTTAATCCGGCATTACGCAGGCCGCCCTTAACCGACTTGGTTCTGACTGTCTCATATCGCTCTTCGTCGTTACGGGCCTTTTTCTTCTTCTTTAATTCACGCTTGCGTTTTCTGAGTTCACCGGCAGTGGGCATTTCACCCCAGTAATAACCTGCGGTCTGAAGTCCACTTATACCGGATAAATAAAATTCAGTAGGACTGGCCGGTAATCCGCCAAGCCTGAGAACATTCTGTTTGTATTCCTCGTAAGCCGGGTCGGTAGATGCCTGAGCCTGAAAAGCACTATCCTGCTTAATAAGCTCACTTTCCTGTGCAGCCTGATTAAACCTGCCTTCGAAGGTCTCGCCTTCCTGAAGCGGCCTGTCCATTACCTGTCCGAATCTCGTAGGTCTCACTGCCATATCATCACCTCATCGCTTTAGGTATTCGTTTCTTTTTATGAACGCCTTTTATCGTTCCCTTATTCTCAGAGGCGTAAAACACCTTCTCGCCTTTTTTCTTACCGTACTGTTTCGTCATTGCACGTTTTATTTTAGCCCCCTTTTTCGTCATCGGCATAATATCTCCTTTATTTTTGATTGGAATTATTCGGAGGGGACGGATTGCCCGACCGCTCTGAAGATTCGTACTGCATCAAATTAGATTCCCTCGAACCAAGGTCAGCACCGAACCGGTCATCCACCTGACCTGACTGCTTGGGCATTACCGTACCCTGCATCGGCTGATACGGGCCTAAACCTACGGCATTGGCAGGAACGCCGGATTCCCAGAAATCATCCACGTTAATATCAAGCAACCTGCCGAGTTCCTTCGTAATAGCATCGAGGTTTATCTGAACGCCCTGCTGTGCAGCCATAGGCATTACAGGAATAACCCAGCCGTTAAGGAACTGCATTAACGCCTGATGCCTCTGTGTCGGAGACATTCTCTGCATCGAATACGGGACTAACTGGAAGTTAAAATCGTAAAAGTCTCCCTCTTTTGCCTCGTCACTGAATATTACGGACAGGTCGGTAACACCAGGTATCCTCTTCACTACCGGAATCTGAATCAGCGGGTCAGTCCATAAGTACCAGGCCATCTTCTTTAAGATACTGGTAGTGACCCTGTAAACCTCATTTACCATATCTTCGATAATCCTGCTGGCGTTGGCCTGCATCATCTGTTCCTGACCGAGAGTGCCAGCCTCGGAATTACGACCGCCGATAGTATATAAATTGCCGCCCTGAATCGAAAACTGGCTTTCGAGATAATTTACGTATTGATAATTCTGCTGAGAAGCACCGCCAAACTCAACTTCCTTAAAGGCCTCGACGTTAGATACACCGAACGCACCGCCGTCCGGCCCTTCGAGAATATTTTTGGCATCTTTCTCAACTGATTTTTCATAAAGCAATATCTTCTTTTCGCGTTCGGCCTGATTCCGCATTTTATTGAGAAGGACGTTACACATCGTATCGTAAGGCAGCCAGCCCCAGACCGGAGGTATAGGCGTAGCGGTTTCAGGGAAATACTTATAACCCAGAACATCGAACGGCCCGCCTTCGGGCCCGTCCCATTCGACAGTTCTCAATACCCGACTGCCCTTGCCTTCGGGTTTAATCGTAATAATTACATCTTCACGCGGAAGCCATATATCAATAAATTCACTCCATTGATAAAGGCTGTCGGTAGAAAAATTACGCTGCTCACCCTTACTGATAGTTTCAGGTGAATCCGAACCGTGCAAAGCAAAATCAGCTTTGATACTGTCTGCGTGTTTCGAACCGAAAAATTCCTTGGCGACATCCACCGGCAGGCGATACTTGTGGCCTTCGAATTCGAACTGCTCGCGGTTCTTGGCTGACGGGTCGCCTATGTAATCACAGTCGTCGATGAGGTCGCAATATATCTGCCCGACATCGTGGAGGTATCCGAATATTTCAATTTCCTCAGCCTTCATTATTCCGGTTTTCCAGATACCCATACCAAACATACTATTGAGTATGCCGGGCCTGAGTGAATATTTGACAAACTCAATCTCTTCGAGAAGGTGATTCATCGCCAGTTCCGAAGTAATAGCGAACGGCCTGAGTTTCGGAAATCTCGGTATGAACATTGTCTTGGGATTAGTCATCGCAAGATACGGAACGATAATATCTATACCCCTCTGCACCAGTTTCATAACGTGCTTACCGGAACTCTCCTGCTGGCCGTAATACCCGCTGGCATAATAACTCAGCATCTTCTGGCGATTTCTCAGGGCGGGTTCGTTAATCTTCTGCCAAGACTTTATCGCACACTGAAGCCTGTTTACAAATCCTCCCTTTGCCATATCAGTATAAGTCCTTATTAGACTTGTTATTATTGCGGTTCGACTCTCTCCTGAAAGCAAGAGAACCTTCGGTAATAGGCTGACTGCCGAATACTGCCTTGGGCTGTTCTTTCATACCGAGAACGCTCAATGCTACAGCAATAACCCTGTCGCCGTGCCTGCTCCTCGCACCGGATGTTTCGTCCTGATGCTCAGATGTATCTATTGAGCCGTCGGGAAAGTAAATGTAACGGTTAAGTTCATCGACCAAATCCTCGGAATATACGATTATCGCCCTGTGGTCTCTCTGGTCTTTCAGGCCTTCTTTGAGTGCTATCTGTAATTCGCCGAGTAAATCTGCCTTGGATTCCCGCGTATTAGTCCAGCCGTACCTGTCGGTTCTCTGCCTGATAATAGAGGCCTCTTTACGATTGGTGTAACAGATACCAAACCCGTGCCATAACAAACGCCGACCGAAGTTAATACCGTTACCACCGTTGTTTTCCCATATAAGATACGGAAGGTTCGGGCCTCCCACCCACTTGGCAATAGCGGAAACAGTGTCAGCAAACTCCTCTGGATAGACATTAGGTGATGTCCATAAACCAACAAGCTGGGAAGTATTTACATCAACTATCGCAGCCACTGAATTAGAAGCACCAGTACCCAAAGACGGGTCACAGCCAATAATATAATTATGCGTATGATTCGGCTCTTTATATCCGTCAAGTTCACCCCACCACTGCAAATGACCATTCGCAAGGCCCGTAGCAAAACTGGCTGAAGTTATCCTGCCGTCCTTCTTCAGGTAGTTCAGTTCACCTCGGAATTCAGGCTCGCGGCAGTATTGGCTCTTAATCCTGTTATTTATTAAGGCATCAAAGACCGAATCGGAAGCACCCATCGGGTTAGCCCATACATTCTGGCATAAATCCCGCCTGCTACGCTTGGCCTCCTGAATATCGTGCCAGGGACTTCTAAGGTCGCCTGGAATGGCCTCGCAACCGTCAGCAATGAACTTTATCCCTTCGAGCTTATCCCTAATCTGGACAGGCAGCGAAAGACAATCGCGTTCAAATTTACTGTAAATAATGCGTTCATCAGCACTTATCTGATTAAATACCTCTGGACATATCCGGCGGTAATATTTAATGTCTTTAACGATTATGACGTTCATTTCGGGTGAAGCGTATAGGCCAGCCGCCTTTTCAGGGTTATCATACCACATCAATAACACCACTTCCGCCTCACCATCCCTGCCTATCGCCACGAACGGATGGGAAGTTCCGTAAAAATGAGTGGAATTGTATATTACACAGTCACTTACGTCGTGAACTGTATCCTTAATTGCAGCAGCAAGTCGCGGTTCAACTCGGCCAAATTCATCGAGTAAAATCACAGAAGCACGACCGCCAGCACCAAAGTTCTCATTAGTAGCTTCGCCGTCTATTGTCGAATTATTAGCTAAGTTACGAGCGTGCATATGGTTACGCTCAAGAACAGGCTGAACCTGACCTAAAAACCAGCGGGGCAGGGTCTTTATGGCATAATCATATTTAGCGAATAAGGTCTTATTCGTGCCTGTCTTATCGACGTATTCCTCTTTTCGAGAACCAACGAGAAAGTCAGTGTCGGGAACGAGCAGGAACAACAGCGTAAAATACTTCATCGCAAGTTCAGTAGCACCCTCATCACGTGATTTTTCCAGTTTCATATCACGGGCGTTCTCGATGCAGTATTTCATCTTGGAAAGGGCTGTTATCTGGGCCGGTCTGAGTATGAACGGCACGTTTCTCTCACCAGGTTTAGAGCGGGGATTGAGTGTAAAAAACATCGTATCGAAAGCTATTTGAGGCTTATCAAGGCACATCTGAAGGTATATCTTCTGCAACCCTGCATCTTCGGCCAGTAGGGAGTGTAACTTCTGGCGAAATTCAATATTTCGCTTCACAGAGCGTGGAACGGCCTTAATAAACCCTTCCGATGTATCGAATATACTATTCGCTCTCGACTTCACTTTCGATTTCCTTTATGTTACTGCCCTTGCCGGAAGTGAGTTTTCCAGCCAATTTACCGGCTAATTTCGCTATCTCCCTCGAATTGGCCCTGCCGTCAAGCTGGAAGGTAATACTGCGGGCATCGACCTCAGAAGCCTTGGTAACACTCTTCCAAGTGCTGTCGAGGTTACAAATCAGGAATATCAACGCACCCCTGTCAGGGGGTCTGTGTTTTATATTCTCTGTAACTTCCGCTACTCCGTGCATTACCTGAGTGCCATCTTCCTGTATTAAAACCTTATATTTAAGCTGTTTTTCCTGATAGTCGTAGCCGCAGGCGAGCCGTATTAGTTTGGCAATGGCGTACTGCTTGACCTTATTTCTGGCATCGGCTTTATATTTTTTGAGTTGCGGGTACTTAGCTTTGAAGAAGGAGATTTTGCTGCGGTCGATAGGTTCGCCCTGAAGGGCTACACCGAGAACCAGACCTATATCGGTATCATTGACACCCATCGAACTTAACTGACCCATAACCCGAACAAAATCAAACTGCTGGTTACAGTCAACATTCAGTTCGTTCTCAAGTATCATCTTACTGAGAATACTCGATTCTGACTTCCTGCCACATTTAGCCATTTACAGCCTTCCAGATAAGACCTGAGATTGAGGTTCGCCTCCCTGCTCGCCCCAATCTCAAAGTCAAATTAAGGAGGAGAGTGATATACTTTTGTTCACTTTTTTAAACATATCGTTATAATCGTCACAATCAGTTAAATAGTTATAGTTAATATTGTCAACATAATTTTTTAAAGGTTCGTACAAATGCCCAACGGAAACGACAAAAATTATCTTGTAAAAGAGTTGACGCGAAAACTTAGTTTGGCTAAAATTGGTGTTCCGACAAAGAACAAGGAACTCCTGGATGAGGCGATTGATATAATCTCGGTGCTATCGAATTTACTGGAACTTAGTAATGCTAACAGTCGAATACAGGGTAAACGGCCAATTGATAGGGAATACTAATATTCACAATACCGGAAATATAAATAGTGATGGTTTTGTTTTATATACAGTAGTTCATCTGACACCAATCCAAGGTGAATCACACCTAAAAAATATTATGGCTACGGGAACAGTCTTGCACAGACCTGAAGATGGATTTACAATTTTAGTAAAGAAAGCACTTGATAAAATTACGGAAGAAATGGAATGATTATAGGAATCGACCCAGGCAAAAATGGCGGGATAGTGTTGTTGGAAAATAGTGGATATGTTGCTTCGATTGGCAATTTTAAGTTAATGACAGAAATGGACGTGGCGAATTGGTTCAATGAAGAATTACTACAACCCTATAATGCATTATTGCCCAAAGATTCTGTTTTTGCATACCTTGAAAAAGTCCACGCAATACAGCCTGCCGGAAAAGTACCGAACTTTAAACTCGGTGAATCATTCGGAATGATTAAGGGAATACTAACTGCATTGAAAATTCCATTCGAACTTGTCACACCTCAGAAATGGCAACAGGCTATGGGGTGTATGAGTAAGGGTGATAAGAATATTACCAAGGCAAAAGCACAGCAACTATTCCCTGACATTAAAATTACCCACAACATTGCAGATGCTCTATTGATAGCAGAGTACGGTCGAAGGACAAGAACCAAATAACTTTTAAGGAGACAAAAAATGAGTATGATTAGTGATTTACCGAAAGTATCACAACTACACCAGAAACAAGGAAGGGACTTACTTGGTGGTGAATCTTTCACTTACACTCGGTCTATTAGCGTCTTGGGGCAATGACATTACATTCGAACAGTTAATGAAAGGTGAATAGACTATGAGACTATGGCTATGGATGGCCGCAGTTATGTTCCTGACGGCAGGATGCTTAACTGAAAGTCGCGTTACGGTCAAAGACCCTTGCAGTGACCCGAACGACAGGGTTATGGAAATTACTTATAAAGGCGAAGCGGCAAATATAATGGCACAGTCAAGTGCAGCTAATCTGACAACGGTCGAAGGAAGAAGGACGAAGATAGTGGAATCCCTGATACCTTACTACGGGATACTGTTCCTTCTCGGTATAGGCGGAATTGTTGTAATCGGAGTACTAAAATATTTCAATATGTCCAGTAAGATATTATGGATTGCACCCGCCGCCTGCTTCGGCGGAATGGCTGTAATCCATTTCTATTCAGATTTCGCCGCCTATTTCAAATGGATAGTTGTCGGTGGTATAGTGCTGCTGTTTATATCACTCAATGGATGGAAGTTAATTGAATATAAATGGGAAAGGAACCAAAGTGAAAAAGCTAATGGAAAAGATTGAAGAACTGAGACAGATAATAGCGAGTAAGGTATCAGCGTTCTGGTTTCAGTTTACAGGCTCATTACTACTGATTGCGTTCTATATAACGCTTGCTGCCTGCAAAAAAGCAACGAGTCCAGACTTGGCGGCACTATGGGTATGGTTGCTCATTGGAATACCGGTAGGCCTTATAGAACTTACGGTAAAATGGGTACATAGCACAACGATAACCAAATGGGTCAGAAAACTTGCCAATAAGACGGTTGATACGATTGTAATGTTAAGTCTCATAGGCGTAACGTGGTGGCTGGCTGGCCCGTTCGCAGCCGGATTTTTCTGTGCGGGTTTCTCGATAACCACTTCGGAGAAAGACAGGAATAAGAGCGTTTAATTTATTAAGGAGACAGTGATATGGCGAAAAAATTTGATTTATCTTCTGTGGTATTCGCACCTCGCCCCCAGAGGGGTAGCAAGAGTGGCGACGACCAACACGCTTTCATACGAACCTACGAAGGCGGCAAGATTGTTCTGTATCTTGCCGCGAACTTAGTCAGTAGGGTTGGCGTTGATGACTGGGAATATGTCCTCTTCGGTTATGATAAATCAACACAGTCAGTCATATTAAAGAAAGCTACACAGCAGACTGATAATGCAAGATTATTTGCAAAAATAAACAGTCTTAATTCAGCGAGGCGAATAACCCTTGAGGCTTTCGTTAATCACTTCGGTATCAACACCGAAAAAGAAGTGGTGTATGACGTAGTAAAATACGGAGAGGACATACTTGCCCTCACACCAATAACAAGTAAATAGCAACCCACAGTACAGAGTACATATAATTTTTTAATGCATTAAGGAGACAGTACAATGGCTAAGAAAAAGGCTGAACAGAAAAAACTGGCATTTGATTTGAGCAGTGTCGAATTCGCACCAACATTTGGGAAAATAGCAGACAATTACCACGCATCACTGCAACCGACAGCGAATCAGTTGTGTTTTTCAGATGGACTAATCAAGAGACTCGGCGTGGAGAACTGGGGTGATATTCTTATGGGCTACGATAAAAATAATCATATCATAGTCCTTAAGAAGGCCGACCCGACCGAATACGGGGCGAGACCTTTCGTTGCCCCCGATAAGAAAAGTAAGGGCAGCGAAGCACGAAGGATTACCATTAAGTCATTCCTGCGGTTCTTCAGTATCGACGGGCAAGTGCCAAGAAGGTGGGATGTCGAACGGTACGGCGACAATATCTTGGCATTATCACCTTCAGTCCCCGAATCAGGTGTGGAAGCTCAGGCAGAATAATTTTTCCAAGATTTTTATTGACGGACTGACTTACAAGTTGTAATAGTGCTGATTATGCAAGATAATTATTACAATCTGTTCTCAGGTAATCAGAGGCGGGAAGCACATCTTGCATCTTTCTGCCTCTTTAATTATACGCCCCGCTATGGACTGGATAACTCCGGTCGGCGGGGCTGTTTTTTTAGCTTTCTCATAAGTAGACCTTTCAAGTGTAGTTGTTTAGGTTCGGGCGTTCTGGTATGAGATACGCAGGTTCATCAGCATATACTAAAGACCTTCCGAAGGTCGGGTTTCCAAAGCATACTTCTCCTATATCTTTAACCTGCTGATGGCGGGTTCGATTCCCGCCAGCGTCCTTATATGACAGAGAAACGGATTTCGATAGATAGATTGAGGCTCGGAGAGCCTGATTCACGCAGCCTGGACAGGCCAGCGTGGACACAGAATGATTTGTACGCTTTCAGACATAAGTTCTTACGTAAGTGCAGGTTACGAGGTGTGACCTGCATTAAAGATTACTACGTCAAGCGTAATGGATTTACATAGGTCACGGTTGACCAACCCGCAAGACGGGGGCAACGCTTATCGACTTTGCGACCCCACAACCTTGCTTGTAGCCTGTTAAGCTGGCAAGGGAGCGTCTTTAAAGCTGCTGCGAGTCTATGATGCGAAAGACCCATAGACGATTCCGGCATAACAGGTCGCCCGAAGGCTCAAGGGCACTAACTAAGGGCAGGTACACTTAGTTCTTGCGGCATACTTCTAAGGCTAAAAGTCGCCCTTCAGGTCTTAGGGATAACTTGGGCAGGTAATAAACAATATAACACTGCGTCATTTTAATATAGGTGCTTATAATAGGCAATGAATCAGTTGACGCACCAAAGGGGTGAAAATTATGAGTGATTGCGTTTCGGCAACAGAAAAACAACGAGCAATAGATGTTTTAGATGATTTGCTGATGGTTGAAGGCGGCCTATCTGGCAAGGAATTAGATTTTATTGAGGATATGGATAAAAAGCGGAATATTAACTGGACAGAAAAACAAGTTGACTGGTTGGATAAAATTTTTCAAAGAGTGTGTTAATGTTGGTGAGTGAAATGGATTATTGCGTTATAATATAAGGAGTTATAGTGAGGAGTAATCTATGTTACACGAATATCGAAATGTAACATAGCTGGATGTAAATATTTATAGATACTGTACTTAGGTATTCAGAAATATGAGTGAATTACCAATAAATACGATAATTTGCGGTGACTGCCGGGAAGTTATGGCTGGCTGGCCTGATAAGTGCGTTGACCTTGTATTAACTGACCCACCGTATGGAATAAGCAGGGATAATCATTTCGGCACGATGGAGAGGTATAATCAATATCGAGGTATGGATTTTGGCGATTGGGACAAGGAATTTAATCAAGTTGATTGGCTGAGTACTGTTGTGGCGTTATTAAAAACCCCATCTTCTTTTGTGGTATTTAATAGTTGGCAGAACCTAAAAGTTATTGCTGATGAATTAGAGCGTCTTGGGCTATCGGTCAAGCGGCCAATAGTCATTCGCAAGACTAATCCAATGCCAGTTAACCGAAACCGTCTTTTTACAAACAGTTTTGAATTTGGATTGTGGGCTATAAGTGGAACCTTGTGGACATTCAATCGCAGGGGTGATTATGAAACGGGATATTTTGAGTGTAAAAATAATGGCGTAACCCGACACCCAACAGAGAAGCAGGTTGAAACGATGTATGCATTGATTATGGTCTTATCCAACCCTAACGACCTTATCCTCGACCCCTTCTGTGGCTCTGGCACTACCTGCGTAGCCGCTAAGATGCTCGGACGCAGATATATCGGTATAGACATATCGCCCGAATACTGTAAGATAGCACAGGAGAGACTACTCGCTGTAGATACAGGCGTTCCAGTGAAAGAAGCACGCAAGGGCCAGAAGGCATTATTCGGAGAATAGACAAATGGAACAGGAAAACATATTTCTCGATATAAAACGCGACCCGAATAAAATTGCCGTTGACAGGTGCATCCACGAGATATGTAAGAATTTTGGTCTGCCTGGTGTGGTGGTTAGGGAGGTTCGTTCAGATGTAATTCGACATTATGTCGGCCTGCACGGTTGATTTTACAGAGAGGGAAATACATATTAGTAACCCAAAAGAATATCGACGCATAAGAAACCTTGTCCGGCTGAGGCTCATAAACGCCTTCAATGAACTTAAAACGCTCGCAGAAGAATCATTACGGAGTATAAGAAATGAACTATAAAGACTACGATATAATTTCAGTATCAGAACTCAACTCTCTCCATTCTCTCCATACAGTATTCGAGAACTGCCACGATGTTACAATCCACGACCTGAAGCTCGACGGTCTCGGCGGGAATAATATGCTGTTCCTGATTAAAAATTGCCAGTCAGTAAAATTCCTGAATGTCAAAGCCGGAAATACCAGGAACGACATTATCCGCATCTCACCACCGCTCGAATCACTGGAGATAGGCGATAGTGAACTATACGGCAACCGCATAGTCAATAACGAACACCCCGACGCAATACAAATGTACCCTGAAAATCCCCCGATAACGAACCTGCGGATATATAATACAATATTCCATTCGAGTAATCATCAATTCACCCAGGCCCTTCGAACTTATAACGCAACACTCGAAGGAGTCCTGACCCACAGCGGCGGGCAGTTCAATCTCGATATATTCAACTCCGCAAAGATAAACTACTGCACCTTCGCCAGCGGCCTGACAGTCACCGCACACGGCGACTCTGTAATCGAAATAGACCACTGCGTTATCGACTGGGGAGTATTCAAAGGCAAACCCGACAACTACAGAATAACCAACTCAGTCATCTGTAATCACGGCTCTGATACCGGCGGAATAAACTTCGAAGAAGAGACCAATACCCTCCTGCCCCGCAGGACTCTGCCCGACCTATTCGATGATGAATTCAACCTGCTCAATAATACCAAGAAGGCAGGATATAACTTCTACCAGTCACCTGAACCAACAATACCGGACGTACCACCCGTAATCATACCTGACGAGCCAGACACTATAACCATCCCGCGTGCAGAGCTTAAAGATATGATGATAAAAATCCAGTTGTGGCTGGAAGGATAACAAGAGATATATAAGGAGGTTGGTATATGTTGGATTCGAAATTATGTTCGCCGATTATCAAAAATAAAACACTGTTTCTCCAACGAGTCCTGAAACGCAGAAAAGAAGCGGAACAACTCTTAGCAGGCAAGGAGGCTTACCCGATGAAAAAAACCAACGAGGCATACAGCTTCTATATTAAACTAACCCGTAATGATATACGGCGACTTCTCAGCAGACTACGCGACTCGACGCAAGAGAATAAAATAGAAGTCTGCGTCGATATATGTAACCAGCGTAAAGAATTTACATTCAGAGAATTCTGTGAGAGACTGGGGATAGAATATATATAAGGAGATACCAATATGAGTCGAATTGAAAAGATAAGAGAAATAACAATTAATAACTGCCCGCGTGACCCGTTCTCACGCAATACCATATCCGACCTGCAAAAAATCTGTGCCGCAATGTTCGAGATTGCCCGGATAACCGATGATGAAGAAATAGAAGATACGGCAGCAGCAACCAAACACAACCCCTCTTATCTGTTGGAAATTTCGGACGGCACAGAGCCACTGGTTACTATCAAACCCAACGGTACTGTAGTCATCCATAAAGAAGGCTCAGCACCACAGGCGGCTAAATTGTTCTATGAAGCCCTGCAAATCGAGGGAAAAACGCTGTTCGGGCGGATAGATGAACTTAAAAAAGAAGTGGAACAACTGAAAGAAGGACTCTAAATATATATGACGAAGTGCTCACGATGCAACTCAAACCCAAATAAGACAGGATACCCCTCCAACCTGTGCTACTGCTGCCTCTGGCAGACTACTAATAGAGAATACCTCATCGAACTGTCCTGCCCAATAGATGAGATACCCCGAACTAAAAAAACCGGAAGTGAAAAACAACTATACACCTATAACTTCGGCTCAAACGCTAACCCAATCGCTAAATACCGAAAACAACACTTCAAAGGAAGAATCTGCGAAATACTCGCACACGGTAAACTAAACTCAGTAGAAGTGCAATTTATAGATAATAACGAAACAATCGTCTGCTCACGACATTCTATTAGACCTTACCCATCTTAACACCATTAACATCTTAAAATATCATAAAAATTTCTGGTGGCAGTTATCTACCCACACGGCAGTCACTTACGGGCTACCTACACCCCCTCTATGTTATCGGACTGGCCCTGTCCGGGTGCTTGCCTATCGATTAAGCATAGCAACAGACCCGTCTTATTTATAGGGGTACTTTGGTATTGATTGGCAGGCGTTCGGCCATTCTGGGGCATCCTGCTGCGTCTGATATAGTCCTATATTACTATTTGCAGTTATTCTGCTGATTTTATTTGGATATGAGGCGGTTATGGATTATACTTATAGTAGTTGGGGGCAATGACAATTACATACCGCCTGAATTTTCTATTGCTTCTCTCTATACTATGGGCAGGGAGGCCCAGCTATTATCAGATAATAAAGGTCTTAACAATGACAAACAAAGAACTCCGCAAGCTACTGAACGACAAGTATCCGGGGCGTCACGATGCAAGCACGGGTTTTAGGAATGGGAACTGGGGCAATCACAAAAGGGGTTATGGTGACTACCTTTGGTTTCAGGATAGGGTAATGTTTGACGATGTCAAACGCAGGTGCGAAGAAAACGGCCCGGACAGTATATGATAATGTTCCACGTGGAACAATTTAACAAGGAGTAATGATTATGAAAATACTACCGAAGTTGCCATTTAATGATACTAAAACTCTGCTTAAAACAAGAAGGTTTTGGATTATACTCTATCCAGTAAGTAGCTGGGGCTGGAGACGTTACAGGGGAGGTATAGACTTAGGCTATATATCTTTTTGGTGGGGGTAATGACTATGATTGGACAAAGAAAAGACACGAAGAAAATCAAAAAGGAAAAGGCGTTTCCTGAACAGTACGACTGGCTATGCCCTGTCTGCGGTGAATGGTGCAGATACTTTGAGATAACCTGTTCATACTGCCGATGGGAAGCAAAACAACAAGGGGGTAATGACTATGAAGATTAGAATTATCTATCTCGGTTGCAATGCCAGGCAGAACTATGCGGCGTTCTGTAAGGCACACAAGGACGGATATAATTACAGTCACACGGACGGCAAGGCGGGACTAATGTACTTCATTAAAAGGGCGTAAATAACCCGCATTTTCGGCCTAATATCGGGGGTATGTCACTATATGCACACCCCCATTTTTAGCTCACTAATAAGCATTATCACGGCTTTATACCTTGCCAATGTCACCATATGCATAAATCACTGTAAATCACACCTGAAAAGACAAGGGAAAAAATTGTGGATAACTTTTCTAAAAACGTCATAAGTGCTTGTAAATAAAGAAGTTAAGGATGGATAAGTCTTGTGGATAACCACGAAGGGGGTTGTTTGTGTATATTGG
>Ga0265297_10007130_pt1 | contig 15667 bp, 15 predicted proteins | sample Munlanlwell13791_FD_192502 | JGI IMG/M metagenome (GOLD analysis project Ga0265297, IMG submission 192502) | Leachate microbial communities from a municipal landfill in Southern Ontario, Canada - Leachate well 137-91 | ecosystem: Engineered > Solid waste > Landfill > Unclassified | place... | reverse complement strand
AAAAACTCCGTCATATAGCGTTTTTTCGTTAATCATATACAACCTCCGTCGATGTGGGTGTGGTTGTGCTTTTGTAGATTTGACCTGTAGCGCTCGTTCCAGCAAGCACAACGCCATTGCCAAGGTACGCAAGACAATGTATGAAATCTTCGCTACCCAGTTGCTGAACTAAACTCCAGCTATCACCGCTATCTGTTGATTTATATATATTTCCAGTATCATAACATCCAGCCAATACTATTCCGCTGCTAAGATAACAAAGGAAGGTCAGATATACTTCGCTTCCTAAATCCTGTACATAACTCCAACTATCGCCTGAATCGGTGCTTTTGTAGATTTGACCTGAAGCCGCTGTACCAGCAAGCACAACGCCATTGCCAAGATAAACAAGTGAATATGCATGATACTCACTGCCTAACCGCTGTATCAAACTCCAGCTGTCACCAGAATCGGTGCTTTTGTAGACGTAGCCATGAGGATATGTCCCTGCCAATACAACGCCGCTACCGAGGGAGCAGAGGGAATAAACTCTTGTCTCGCTGTCGAGTCGTCCAATTAGACTCCAACTGTCGCCGTAATCAGTGCTTTTGTATATATTACCGAGGCCGCTGGTCATTCCAGCCAATACTATTCCACTATCAAGATAACAAAGAGAAGTCAAATACGTGTCGCTTCCCAGCTGCTGTATCAAACTCCAACTATCGCCTGAATCGGTGCTTTTGTAGACTTGACCTGTAGACGTTGTACCAGCAAGCACAACGCCATTGCCAAGATAAACAAGAGCTTCCACGTTGTCCGCTGCCCCGAGTTGTCCTATCAAACTCCAGCTGTCACCTGAATCGGTGCTTTTATATATTTTGCCTCCTGCACCCGTCCCTGCCAGAACGACACCGCTGCCAAGATAAACAAGTGAATATACTGCAAATTCGCTGTCTAGCTGCTGTATCAGGCTCCAACTTGTGCCGTAATTTAAAGGATTGTATATGTTTATCGTTGTACTACTCCCTATATCCAACGTCTCTGTCTGCACGTTTAACAGCGCAATAACCTCATTTTCCGAAATAACATATTCTTTTGTTTTTCCTATCAAATCCACAAAGAACCGCTCCCATCCACCTATTGCGGAACCGTCCAGGCATTTTACAGAATAATTGATTTTGCCGGCATCCGCCGCTGATATGTCCACAGACTCAATGAGAAAACTTGAGTTGATACCGAATAAGGTTTTTTGTATGGGAAGCAGCTGCCCGGCCTTTAGCCCGGGGACTTCGGTATCAAATGTTACCACAGACGGAATGATGCCGTATTTTAGAATCAGCCCTTCCGCATATTCAAACGCCTGGTTGCGTTCGTTAATGGATTTTTCCGTCTGCAGGTTTTCATATATTCCGGATGTGCCGGTTTCGATTGCAGCCCTTTCAGCTATTTGCGCCGGATCATCAATACGCGGCAGAATCGGATACAGTCCGGTATATGTAATTTCAAGCGTCGCGCCGGAGGTCAATACCGCTGTGCTGCTGTCCTGAGAAATGATATTGCTATTATACGAAAAATACCAGGACTTATTTACATCGAGGCCGTTTACTCCGACGTTGGCCGACAATACCGCTGTGGAATTCACATATACAACAGGCTTTTCTGCTACAGGGAAGCGGAGAATAAAACTTTTTGAAGAACCGTCCGGAGCCGGAGAAGGCTTTTCCAGCGACTGCTCCGTCGTCTTTCCGGTACCTGCGCGCACGTATTGTACATTCCGGTACTGACTTCGGTTTCTTTTTACTCTGAAATTTGCATGCTGGACTGAATCGCTGAGAATCCAGGGCGCCAAATTGGTGGAGTTGCTGAAAAAATTCAGCTGCTTTTCAGAGTCAATGTTCCAGTTCATGCCGGTGACGTCCTTCAGATAGTCCAGACTTTCAGAGCATTTTTTGTAATTGAAGTTCGCCTTAGCTATTACCGGACCGTCTTCTATGCTGCCGGCGGTTATTCCTTCTTCTGAAAGCTTCGCTGAGATTATGGCCGACACAATGTTACCGGCCAAAGTGCTTTCATGCGATGCCGCGTAAAGCCGTTTATCCGCAATCTGGTTATAGTCGACGGCGGTAATGGGATAGTACAGATAGCCTGGGTCGCTTTCAACTGCCTCAGGAGCGTCGATTGTGCCGGCGAAGATAACCGGCCTTGCGAATATCTCAAGCGTTTGGTCAAAGGCTAATTTAGCCGTGGTGTAGGCGTCAACCGGAAGAGCTGCGCCGGTGCTGTAGCTGTCAAGTATCTCCGCATCATCCCGCGCTATGTTGGAAATACGAAGGTCGTCTATGAGTATATTCCCTTTTCTTTCGACAACTTGTTGATGGGAGCCTATGTAAAGAGGGTTTGATATAGTTGGAAATTTATCATAAGTTGCTTCATCCTCTTTTACACCGTTGACAAAAATAGAAAAAGTACCCGCTGTTTGAGACCATCTAGCAGCAATGTGATACCAGGTGTCTAATGCCAGCACCGTAGTAGATATGCAACTATAAGCCGAACCACCAGCCCACTCACCGCCGCTATTAGATATTGCAAATAGTAATTTGTCTGAACTCGCCTCATTGCATAACTGCAATTCATTAGTATTTATATTTGATGAATGACCTATTATTCTATTAAAGCCATCACCACCAACATTACTGTCAAAAAACCCCGACAAAGGTTTAAAGAAAAATTCCACCGTCCCCTCATCTGCACTCAACACCCCCGCCGTCGGTATCGTCAGCGTTTCTGCCGCCCGTGTAGTTTCAATGAAAGAAGTGACATAAGATTTAGCTTCTATTTGTGCTCCCCAAACATAAACGTCGGTACTATAAGAATTGAAAATAGTGAATGCCAAAGCTATTTCAGTAGCTTCGCAAGTGAATGTTACTGCGAATCGTTTCCATGAGGACGTGACGCTTATATCTGAGCACGTAACTCTTCTAGCCGTGTTATAGCAATAGATACTTATGTCGTTGTTCTGATTTGCTCCTGTCGCACTTTTCAGCCATATTGAAAATGTATATGATGTCCCAACCACGCAATCTGCTTTGGCATAATAGACATATCCGCTAGTGCGATTAATATGGCTTGCTGTCGTGTTTCCATCAGGTGCTAAAGCGTCATTTAAATCAATGGTTCCAACAAATGTTTCTTTTGTCCATAATGAATCACCTACTGCAGTTGGTTGAGGACATATATTTGTTGTACCTTCCTCGATCATGACGGCCTGCCCAAATTGACCGGTTTCATAGCGGGTCACATTTGCGGTCACGCCTGTACCGTCCTGCATAGTGGCGTTTGATGTCCTGCTGAAAGTCCCATCGCCGATGTCCCGGGCGTTACCCAAAAGTTCATCAGTGTATACTTTTAGCTCCTGCCCTGTAAGTACAGCTGACAGGCTCAGCTCGTCAACAATAGTGCCGTCAAATACTGAGCGGGAATTGATAACATCGGATATGTGCCAGTCTTTGGCTACTAAAACAATGGTGCCGTTAATCTCAAAGCTTCTCATGCAGGATTCACCCCCTTTACACGGAGAAAATCGACAATAGCTTCGCCGTATTTCTGAGCCTGACGCATGTCGGAAGGGTTATCTGCTTTGACGTTAAGATTTATTACCGTTCCTCCCAGCTTATTATTGGGGATAACCTTCTCCCCTCCGTGGAAGTCCACAAGCTCGGGGCCGCGCTCACCGACAAGATGAAGTCCCGGAGAAGCATTATTTGTGCCTCCCGCATAGCCATTGTCGCGCTTAAATTTGTTTATTATATCCCTGGCCTCTTCATAGGTAATTGAGCCGGCTATTATTTTACGAGCCATTTCCCTGTCAAGGTCTTCAAGCTCCTGAAGATAATTAGCGCTAACAGTTGGTGTAGTTCCACCGTCTCCGGAGCCGCTTTCTTCGCCGCCTCCTCCCGGTACGGTTCCTAAAAGAGCCGACACAGCTGATTTGACGCTTTGCTTTGCGCTGTTTAATCCTTTTATCAAGCTTTCCCCGAAGCTCAGTCCGGCATCCTGCCAACCGGGAGCAAAGGTGTTTAAAAGCTCTATTATTTCATCCTGGTCTTTTTCTATCACAAGTTTTCTGGCCTCAGCCTGCAAAGCTTCCTCTTCCGCCAATGCCTGGTAATGTGCCTGCATAGCACTCTTTTCATTATTCAGGCCTTCAATCAACAAATCGTATTCATTCTGAGCGGCTTCTTTTTTGCGGTCATATTCATCGCTTAAGGCTTCTTCATCATTGTCGGCTTGCTCGCGTATAGCTTCCATCTGCTGCTCAAGCTGTTCTATTTGTAATTGTCTGCTTTCCAGCAATGCGTCGCGCTCATGATCTGCAATCTCTTTGTCAAGCTCTTCCTGAAGGCTTATCTTATCTTCATTGCTTGCCGCCTGCAAAATCTGTTCTCTCAGGTCAGCTATTTTTTGCTGGTATTCCTGCTCAGCCATTGCTCTCTCTTCGGCGTCAGTCATATTGTTTATGGCGTCAATTTCAGCTTGCAGTTTAGCTACAGCGGATTCAGTACCGGCGTTCAGGGCTTTTAGCTTTGCTTTATATTCAGCGTCGTAAAGCTTAAGCTTTTTGTCATGCGCGGCCTTTTCCCTGTCAAGGCTGTCATCAATGGCATTTGTTTCAATTTTCTCCTGAGCATCATACCGCTTGCGGAGAGCTTTGGTTATAGCGGAGCCAAAGGAATCCAAGTCTTTGATTTGCTGGTCAAGCGCATCTTTGGCTATTTTTTCAAGCTCTTCAGCGGATTTTTCAGCTTCAAGTTCTATTCCGTCAGCTAATGCATCTGCTACAACCTCACCGGCGGTAACATAATCCGGAGCTGTGGCTTTTATATCGGATGCTCCACCGGAAAATAAGTTTTTTACTCCGTTGACGGTATCTTTTATTGTGCTGCCCATGCCTTTTCCAAGTTCACCGGCTGCCTGAGCCATTGTGCCCCAGGCTTCTTTGGTTTCGTTTGCCATTATGGACACATATGATTTTGCGTCGGAAAGGTCTTTTTCGGCATTGGTCACCATGTTTTTTAAACTTTTGCGAAATCCGTCAACTTTTTCCTGGACACCCTTAAAAGCATCGCCGATAAATGGAATTTTTGAAAGCATTCCCATCAATCCGCTTAAAACACCTGCAACACCGCCTACAACAAAGTCCAATACTTTTGTAATTCCCAGGCCGGTTGCTTTAAAAGCTAAATTTATGCCGGTCATGGCTGTAAAAAATGCATTTTTAATAACAGTCCATAATGCGGTAAAAAACGGAGGAACCTTATCCCAGTTTTTTATAAGCAGATAAGCCCCGGCAGCCAGTGCGGCCACAGCGGCTATAATAGCAATGATACCTATACTTGTTGCTCCGGTTGCGACTGAAAATGCTGCCATAGCCGCTTTAACCGCGCCAAAAGCCTTAACAAGAGTTCCGATACCAGTTATTACTTTTCCGACAATCAATATTATAGGGCCTATTGCAGCGGCCAAAAGGAAAATTTTTATTATAGTTTGTTGCGTTTCCGGGCTCAGATCTTTAAATTTCTGAACTAAATTTTTGACTATTTCTACCATTGGTTTTATTGCAATAATAGCCTGCTGAATAACGGGTATAAGCGACATTCCAAACTCTATACCTAATTGCTTAGCCTGTTCTTTCATGATTCTCAGCTGATTGGTCGGACTATCTATAGTTCTTGCCATATCGCCCTGAGCCTTGCTGGTCGCTTCCATGATAACGCCATATCTTGCAAGGACTTTTTGCTGCTCATTTAATTCCTGTCCTTGTTTCGCAATGCCGTTCTTAAAGGCGTAAGCCTTAACTGTGGTTTCATTTACAACAATACCTAATCTTTTAAGAGGCTCAATTTCTCCTGATATACCGGATTGTAATTTCTGGAAGGCTTCTTCCGGCTTTAAATTGTAGAAGGACGCCATATCGTATGATAATTGGGTTAGTCCGGTTGCCATATCATAGGATGCTTTTGTTCCCATGCCCATTGAATCAAACATAACGTTAAAAGTTGCTACATTTTTTCTAACTTCATACTCGTTTAATCCAAGATTGGCGCGAAGATCTTCAGACCATTTTCTAGCTGCCCCGGCCATATCCTCCATGGAAACTTCAAACAGGTTTTCTGATTCAATAGCTTCCATGGCAAGCTTGCCTGTAGCAGCTCCTATTGCTATTATTGGGAGGGTAATCGCTGTGGTCATTACTTTACCGGCATTAGCCATTATGTTTCCAACTTTAATAAAAGAATCGCCCATTGCTCCGATTTTTTTACCGACATTACCGGCTTTTTTATCCACATCATCAAGTTTTTTATTTACATCATCATCTTTCAGGAAGATGGATCCGAACAGCTTAAATATCTCGATTGGAATTACCTCCCTTCTATCTGCCGTCTTATGTCTGCCGCTTCCGCTATCAGCTGCTCAGCGGATTTTATTATGGCAGTTGTAGCCGCAGTTGCTGGCATATGTATATGTCTATCCCTGTAATCTTCCCATGATATAAAGGTATCTTCTCTAAAATGCGGGTACAGCGATACCCACGCTTGATACAGCCTTTCTTTCTGCTTTTCTTCCCGGGCTTTTGCATATAATTTAAGTCCGTCAATCAGATCTAAATGCATGACAAAATCAATATTGTGATACCGGCTCAACAGCAAATCGTACATCTCGATTTCATCTATTTCACCGCCGCCTTGAAAAAACTTACCAAGGTACCTGCACTTTTCCCGAACTCTTTAAATAGATTGACCATTTCGTCAATTCCCATTTTTTTAACATCACTGACAGTCAGGCCGGACAGTCCGGCAATAAATTCATATATTTCAACCTCTGCCATGTATAAATTTACAATTGCAGTAGCTCCAAAATCAGCGCCCATTTCTTCGGAAAGTTTTTCTTTACGTTCCTTTTCTTCCTTCGAATCTTTTGAGCTGACTCCGGGCATGGAAAACAACTTTTTAAGCTCGTCCTTAATTTCCATTTTTTTTAGTATTTTTGAAAGCTTCGGCAAATCCCCGAATTCAAATTTTCTTAAATTTATATCCATAATACCCTCCTCATAATATCCTCGCTAAATTAAAAAAAGTAGGAGGGAGCAACCCCTCCCAAAGTTAGGAGGATGTCGATGTAAACACAACTTTCCATGGCGGCGTTGTCCGCTGAGTAGATGCATATGCCGCTTCAAAATTCAGTTCAGCGACAACTTCATCTTTATCCACAAGGGGCCAGCTTATGTTCTCCAGATTGATGGCATTCTGCAGCTCAATATATGTCCTTGTCCCACCTTTTGTGTAGCCTGTCCAGGTCACAAACGAATAGTCCGAAGATGTGATGTTGCTGGATAACGGATTACCGGTCAATGTGCATGTCACGCCGGCGGTTATGTCGGTTGTGGCGCTGGCTGACATTGACGGATAATATTCATCCATCCTGTAGGGTATAAGTTCAAGATTTTTCATGCTCAATTTTGCAACTTCTTTGGTAACTCTTACCCTGTTCTTTACAGTTCCATAGTCGCCGTCAGCTTCAATTCTTCTGTATTCCCTTTCAATGTTAAATACTCCGCCGCCCCGGGTCAAGGCTATATCAACCATTGCGGAGGTAGTTTGGCCTATTGAAAATACGCCATCACCAAGAATGATATCGTTTGGTACTGCCATTCAAATCAACTCCTTTCATATTTCTGATGTTAATTTTTTTATATGCTCAAGCATCGCCATTGCTCCGATGCATTTACATTCCTCGTCATGGTAAAACTGCTGCTTTTTTATAGCTTCTTCCTGTATCTTTTTTGTACGGTCTATGTCATACTGCAGCTGCTTATGAAATAAAGCATCTTTTTGATCCTCATAGCCGTAAACAAAATATCCTTTAAGCAAAGGACTATCTAGCGATATTTTTATTGTTATTCCTTTACCATAAGCCACGCCGAGCCAGTACAGTACAGACGGCATTTCACAGGAGTATTCATCATCTACGGCCTCATGTATGCCGTACAGCTGGATTTCGTCATACTCCTCATAAATTGCCAACGCCAGCATGTGAGCTACGCTGCAGGTCAGAAAAATCTTATCGCCCATAGCAGGAGTCCAATACTCTTCAATAATAGGCGCCAAAGGAAATTCGACGCTTAGCGGTATCTCTTCAAAATGCTGCTGCATGTATATAGGCTTCTCCAGCGTTTTCAGCATTTCGTAATGAGACTGGTTTCCTTCGCCCCTGCTTTTGCGGGTCTTAATTTCATCAATCATGTGGATATCAAAAAGCCTGTCCCACCTGGGAGCAAAATCGTACATATCGTTCATAATCCAGATCTCAATATCCGGGTCGTTATACGGAGCATCCTTCCAGCTCGGGGCATATCCGACAAGTGCAACTTTTTTGAGTTTTTTTGCTGTTGTCTTAAAATCAATAACAGGTTTACCTTTTACATTTCTTTTTTGAACAATATCGAATCCCAAACCTTTAAGTTCATCCGCAATTACTTGAGTGTTCCACGGGTCATATACAATGATGTTTATTCCATAATGCAGGCTTGTACTTTTCACCATTTCAATAACTTCATCCATATCCAATACATCTCCGGCTGGCACTTCTGTAATTCGCTTATCTGCCTGTTCATCGTTTTTAAAAGTAGTTATTAGCATTCCTTTTGTCATACCTAAATTTTTCAGTTCAATGTAATCCATACTTTTCATCCTCCTCAATTTAAATAAGCCTGTACCGTATACTTTAGTTGCCTGCGTCTGATATTTGGATCATCATCTTCTATTTCAAGCCGGTATTCCCTGTAAAAACATGCCTGCAATGTACCGCTTACAAAGTACTTTTTGTTGTGCAATCCGGTCGCCAATACTTTATCGCCGTTGCCGTCAATGCTGCCGGTAACTGTATCGAGTGCGGTAGTGTCCGAATTGTTATCCCAGTTGTCCACAAGCAGGGTAAATACTTCAAGCTTCTGGTTTTCGTCGGTGAAGCTGCTTGTCAAATGATATGTAGTATAAGGCAGCGCGGCATTATCAGGTACCGCGTCATACGCGTAAGCCCTGGAAGTTTTTGTCTTTAAGAAAACAGTTATCATTTTTTTAAGCTCAATCGTATTCATTCCGAAATCTCCTGTATAGTGTCGCTATCAATTAAGCCGCCGCCCAAAAGTCCTATGTCGATATTCTCCTTCTCAATTTCCTTGATATGTTTTCCTGCAATCAGTCGGATGTGGTCTATATTTCCCTTTACCGTTTTTTCAAGAAAACTATCCGGCGATATATTTTGTGTTCCCAGCTCTATCATTGGAGCATAAAACGCCTTGCTGCCGATTTGCAAATATTTGAACTTTCTCATTATGCCAAAACCTATACTGCGCTTTAACCTTCCGGGTCGTATTTTTACCAATGTGCCGTCCTTTTTTTTATAGGTTCGTGTTACCACACTATTGGTAATATTTTTCCTGACTTCTGTCCTCAGGTATTTTCCGATTTCTTTGAAAGCCGCCATTTCACATGCAGTTAGTGCATTTTTAACATTTTTTATATTGCTCTTATAATTTTTATTATCGTTGCTCACTCTCACGCACCTCGCATTTCAGGAAAAGCCATCTGTGCATGTTGTCCAAATCTTTTATGTCCCAGATGTTAAAATACTGTCCGTTATAATTTATCCTGTAGTTGGTGGTTATGTCGCCCCGGTAGCGGATGGTAATTTCATAAGTAATATTCGGACTGATCTGCTGAGCCATTTGCAATTCGCGTCCGGAAAGGTGCTCTACCTTAGCCCACACAGTGGCAAGTGTTGACCATGTTTCGGTATGGCCGCCGAAGCCGTTGTCTGCAATTGCTTTATCTTCGATTATGATTTTGCTTCTGAGTATTCCAGGGTTCATAGCAGCCTCCTAAAGTGTATAAATTATATTACCGTCGAGCAGAGATTCAACTGACCTTTTAAATTCCTGGTCAATGTCTTTTGCTGAAGGCAGCCGGTTTTCATACATATAGCTTATCAGCATGTACATTGCCTGTTTTGTCTTGTATGCTATTACGTCCGGAGCAATACCGGTGAATCCCGCAACAAATTGAATATGGACAGCTCCAAAAGGGTACTCGGTGAAAGTAGGCCAGTTAATGCAGTATGCCAAGCGAACCTGCCCGGGTTCATTATCGGTATTCACAAGATATCCTGAAAGTCCCGCCGTCATTGTAGCTGAAACTCCGGCATAATCGATATACTTTACGCTTGTAACTGACTTAAGAGGGGGAAGCGGTAGCTCAATATAGTCTTTATTTGCCGGAAACTTGTCCAGTACCAACTCCCATGTTTGCGTTGCAAGTGCGCGGTGCTGGTAGTCCTCGCAGTATTCGCGGGCTGTAGTTATAAGGCCTTCAATATAATCATCCTCAGAGCTTGCAGGTGTTCCTTTTACAACCATTACGGCAAAATTACATTCAGCTCCGGTGATAGTGGCATAAGCCCGAATATATTGCTTGCTTCCGGTATAGGCAACCTCATAATTTGCGGTGTCGTTGGCCGTAGTGACCTGTGCAAAAGTACTGCCGGCAGTCCACAGGGTAAAAACGGCGTCGTCGTCCGATTCATATATGTCAAGATCGACCGTGCCGCCCGCGGAGTTTGAAAAGGATGCCAGCAGCATAACCGCATTTGTTCCGCTTACGTCGGTGCTTGCGCCGGTGTAAATTGCAGTAGCATGATAGCCGCCCGATATGCTTGTGACGGTTTCTATGTTATCCACAAAGGATGTGGAGTCAAGCTTGATATGCTCTTTTGCTTCCAGTAAACTTACCGGCTCGGTTATGACGCCGGTTACAAGATTTAGCGCCATATTAATTCAACCTTTCCGCTATCAGATTTCTTGCCCTTAAGGTAGAGGTATCTTTAATGTTCTGCATTGCCTGGTCAAGCTCCGCGCTGATCTGTTTTATCTGCTCCTCTGCCGGAGCCCCTTCTTCCAGAAGAGTTAAAAGATTAAAGCCTTCTATTGCAGTGTCCTTTGTTTCGGGGTCAACGTAAAAATTGCCGGTATCATTAAGCTTGAAACGGCTTCCCACCAGCGAAAAATCGCCGCTCCTGGTATTAGCTAAAAATTGTACTGCGAACAGGCCTTTGACAGGCTGTCCGTTAAGTGCAAAGTCAACCTTTGCATGTCCGTTTTCTGCTTCTATGCTTATTGTAAACTTCTCCATAATACATCCTCCAAATCGGCTGGGAAGGGGATTTCTCCCCCTCCTGCCTTATTTTTTTATACCTGCGTTCTGGGGCATGGCGGTGCAGGCTCTCTATACTGTGCTTTCCGGATTATGACCGCTGAGGTGTAGTTGGCCGAAACATTGATGACATTCAGTGCAACATGGGTAAAGTTGGAACTTAATGTCAGTTTGTTGGCCTGAATTTCGATTATCCCCTGCATGTGGACGCCCGCGCAAGTCAAATCAGTAGTGTTGCTGGATGTAAGAGCTATGCCGGAATAGTCTATTGGTGCATTAGCGTTTGAGCCCTCGTCCCTCTTCAGCGTCAACGCTGCTGAACCGGCAACCGCTCTGACGCCAGGAACACCATAGCCAACATCATTAATTGCCGCTGCAAGGTTTGTAATTGTTGTTGATACGTTAGCTGTGTTGCCTACAACATACCTGCTTGCAACGACGGCTGTAGAGCCAGCTGAAAGAACGGTAAACGTCAAATCATTTATCGTCACGCTTGCATTGGTTTCGCCTGCAGATATTGACGGCGTGACTGTAGCTTCGGTAATGTTACTGGTCATTGACAGTACTGTTGACGTTGCTGTTATGGCTGCTGCATCAGTACCGTCTTCATCGGTAGCCTGGTAGACAAGGCCGGTGGATGTCGCGGTAAGTCCGGTTTGGACTACGTCCCAGATAAATGTAGCACTTTCACACTGGGACAGGTCAAAGTATATGCTTGTAGTACCGGATGAGCTCACGGACCGGGGATATATGGCCGCATTTATTTTCAATTCTTCGCTTAACATAATTTTTATATCTCCTTTCGTCTTATTTTTTATTATCTAGCTTCGAGAACTATGAACGGGGAAAGAGTATTAGCGCCTTTGTAAGGCGTCAGAGGTTTGTTCCTCTTTGGCTTGCCGTCAACGCGGTAGATAAATCTGAAGACAGACTCATCATACAAGAAACGTACGTGAATAGAAGAAGCACCCTGAATGCCGCCCTTGTCAATAAGTAAGTATTCGCTCATGTCTGCCAACATGATATCGCCGACGTCACCAATTGCGGATGCCTGCTCTATTGGGATTACCGGTCTGCCAAACAATGTACCGTACATCTGGCCTGCTATGCCCGTAGGAGGCATATAGACAGTTACGCCGGAGTAGGTACCGGTTGCGATCGTCATTTTAGGCAGCTGAGTTTCAATTTCCTGGTTGATAAACCATGCGGCACGGATCCTATTACGGGCGCGGCATCTTGCCCACATGTCATTTACATTGTTAAAAGATATTGTGTCGGCGGTCTGGCTGGCGGTTTTGGAAACAGTAATCAATGCCGGGCTGTTGAATATGCCAAGGGGCATTCCGGCTCCGGTACCTCTCAGAATTGCATCGTCAAGCTTAAAAGAGAATTCGTCTGAGAAAAAGTCAGTTACTGCAGCCTGCAAAGCAACGGTGTCGTCAAGCAGCTCGTCGGTTGCATAGTAAAGGCCGGTCAACTTTTTCAGATTGAGCTCAAGCTGTCCGAATTTGGGTTTGGAAGCAGTCAATAAATCCGCTTCACCTTCCCAGTATGCCAGAACTCCGCCCTGTCTGGAGCCATCCGCCCTGCTTGATTCGTCGATCATGTTGATTTTCAGTCCATTTTTGGTTGCGGAGATAGGGTATTTTTTGCACATCGGCGCGAGGACTGACGTTTCGTAGGTGTCTTTAAGCAATTCGTTTGTGGTTTCTTTTTCGACTAAGAACCCGCCGTCGCTTTGGACGCCTTCGTTCGCTCCGCTTGCTGCGTTCTGGACAAGCAATCTATTGTCGATTGCAATACCGGGTGTTGCGGCCTGCTTAACCGCAAACATGAATTCGCCGAAATGACTCCATAGCGGCTTATGGGCTTTGGGCTCCGCATATATCGGTTCGCTTGACGGAGTTACCGCGTCTTTTGCCCTCTCTTCAATTTTTTTCTGTGCCTCGATTGTCGCCTCAAGGTTCTTTATCTCTGCTTCCAGAGCGTCAAATTGCGTCTGCTCTTCGGGTGACATTGCCCTACCTGCGTCTATAGCAGCTTTGACAAGTGCCGACTGAGCAGATATTTTGGCTTTTAATTGCTCTGCCAGTGTCATAATCTTGCACCCCTTTCGTGGTTTTTGATTAATTTTTGATATAGGTCAACCGGCACTTGCCGGGATACCTCAGGTTCAGGAATTACAGGATCGGGTTCGGGTACCGGATCAGAATTTTTAGGTGGTTCAGGATCCGCTTCCGGTTTTGCAGGTTCGGAAAAGGCGATAAACTTTTTGATAATTGATTCCGGATGCAGAAATTTTGACATGTCGGTCTCGATGCCGTTAAATATCAGAATCGTATTACTGATAGAGGCAGCGACCTTTTTTTCCTCTTCCAACTCGTCGGCAAATCCGTATTCCACAGCCTCTTCGGCGGTCATCCATGTCTCGGCGTCAAGTATTGCAATGATTTCTTCATCAGTCATACTTGTTTTGTCGCGATATATGGCAAGCATGGACTCCCGGACCTTGTCCAGATCGTCGGCCATTTTACGCATATCGCTGGCATTGCCCCAAACAATGGATGACGGATTGTGATACATCATCATGGCATTAGAAGGCATGAAAACTTTACCTACATCGACAAGAAAAGTGGCTGCACTTGCCATTAAGCCGTCAATATAAACATTTTTTTCGGCTTTATGCCTTTTCAGCATTGAGACTATGGTTTGAGCCGCGAACACATCACCGCCCGGACTATTGACATAGATATTCAGGATGTCTATATCTCCAAGAGCGTCCAGGTCTTTTTTGAATTCCTTTGGGGTAACCTCGTCGCCCCACCAGGTGACGCTTGATATTTCTCCGTAAAGCATAAGCTCGCCGGATTTATCTGATTTGGCCTGAAACTTCCAAAACTTCTTTGCTTTTGGCATTTTGTTCATCTCCTTTTTCAAGCATTTTATATATGGCTTCCGTCATGGCTTTTTGCTGGTCTTCCTGAAGGATTTTTCCAGCTTCTCCCATGTTCAATGGTTGCAGGTAAATATTTCCATTATCTATCGGGTTCATATTTTCAAGGCGCCGAATATCGTTAACAGACAACCAGCCCCACTGACGACCTTGCGCGTATGCCGTAGCCCTAGCCGCCATATCGCCTCTTAAAAAAACATCCATCTTAAATTCTGCGAAATATCCTGCTTTTCGCTGTTCACGGGTAAGCAGTTGAAGGTTAATGTTTTCCTCTATTCTTTTAGCCCAGGGAAGCATTGTGTATATGATAAATTCCAAAGATTGATGCTCAATATTATTATTAGTGGCTCGAAGCAGGTGCTGAACAAGATGGAGAGGAACGCGGTAAAAGCGGCAGATCTCTTCAAGTGAAAAATACTTTGACATAAGCAGCTCTGCATCCACGGGCTTTATGGTAAGCTCTTTTATTTGCATGCCTTCTTCAAGAAGCCAGGGCTTATTGACATTCGTAAGGCCGGTTCTTTTTTCGTTAACTTCTTTTTTTAACCTTTCGTATGGAATATCTTTTAACGACTTTGGATGTATAAGTGCCATGCTGGTATTGGCGCCATTTTTGTAGAAGTTGACGCCGAAAGTCTCATAGGTCAAGCCTAATTCGATTGCTTTTGAGGCATAGTCTATTGGAATAATTCCCGTGATACCGTTCATGCTGACACCAGGGATGTGAAATATATAATCTCGGGTCATGTTTTTGTCTTTTAAAGTGCCGTTTTCTTCATAGCTTACTTTGTAAATCATTTTTTTTGTGCTTTTGTCGCGTTCCGATTTGACATTTTCATAATCAAGCGGGTATAATGCCAGAAGTTCAGGTACTTTACTGCTGCTGAAAACCTTCTGAGCGTATCCGTTGCCGCCCAAACAGAGGTTCATCATAAGTGATTCCTTAAAATTAAAGGGCGTCATTTCGTAATTGGGTTCAAAATGCAAAATATCGTAAAGGCCTATATCGTTGGCCTCTTTTTTACTCATGTCATCTTGTTTGCGGTATGTGGCGCACGGCATACTGGCAAGAGTTTCAGAAAGCACCCGGGTACAGGCAAATATACCAGAATATTTTAAGGCTATTTCGCGGTCAATCATAAAAGGCGTGTTCTGGCCTGAATCTTCCCCTCTGATAAAAGCTCTATACCATTCGCCAAAGCTTGCAGAAAAAAGTAATCTTGCTTTTCCTATAAAATTCACAGTCAGACCTCCTTTCTATAACTGCCTCATTCCTCTTGTTTCGTAAACGCTTGAATCGTTGCAATGCTCTAAAGCCCTATTCATGGCGTTTATCAGCGCCACAATCCCGTCTATTCTTTTATTTCTGTCCCGGCCCTTGACTGGCCTGACATTATCGTTTTCATCCTGCTTCACATCCAGATTGTTAAAGTTCCAGTTAAGCACCGGGTGGTTTCCGTGGTTCATATTT
>Ga0265297_10007129_pt1 | contig 15667 bp, 13 predicted proteins | sample Munlanlwell13791_FD_192502 | JGI IMG/M metagenome (GOLD analysis project Ga0265297, IMG submission 192502) | Leachate microbial communities from a municipal landfill in Southern Ontario, Canada - Leachate well 137-91 | ecosystem: Engineered > Solid waste > Landfill > Unclassified | place... | reverse complement strand
CCTAAATCAAACCGACTGGCTTGACGTTTAATTGAAATAAGAAAGGAAAATGATGAATCCAAAAACAATTGAATGGAGCAAACTCGAATTCAAATACTCCTACACCCCATATCGCTTTCAGGCGCGTTGGAAGGAAGGCCGTTGGTGCGAAGAACGCCTGGTAACCGATAATAAAATCAGTATCGATGAAGGCTCTACCTGTCTGCATTACGGGCAGGAAATTTTCGAAGGCATGAAAGCTCAGCGCACAAAAGACGGACGCATCATGCTATTCCGCCCGCATGAAAACGCCGCCCGTTTTCGGCGCTCGGCCGCCCGTATCCTGATGGCGGAAGTGCCGGAAGATTTATTCATGCGCGGCATCACCGAAGTAGTCAAAGCCAATCTGGATTATGTGCCGCCTTACGGCACCGGCGCCTCGCTTTATATTCGTCCCTTCCAGATCGGCGTGGGCGAAAACCTCGGCGTCAAACCGGCGCCCGAATATATCTTCGCGGTTTTCGTCTGTCCGGTCGGTCCTTATTTTAAAGCCGGATTCAAAACCATCAAGCTAAAAGTCGACGACTACTATGACCGGGCCGCCCGGCATGGCATCGGTCCGGCGAAAGCGGGCGGCAATTATTCGGCTTCGCTCCTGCCCTTGAAAATTGCCCGCGACGAAGGCTTTAATGAAATCGTCTATCTCGATCCTGTCGAACACAAATATTTTGAAGAAACCGGCGCCTCGAATGTATTTTTCGTTTTTAAAGACGGCAGTCTGGCTACTCCCAAGTCGGAGTCGATCCTCGAAAGCATCACGCGCCGGTCGCTGATCACCGTCGCCGGTGAGGAATTCGGTCTGGATATGACCGAACGCCGCGTCAGCGTTGACGAAATCGAAAATATCGCCGAAATGGGCGCCTGCGGCACCGCGGCGGTCATAACGCCGGTCGGGTGCCTGGGTTACCGGGGCAAAACCTATAAACTCTACGCCGATGGTCAGGAAGCCGGGCCCATCACGACCAAATTATATAAATACCTGACTGCCTATCAGATTGGTGATGTGCCTGACAAATTCGGCTGGCTGGAAGAAGTCAAATGAACTATCGGGAGCGCTAATGGTTTACGATAATTTCAAATGGGAAGACCTCGATAAAGACGGGCTTACCTTTTTAATGGAAAACCGCAAAGAGGTCTTGAAAAATTACCAAAAATTGGTCGGCTCACTTGGCAGTCACCTGGATGAAAAAACCCGTCAACTGATCATGCTGGCGATCCAGATCAACAGCCCGTCGCCGGAAGCCATAAAAATTATCCTGCCGAAAGCCATTCGAGCCGGCGCCACCCGCGCTGAGATTATCGATGCACTGCTCCTGACTATTCCGATCGTGGGACTATCAACCGTTCTTAAAATGTTGTCAATTACGTTAAAAGAACTTGAAGCCCAGGCGGAAGCTTTCATCAATCCCGCTCAATAATTTGGAGTTAGTCTTTCGTCTCCGTTTTGAAATAATGAACCATGCCCTGCGATTGAGAAATATTGTCGTTAATCGCAGTTTAACAACTGGAATAAGAAATGAATCTGATCTTACAGGCTGAATTTATCGCGCCGGACATCAAAAAATTCGTCATCGCGGCACCGCTGATCGCCCGCAAAGCCAAACCCGGTCAATTTGTGATTCTACGGGTTTGGGAAAAAGGCGAGCGAATTCCGATCACGATCGTCAACGGCGATCCGGAAAACGGCACCGTTACCCTGATCATTCAGGGATTAGGCAAAACCACCCGCCAGATGAACATGCTTAACAGCGGCGATTATGTGCACGACTTGGTCGGTCCGCTGGGTCAGGCGACCCATATCGAAAACTTCGGGCTGGCGGTCTGCGTAAGCGGCGGCGTCGGCACCGCCGAAGCCCTGCCGATCGCGCGCGCCTTAAAAGAAGCCGGCAACACCGTGATCGCTATTATCGGCGCTCGCGAAAAAGCTCTGGTCATCTGCGAAGCCGAAATGCGCACGATTTGTGACGAAGTAATCATTACCACCGACGACGGCAGTTACTGTACTCACGGTCTGGTCACCGATGTCCTGAAAACCGTAATCGCCCGCAACACAAAACCGGATTTCGTGCTGGCGGTCGGTCCCCTGCCAATGATGCGCGCAGTGTCCGAGATGACCCGACCATTTTCTATTAAAACAATGGTTTCACTAAATAGTATCATGGTTGACGGCACCGGGATGTGCGGCGGTTGTCGGGCGACCGTGGACGGCAAGACCGTTTTCGTGTGCGTTGACGGGCCGGAATTCGACGGCCACCAGGTCAACTTCGACGAAATTGCCCGCCGCCAAAAACAATTTGCCAACCAGGAAAAAATCTCAGCCGAGATTATCAATAAGGAGCCGCAGAAAGTCCTCCACCAATGTCGCTTAGCGAAAGCTATCAACGAAATCAGTAAATCCTGAAAGAGGAACCACCTTTGTCTTCTAATACTCTGAGTAAGAAAGAGCGCCTGGCAATTACACGTCAACCGATGCCGGAACAACCGCCCCAGGTACGCAACCGTAATTTTAATGAAGTCAACCTCGGTTTCGATGCCGAAACAGCCGTCATCGAAGCTCAGCGCTGTCTGGATTGTCCCCGACCAACTTGTATCGACGGTTGCCCGGTCAGAATTAAAATCCCGGATTTTATCCGACTGATCGCGCAAAAAGACTTTATCGGCGCCGCCCGAAAAATCAAAGAGGATAACCTCCTGCCATCGGTTTGCGGTCGCGTTTGCCCACAGGAAGAACAGTGCGAAAAAACCTGTGTTCTGCATGGCAAATTCCAGCCGGTTTCGATTGGTCGGCTGGAACGCTTTGTCGCCGATTACGAACGCGAACACGGTCAGGCTCAGGTAAAAGTCAACACCCCGCCTAACGGCAAAAAAGTCGCGATTGTCGGTTCCGGTCCGGCCGGACTGGCCTGTGCCAGCGACCTGGTGCAATGGGGTTACGACGTGACGGTTTTCGAGGCGCTCCACGAATTTGGTGGGGTTTTAATTTACGGCATACCGGAATTCCGTCTGCCGAAAGCCATCCTGAAATACGAAATTGAAAATCTGCAGAAGATGGGAGTGCGCTTCGAAGCTAACTTTATCGTGGGCAAAACCATGACCATTGACGAACTCTTCGAGGTCGGCGGTTTTGACGCCGTCTTTCTGGGCGTCGGCGCCGGTCTGCCGTGGTTCCTGAATATTCCCGGTGAAAACTTAATGGGCGTCTATTCTGCTAACGAATTTTTAACGCGTGTCAACCTGATGCGAGCTTACGAATTCCCCGAATCCGATACCCCGGTCAAGATTGGCAAACAAGTGGTTGTCGTCGGCGGCGGCAACACCGCTATGGACGCCGTGCGCACCGCCAAACGCCTAGGCGCCGAGACCGCCACGATCGTTTATCGCCGCTCGGAAGTCGAAATGCCGGCGCGGATCGAAGAGGTTCATCATGCCAAGGAAGAAGGCATCATTTTCCGCACCCTAACCAACCCGATCGAATTTCTATCCGATGAAAATGGCTGGGTCAAAGCCGCCCGCTGTCTGCAGATGGAACTCGGTGAACCCGGTCCGGATGGACGCCGTCGCCCCATCCCGGTCAAGGGCAGTGAATTTGAGATTCCGACCGATCTGGTCGTCGTGGCGATCGGTAACGGTTCCAATCCACTTATATCCCGCACTACGCCCGACCTGCAATGCAATAAATGGGGCAATATCCTCACGAACGGCAACAATGGTCGGACTTCCAAACGCGGCGTCTTTGCCGGCGGCGATATAGTCACCGGCGGCGCGACTGTCATCCTGGCGATGGGCGCCGGACGTGAAGCCGCGCTCTCAATCGATGAATATCTAAAAACCGGGATCTGGGATTCCGAACCGGAATCTGCTTTGAAAAAATAATTTCCAAGGGGATCTATGCCGATTTCCACTAATGTAGCCCAATCAATGACCCGCTCATCGTGGATCAGAAAAATGTTCGAGACCGGCATTGCCTTGAAAAAACAATATGGTGCCGCTAAAGTATTCGACTTTTCGCTCGGCAATCCGGATTTACCCAGCCCTGATACTTTTAATAAAGTGCTGATTGAAGAAGCGGCCGTCACCGGCGCGCATGTCCACGGTTACATGCAGAACAAAGGCTACCCCGAAACCTGTGCGGCAATTGCCAAAATGCTCGAATTGGAAAGCGGTTTACCTTTCACCGAAAATCAGGTTATCATGACCTGTGGCGCGGCCGGCGCAATCAACATCATCCTCAAATCCCTGCTCGAACCCGGCGATGAAGTTATCGTCATTGCACCCTTCTTTACGGAATATGATTTCTACGTTGATAATCACCGCGGCAAGCTGGTCGTTTCCGAAGCCAATGCCGAATTATTACCCGATCCTGCTGACATTGCCGAAAAAATTACACCGCGCACCCGCGTCCTTCTGCTCAATTCACCTAACAATCCGACCGGGCGCGTTTATGATCAGAAAATATTCCACACAATCGGCAAGATCCTGACTGAAAAAAGCGCCGAAATCGGACACCCGATATATCTGCTGACCGACGAGCCTTACAAGAAAATCGTTTATGACGGAGTCCAATATCACTCGCCGTTTCGTTATTACCGGTCCACGATTCTGGCGACCAGTTTCTCCAAAGATCTGTCGCTGGCCGGTGAACGCATCGGCTACCTGGCGATCAGTCCGCTGATTGAAGATTATCCGACGCTGATCAATGCCGCTACTTTCTGCAACCGCGTCCTGGGCTTTATCAATGCCCCGGCTCTGATGCAGAGAGTTATTCGTCGCACGCTGGAGGCTAAAGTCGATGTGCAATTATATCAGCGGCGGCGCGATATGATTTATGATGCCCTGACGGAAATCGGTTATGAAATTATCAAACCGGAGGACGCCTTCTATCTATTTCCGAAATGCCCGATTAAAGACGATGTCAAATTCGTCTACGCCCTGCAGGACCGTCTGATAATCACCACCCCGGGAATTGCTTTTCATCGTCCGGGTTACTTCCGGATTTCTTACGCCGTTCCCGAGACAGTGATTCGGGCCGCGATTCCCGGATTCAGACAGGTTTTCAGGGAAATTAAACAGTAATCAAACCATGGAGCAGATATGAATAAAACCCAATCAGCCCCAAAGAAAACCGCCAGCCGCGGACACGTGATCATCAACGCTGAAGAGTGTAAGGGTTGCGAACTCTGCATTGCGGCTTGCCCGGCGAAAGTCTTATTCCTGACCGACCGTTTCAACACCCACGGCCACCATCCTTCAGCCTACCTTGGTGAAGGTTGTACCGGATGCGGAATCTGTTTTTACAATTGCCCCGAGCCGGGTGCGATCACCGTTTTCCGGCATTGGGATCAGGTCACTGAAACTGCTTACTGCCCGCATTGTGGTAAAGAACAGAAAATTTTCCCAAAAGAAAGCGATCCGAGCGTCAAACTCTGTTCGGGTTGTCTCAATCCGGTCACTACTGAAAAAACCGTACCTATTAAATAGAGGGAGGATTAGATTATGGCCAAACAATTTTTAAAAGGTAACGAAGCCGTCGTGAAAGGCGCCGTACTGGCGGGCTGTCAATCCTATTACGGCTACCCGATCACCCCGGCCAGTGAAATCGCGCATGCGGCCGCTTTATATCTGCCGGCTTCGGGCGGAACGTTCGTACAGGCGGAAAGCGAAGTTGCCGCCATCAATATGGTCTATGGTGCGGCGGCGGCCGGTGAACGGGTCATGACCGCCTCCTCCGGACCGGGCATCAGTCTGAAACAGGAAGGCGTCTCCTATTGCGCCGGCGCTGAATTGCCCTGCGTAATCGTGGATGTCATGCGCGGCGGCCCCGGGCTGGGTAATATCGCTCCCGAACAGGGCGACTATAACCAGGTCGTCAAAGGCGGCGGACACGGCAACTATAAAAACATCGTCCTGGCGCCGAATTCGGTGCAGGAAATGTGCGACTTCGGCATGCTGGCTTTCGAGCTGGCTGATAAATATCGCAATCCGGTTTACGTTCTTACCGACGGTTTTATCGGCCAGATGATGGAGCCGGTTGTTTTTCCCGAGCCGGTCAATCAGTTTCCCGAAAAATCCTGGGCGATCAAAGGCACAGCCAAGACCGCCAATAACCTGATCACTTCGATCGAACTCGATCCGGACGATCTCGAACGCCATAACCAGAAACTCCAGCAAAAATATGCCATAATCGAAGAGCAGGAAGTCCGGTTGGAAGCCTACCGGATTAACGATGCCGAAATCGTTCTGATGGGTTTTGGCATTATCTCACGCATTCTGCAAACTATCGTCGACACTCAGCGTGGCATGGGCGTTAAGGTCGGTCTTCTGCGACCGATCACGCTCTTTCCATTTCCCAAAAAGAAAATCGCCGAACTCACCAAACAGGCGAAGTTTTTCTTAGTCGTCGAAATGAATAACGGACAGATGGTGGATGATGTGCGCCTGGCAGTCGCCGGTCGCAAACCGGTCTACCTCTATAATCGGATGGGCGGCAACGTTCCTTCCGAAAAGGAAATCAATGACGAAATCCTGAAACTGATGAGGTCGGTATGAACAATATATTGCAAAAATCAGGCGTTTTTTACGACGTATTTGAGCGCAAACCCGGTACTGATAAAATAACGACCACCTATTGTCCCGGATGCGGTCACGGCAACCTGCATAAGCTGATTGCCGAGGCTCTGGTGGACTTCGGCGTCACCGACCGCACGATCATGATCAGTCCGGTCGGGTGCAGTGTTTTCGCCTATTACTATTTCCATACCGGTAATGTTCAGGTCGCTCACGGGCGCGCCCCGGCCGCCGCGACCGGGCTCAAGCGGGCTCATCCTGAAGCTGTGGTCATTTCCTACCAGGGCGACGGCGATCTGGCCGCCATCGGCACGGCTGAGATAATTCATGCCGCCAACCGCGGCGAAGGAATCACTGTTTTCTTCGTCAATAATGCCATTTACGGTATGACCGGCGGACAGATGGCGCCCACGACCCTGATCGGTCAGAAAACCATGACCACTCCGCACGGTCGCAATTCCATCAATGAGGGATTTCCGATCGGCATGTCTGAAATAATTGCGACTCTGAATGCCCCGGTATATGTCGAGCGGGTTATGCTTGGCGATACCAAATCCATTATGCAGGCGCGCCAGGCGGTCCGCAAAGCCCTCAAACTCCAGATCGAAAAGAATGCTTTTAGCTTCATCGAAGTCCTCTCCGCCTGTCCGTCTAATCTCAAAATGTCGGCCTTTCGCAGTCGCCAGTGGATTAGCGAAGTGCTTCAAAAGCAATTCCCGCTCGGAGTAAAAAAAGACGTCTCGGAAACTTTCCCCGGCAAGGATTTGAAACGACCGACTATCGACCGCTCGCAGTTTTATAAGATTCTTAATATTGAACCAATCGCCGTGGATGTCGAAAAGATCGCCCCTTATAAAAAATCGACCTTCTCAGCTGAAATAAAAGTCGCCGGCTTCGGCGGTCAGGGAATTTTGAGTCTCGGAAATGTCCTGGCCGAAATGGGTATGCGGCACAATTACGAGGTCAGCTGGCTACCTTCCTATGGTCCGGAAATGCGCGGCGGCACCGCCAATTGCAGTGTCAAGATTGCCAATCGTAAAATCGGCTCGCCACTGGTCGCCAGCCCAACCGTCCTGATCGCCATGAATCGCCCCTCACTGGACAAATTCGAAAATGATGTAATCTCGGATGGTATCATTATCTACGACGACTCGATCATTGACCGGGCGCCCCTGCGCCAGGACGTCCGCGTCCTGCCTATTCCGGCGACAAAAATGGCCGACGAACTGGGCAATTCCAAAGCCGCTAACATGATTATCGTCGGCGCATTGATCGAATACCTGGGCTTTATGTCGATCGAGGTCGTCCTGAATTCGCTGGGCGATGTGCTTAAACGCAAAAATCTGGTCGATTTGAATCAGAAAGCGATCAACAAAGGCGTCGATTTCATTCGCAAGCTGAAATCCTGAAAATTTTGCTGTCCGGCAGGCGGATAATATTTTACGCATATCTTTACGGATAAATGCGACTTTTTAATCTGAATATTTAACGGGAACTTTAACCATCCTGAAAAATTTTCTTGACAATTTAAATTTGCCAACTTATATTTTGACTGAACGGTCAGTCTAAAGTTGAAAAGGGACCCCAAAATGGCACGCAAAACCCGTGAAAATATCAAACAAAAAATCCTCGATACTGCCGAAACACTCTTCGCCCAGCAGGGCTTCGACGCCACCGGCATCGACCAGATCGCCAAAACCGCCGGCATTACCAAATCACTGATCTATTACTACTTCAAAAGCAAGGATGAAATTCTGAATTCTCTGTTCAATGATTTTATTAAAAATACGCTGGAATTTAAAAATAGGGTCATAGATGCCTGGATGACAGCTCCCTCTGCAAGCGTCGACAAAATAATTCGCGAGCATTCCCTGCCATTTATGATGGCGCATAAAAATGTTATCAAGATTGCCTTTGCCGAATCGCTTAAGGAAGTCGCAGAGATTCCCCATCTTAACATTTTCAAGTATTTCGATCAGAATTTCAGCGCCAGTTACGCTATCGCTCAAAAAATCGGCTTTGAATCGGAGAGAAACCAGCGCCAATTGCTCAGTAGTTTTTTCCTGTTTTTTGCGCCCCTATTCAGCTTCGTCATCTTCAGCGATGAATGGTGCGATTACTACAACATTGATCTGCAAACCGCCTCTAATCTTTTCGCCGATTCGGTCGGGAAGTTGTATTCTTCTTTAGTAAGAGAAGAAATTCGGAACGTAAATCTCGATGAAATGCTCAGAAATGGGAAAAAACATAAACATTAAAAGATAAAAATGGGATGATCAAACCAATCAAATCAGGGGAGTAAAAATGAAATCCGAAGAAAAAATCATGAATGGCATCGCCGGTTTTGTGATCCGTTATCACAAACTGATTCCTTTCATTGCGCTCATCCTTTTCATTCTGAGCATCATTGCGGCTGGTAATATCCAGACCAAGACCGAGCTCAAGGACCTGATGTCTGAAGAAAATCCGATAATTTCCAGTTATATCGAGATTGATTCTCTTTTCAGCGGCGGCGCCAGCGTGATGATAACCATTGAGGGCAACGACAAAGTTCGCATGGGACAATGCGCCGAGGATTTCGTGGCGGCTGTCCAGGCGAATGATACTCTGATGCGGAAGATCAAGGCTATCAACCTCAAGGTTGACCGGCAGTTCATCGATGACTGGGGCTTGATGCTGTCGAAAGCCAAGGACATCGACAAAACCAGTGAAACCCTGGCTGAGCTGAACCTCTTGCTTTTTATCACCTCTCTTAACAATTCCTTTGAAGAAACTTATACCGGCGACGAGGCTGAGGAAGAGCTGGAGACTTCTAAACAGGAGAAGGATGCCGTAGCTATGCTGGCGCAGATGGAAACCTTCTTCACTTTATTACGAGAATATCTGGAAAACCCGGATATATTGCCGGCGCCGGAGCAGGGTAAAATTCTCGCCGAAACTTTCCTCTACGGCGATCCTTACAATTTTTCTCACGACAACAGCATGCTGTTATTCACCATCACTCCGACGATTAATATGATCGAAGTCGAACAAGTTGTGGATTTCATGCGCGACTTTCAGGTTATTCAGACAGCAATCAATGCCAAATATCCCGACCTGCACGTTGACTATACCGGTGAGTTGCCAGCCCAGAGCGACGAACAGGATGCGCTTGGTTTTGACATGGCAGTTCCGTCGATCGTAGCCCTGGTGCTGATTTTGCTACTATTTATATTTTCGTTCAGTCAATTACGCTCCATCCTGTTTATCCTGATTGTATTGATTATGGGCATTGTCTTTAATTACGGATTCGTCGGTATTACCATTAAAGAAATCAATATGATTACCAGCATTATGGCTGTTTTATTGATTGGTCTCGGTGTGGATTACGGAATACAAATCGTAACCAATTTCACTACTTATCGCGAAGACGGCTATGAACCCAAAGAAGCCCTGCGGCTGACTTATCAAAAAGCCGGAATGGGCACTTTGCTGGCGGCGGTGACGACTGCCATTGCATTTTTTGTCATGGCGATAACTGGCGTTCAGGCGTTTGAGCAGTTTGGGATTATCATGGGCACCGGTATCATCAATTGTTTTCTGGCGATGTTTTTCATCTTACCCTCGTTGTTATTATGGTGGGGTAAAAAGGACCTAAGCAAATCTCACTTGCCCAATATTAACTATCAGTTCCTGGCCAATATTGGAAATTCTATTTACAGGCATCGGACAGTCTCAATTATTGCCGGTGTTGTTATCACGGTTGGTTTATTTATCACGATGTTCTTTAACCGGCTGGAATATGACATGATGAAACTCGAACCGCAGGATATGCCCTCGATCATCCAGTACTATAAAGTCATGGATAAATTCGAAATGACGCCTTTTGCCTCGATGGTAATTGCCAACAGCGTCGCAGAAGCCCGTGAAATTACCGAAAAACTGGAGAAGACCCCGCTGGTCGCCGATATCAACTCGGTCTCTAACTTTTTCCCGCCGGAAGACGAACAGCAGGCGCGCCTCAACGCAATCGCTAAAATTCGCCAGATGCCGCCGCGTTATCGTACGATTAATTATACAATTGAAGATATGGAGACATTTGCCGGCGAAGTTCAGCGCACCGAATGGAATATTATCGAAATGGGTGATCTCTCCGTCGCGGGGCTGGGTGAAAACAATAAAATCGTAAAGAAACGCAACGCCATGATCCGCGAGATTTTCGGCGCGGAAGTTGGTCAACCGGGACGCGAGGTTTTCCAGAAACTGATCAAGCTGATTGAAAGCGATCCGGCACTGTATGTCACAAGACTCAGTAAATTGGATTATCATTTCGCCCGGGAGATGGATGCGATCGTCACCCGCATGTCGCAGGCAAATCGTCCGATGACCTTTGCCGACCTGCCGGAACAAATCCGGAAAAGTATGTTTGATGAAACCGGTCAGCGCAATCTGGTGACGCTCTATCCCAAAGACGGCGTTCTGGAAAACATTGATAACATCCGCCATTTCAACAGTTCGGTGGCGCGGGCATCGGTGCGGATCACCGGATCGAGCCAGATTCTGACCGCCTGGCTGGATGAGGTTATCAGCGCCTCCGGCAAAGCCGGCATTTATATATTCGCGGCAGTGATCTTTTTCCTGGTGCTGAATTTCCGCGACATCAAATATGTGGTCTTTGCGTCCGTGCCGCTAATAATAGGCCTGATCTGGATGGCTGGAACTTATCCACTCCTGGGACAAAAATTGAATATCATCAATATTGCCGTCATTCCATTAGTCATTGGAATGGGGATTGATTTTGGAATTCACCTCGCCCATCGCTTCCGGGTCGAACAAAATATCGAAACCGTTTATCGCTATACCGGCAAAGGCGTATTTCTATCGGCACTCACCACCATGATCGGCTTCGGCTCGCTGGGTTTGATCGGTAAATTCGGTTCGGTCAATTCCATGGGGCGCATTCTTTTCGTCGGTATTTTGATGTGTCTGCTGACGGCTCTGCTCATTTTACCGGCGATATTGACCTTTGATAAAAAGAAAACCGGTTGATATAAGGAGGCGTCAAATGCAAACCGCCATAATCCGCCGTTACATCCAGGTATTCTCGACCCTGTTTTTACAGGGAGCGATATTATTCATTTCAGCCGGAACTTTAAGGTGGAACTGGGCCTGGATTTTCATCGCCGTAGGTGTGGTCATTCTGATTTTCAATGGCTTAGTACTGCCGCGCGAAGTCATCGAGGAACGTGGTAGCAGAAAAACCAACGTCAAAAAATGGGATAAGGTACTGACCAATATCGCCATATTGCCTTTTCTCGGTATGTATATCGTTGCGGGATTGGACTTCAGGTTCGGGTGGAGTGGCGATGTATCCGGAATTATTCACATTATCGGCTTGGTTATTACATATTCCGGCTCACTGCTTTTCACCTGGGCGATGGTCTCCAATCATTTTTTTTCTACCAAAGTCCGAATCCAGGACGACCGTAGCCACCAGGTCGCTACCGGCGGTCCGTATAAATTCGTCCGTCATCCGGGTTATATCGGCTATTTCTTGATGGTTTTAGCTACACCGGTCGCCCTGGGAGCCTGGTACGCCTTATCCTTCTCAATCTTACTAAGCATACTTTTCGTAATCCGCACTGCCCTGGAGGATAAAACCTTATTTAATGAACTGGCGGGGTATCGTGAATATGCCGCAAAAGTCAAATACCGCTTGATACCCTTTGTTTGGTAATAATAAAAACATGAGAGGAGTCAGTTATGAATAAACATTTTAAGATTTTCTTTCCGGGAATATTTTTCGTCATGGCAATTCAAACTTTCGCGCAGGAAAACGTTCTCGATATTATCCGGAAAGTCGATGAAATGGCTAAAACCAGTACCAGCATCGCCAAGATGAGTATGCTGACCTATCCCTATTCCGAGGATAATGCCAATTACCGTGAAATGAAAGTTCTGGCATACGCCAAGGGTGATGACAACAGCTATATGGAATTCATCACGCCCAAATCCATTCAGGGCTTGCGAATCCTGTCGCTGGAAGGCGATCAATGGGTTTACTTCCCTTCCACCGGGCGGGTGCGCAAAATCGCCGCTAAATCGAAGGATCAGACGGTGCAAGGCGTCGGCGGGGACTTTACTTATGAAGACCTCGGTGGCGGTTCCATGGAAGAAAACTATACGTTTAAAATCCTGAAATCGGATGATAAAAGCTGGACGCTGGAAGGCATTCCGACTAAAGAATCGTCTTATTCCAAAGTCATCATCACGGTTTTAAAGGAAAACTACCAGTCGCCCAAAATTGAATTTTATTCCGCCGAGGACGGACATAAAAAGGACCTCATCGTCGAAGAGTATAAGACCATCTCCGGGCGCCTGATGCCGACCCGCATGACCATGCTCAACCTGATCAAGCAGAGCAAAACCATCGTCATTATGCACGACGCCCAATACGACGTTCCGATCGATGACAAATATTTCAACCCGATGCGGTTTTACAAATGAGCAAATATTGGTCAAATAAACCGCGCAGATTGTTAACTAATTAGTACTTAGAAAAGGTTCAGCGAATGGTGAAAAAATATCATACAATAGTTCTGACAATGTTGATAATTCTGTCGGTTGCATCCGCCCAGGAGAGTGATTCGCCGGTTGGCGGCTGGGGTGAGGATGCTTCAGAGAAATTTAATGTAAGCGGTCATGAAGAATCTTCCGGTCTGTATGGTTATCTGATCGATTATATCCAGTCCAGCCTGGATTATACCAATCGGGAATTTTCCCGTCCGTCATTTGGCAATGCCCTGCTTCTGCGCCTGAAAGGCGATTGGCGTCCGGAGACCAATCTGCGTTTTCACCTGGAATTTTCCTACATTTCCAACGTCGGCAATCAGAATCCGTACGTCCTTTACGAGAAATTAGGCGTTGCCGGTTTTTCACAGAGTGACTTTCCGCTGGAGGATTACAACCAGCGCATGTTTTTCGATCATGTCTGGGGCATGGCGAACTTCGGCAATTTCGATCTGCAATTCGGCAAATTCCCGGTCGCCTGGGGCACCGGTTATGTTTTCAATCCCACGGCGCGGGTCGCCTTCCCTCCTTTCCTGGATATGGTCACCGAGGATACGCCCGGCACGATGGCGATTCTGCCCAGCTACGCCCTTTCCAACCGTTTCTCGCTGGAAGCCTATTTGGCTTTCCAGGATAAAACCCAGAAAAAGACCGCTTTTCAGGAAGACAGCGACGTCAAGAACCTGCCCTATGGCATAAAACTGAATACCATCGTCGGCGCATTCGACCTGTCGCTGAGCTGGATCAAGGAGGTGCTCTATAACGATCTGGACTATCGCCCGATTGATGACATTCTGACCGAAGCTGGCATGGAATATGTCCAGGGTATCGTCGCCAACCAGATGATGGCGGACTTGCTGGCGGCGGGCGACACTGCCACGGTTCTGGATATGTTCAAACAGGGCGCAATGGCGGAAATGACAGCCGATTTGCCGGCTCATCCCTATCACAAACGCAGTTATTATACCGGTTTTGACTTCGCCGGCGCGATCTGGGACTTCGGCGTGTATGGCGAATTCGCCTTCCGCCTCCCGCGCGACAGCAATGACGAAAAATTCCTGCTTGAAGATTACAGTCTCAGTGACAATCTCGAAATGTGTGTAGGCTTCGATTACCTGATCCCCGGAATCGAGATCGATACACGCTTCGAATATTACTACCAGGGCGTCGGCGCCAAAAGTAAAAATGATTATAATCTGCTGACCGTGCTATCCGGCGAAAAATTAGTCAACGCCCGCAATTATTCTTTTTTATTTCTGGAAAAAACCATCCGGGATTATCACAAATTCAGTCTGGCATTTTTCAATAATCTGGATGACGGCAGTTATGCGTTACTGCCGGGATACAGCTATTCGCCCTACAGCAATTTTGATATCACTCTGGGAGCATTCATCCTGGGCGGCTCGCGAGGTTCGGAATTTGACGGTCGCTATACACTCTATGATGTCAAAGAAATTGATCTGATGGAAAATCTCTGGCCGTATCTGCGACTAAAGATCAGTTTCTGAGCCGGTGAATCGCCTGGAAGTGATAATCGTACCGGATCACAGGATACTCTATCAAATATCTTTTATCCGCAAGGAAAATCACCCATGCGAAAGTAAGTGGCGCGGGCGCTATATTTCTGGCGACCCGTTCAAGTGGTGTGATACCTGTCAAGTAATGAACCAGGCGTCCGCGAATGTCCCATGATTCTCTTTTATTTAATGTATTTTAAAATTAAAATAGCGTATGAATCTTTCATTACGGCTTATCTAACCTGAAAGAAATGTACTTCATTTCATAAATATAGGATTTTTGGTTTCATTTTAGAGATAAAAACGGAGGTGAGAGATGAAGAAAACCATTGTCATGCTGATAGCAGTCAGTTTCATCTTTGGGAACCTGCTGACAGCCCAGAGCGCCGGCGATTACCGCTCCAAAACCAGCGGCAACTGGACCTCAACCGCCACCTGGCAGACCTACAGCGGCAGCGAATGGCAGGATGCGGTTCAAGCACCTAACAATTTATCCGGCGTGGTCACCGTACTTAACGGCCATACGGTCACGATCAGCTCCACCCTGAGCATCGACCAGACGGTTGTGGATGCGGGCGCGACACTGACGGTGGATCTGAGCAGTTCTGAAAGTCTGACCATCAATAACGGTGTCGGCGATGATCTGACCGTGAACGGAACGTTGAATATGAGCGGCGGTCTGGATAACCAGAGCAACGGTTTAACCGGCACGGGCAAAACCGTCATCAACGGGATTTGCAACTGGAACAGCGGTCACATTACAAACACCGATTTCAACATCGCTTCCGGCGGTGTAATGAATATGGAAGGCAGCGGCGAGTGCAGGATCAACTGGGATGGCGTCGTCAATAATGCCGGAACCGTCAATTTTGCAAAAACCGATGTAGCGTTCGTCATGTATTATAACGGCACTTTTAATAATTTGGACGGCGGAATTTTCGAAGCAACCACAAATGAATCCATTAGTTTCAGATCTGATTTAGGAGGATGGCCGGAAT
>Ga0265297_10007128_pt1 | contig 15668 bp, 19 predicted proteins | sample Munlanlwell13791_FD_192502 | JGI IMG/M metagenome (GOLD analysis project Ga0265297, IMG submission 192502) | Leachate microbial communities from a municipal landfill in Southern Ontario, Canada - Leachate well 137-91 | ecosystem: Engineered > Solid waste > Landfill > Unclassified | place... | reverse complement strand
CTGCCACGACCAAATTTGGAAATTGATTTCTACGAGTGAATCGGTGTGGTGTCTCCGGCGGTGCTATTCGCCGGAGACCGGTACGGCCTGATAAAGAAAGTGTACGCTGGAAAACCAGCTATACACCACCATGAAGAAATCCCGGAACTCTTCTGGACTCAACGCGCACTCATCGGGGCCAAGATAGTAACCGTCACCCTGGAGAGTGGTTCGCGCCTTCGCCCCGCTGTGGAAGTCGATAACATCGATCAAGCCGGTTGTTGGTTTGACAACTACTCGTTTGACTGTGGGTGCATTGCTATGCAACTCCAAGGCACCGTGGTAATGACAGACGACTCTGCGAGCCATCTCGACCGTTCGGTCGTCTATCCGGATCGTAAACCCTGCCCCCTGCTGACAGGTAAAGGTGTCGGCAAACCAGCCACAAAAACAAGTTGGCGTTTTTATCGAAACCACCTCCTTAAAGATCAAGCTACAGTAAATTTAATTATTGTACAATATTTACTTATTTGATACTATTTGATTAATAATTAATCTTTTCCGATGACTCGGCTACCAACCGGCGAGGAAAAGCGCAATTCTAAGCGAATAGGAAAATTAAGATTCAAATCGAGATGGGACCTTCCGGCAGAAGTCGGAATCTCGAGCCCGGGTCTTTTTTTATGCTCTAACTCTGCTTTTGTAGAAATAACGAAAAAGTGAAGAATGTCTGAAAGAAAATATGATAACGAAATTGTCCATCGGTTATTAATCTGGCTATAGGAGGTATAATGGAAACAATTAGTGGTCTTGACCCTAGTGAATACATAAAACAAAAATCTGATGTGCTGAACGAAAAATCCTTAAACAGATATCGACTTGATGATGACCAGTATCACCCTTATGTAGATGCTATGCGATCGGATTATGATTTGGAGCAAAATTTTGAACCACCGGAGATAATTGATGCCAGAAGAGGTGATTTGAGACTCCATCTAGCTACCGAAGAGTTGGAAAAGGACGAAGAAGGGTTGATTCTTAGGGAGGCTCAAAGAAGTGGGCATCGGGTTAAAAAGGTCCAGTGGGGTCGGCTAAACGATATGGTTTTAATAAAAGGTGATCCGCAAGATAGAGAGGGAAGAAAAAAATTAAGAATCAGCGCTGAAGTTGGCGATCATTGCAAAATATTTATCAATAGATTTACGAAGAATCATGATCGAGGATTGGTTCAGTTTACACCGGGAAGGAATATAATAATATTTAACGGTGACCCTGTTTACCCTACAGCTCTTTTGGGTCTTATGCATGAAATCGGGCATTTTAAAGCATGGGAGAAGATGGATCGCTTGCAAAAAGTGGAGTATTTGCATCATATTAATGATTTCAGACAAAATGTCGATTCCATGACAGTCATGTTAAATAAGGAAAGAACTGCTTGGGCCTATGCGTTAGCTAAATTAAGACCTTTTTTAGCTGAAAGCGAAGAAGATTTTAGTGAAGGGTTTGTTGCTACGAGACAGTTCGCTCTTGATTATATACATCAGGTTTGTTTGCGGACATACGGTGAGGTGGGATTAAAAATATTAGAACAGGTTGAAGGAGAAGAAGATGAGCGAGAAAAAATGTGAAATTGAAATCATCCGTCACAGTCTAAGTCATGTAATGGCGGCGGCAATCGTTGAAATGTTCCCGGAGGCCAAACTCGGGATCGGGCCGGCGATTGAGAGCGGTTTTTACTATGACTTTGATCTGCCGCGGACCTTAATCCCCGAGGATCTGCCACTGATTGAGAGGAAGATGCGCGAAATTATTAAAAAGGGTGAAAAATTTGAGCGCGTAGAAGTTAATATTGAAGTAGCCGATAAAAGACTTGGAAAAAGCGATGAAATTTACAAAAAAGAATTAATTAACGATCTGGAAAAAGAAGGCGAGAAAAAAATTTCTCTTTATAAGACCGGTGATTTTATTGATCTATGCAAAGGGCCTCATGTTGATAATGCCGGTGATCTTAAAAGCGTCGGTTGGAAGCTAGAGAAGATTGCCGGAGCTTATTGGAAGGGGAGTGAAAAAAATAAAATGCTTCAGCGAATTTATGGTCTGGCTTTTGAGTCCGATGATGAGTTAAAGGAATACTTATCTCAACGAGAAGAGGCGGAGAAACGCGACCATAGAAAAATCGGCGCCGAGCTTGATTTATTTTCGTTTCACGAAGAAGCTCCGGGTTTTCCATTTTGGCACAACAAGGGAATGATTTTGTGGAATATACTTTTAAATTGGTGGAGGACGGAGCACAAGGCGGCTGGATACGAAGAAGTAAAAACACCGATCATTCTATTGCGTAACTTATGGGAAGAGTCCGGTCATTGGGATCATTACAAAAATAATATGTATTTTACCAAGATCGATGATCGCGATTTTGCCGTCAAACCGATGAATTGTCCGGGTGGGATGTTGCTGTACAAGGAAAAGCTACATTCGTATAGAGAATTTCCCTTGAAAGTTGCCGAAATCGGTTTGGTACACCGTCACGAATTAGCCGGAACATTGCATGGGTTGATGAGGGTTCGCGCCCTTCATCAAGACGATGCACATATTTTTTGTACCGAAGAGCAGATTTCCGACGAAGTAATTGGTGTAATTGGTTTAGTGGATAAGATGTACAGCAAACTTGGATTGAAATATCACCTTGAACTTTCTACCAGGCCAAAAGAGGGCTCAATCGGTTCTGATGAGATGTGGAAAAAGGCCGAGGATGCACTAAAAAAGGCTCTCGATAAAAAAGACCTTAAATATAAATTGAACCCGGGGGACGGAGCTTTTTACGGTCCGAAAATTGATTTTCATATTGAAGATGCGATCGGCAGAACGTGGCAAACCGGTACGATTCAGCTTGATTTTGCGATGCCGGAGAGGTTTGGACTCGAATACATAGCGGAAGACGGTTCACCCAAACGGCCGGTGATGCTTCACCGGGTAGTATTTGGTTCAGTTGAGCGGTTTATCGGGATCCTAACCGAGCATTTTGCCGGCGCTTTTCCGATTTGGTTAGCGCCGTTACAGACGATCATTTTGCCGATTTCCGATAAACACAATGATTACGCCAAATCGGTCGCTGAAAAGTTATTAGAGAAGAATATTCGAGTTGAGGTTGATGAACGAAGCGAATCGGTTGGCAGAAAAATCCGAGATGGCGAAATGAAGAAAATTCCTTACATGCTGATTGTCGGCGACAAAGAGGTTGAAACCAGAAAAGCCGCGCTTCGTAGCTACGAAAAGGGAGACGAGGGGTTAGTCGATATCGAAGAGATTATCAAAAAGATCGCAGAATAATTTTTTCTCGACTAATATTTTATTTGCCGGCTGACAAATAATAGTTTTCTCGGTAGTTATTAGTTTTGCTGATGGCTTTGTTAATCACTCTTGTCGTTTGATCGTTGATAATAATCACTTTGTGCTACGATTTTTATATTTTTTAGTCGTTCAATGATACACATCAAAGAAGCATAACAAATAATATTCCAAAAGTATCAGAGTTCGAAACCTTTAATATAAAAATGAGCGATATTTACGCGATCGCGTAAATATCGCTCATTTATAAATATCATTTTTTGATGTCTAAATCCGATAATTTCAGAGTACCGTTTTCAAGAAAAATATCGATAATTTTTTCCTCTCCTTCGATTATTTCGGCAATCAAATAAACTAGATAATGGTTTGCAGAACAGTAATAACAAATTGCTTCGATTTCGTTCTTGCACTCAAAAGGGTAGGCAAAAACACTTTTTTGGATTTGAATGAAGCCGATCTCGCTTAATTTTCTTCGAACAAGATCGCGGACTCTTTTCTTCTCTTCCGGTACATCAAAAATTACTATCCTAAATTTTCCATCCCACTTTTCCTTTTTTTGGAGATTGGTCTTTCCGATTATTTCCCAGCCGATTTTCTCCACTCCTTTCGGGGTCAACTCGATATATCTCTCCTTGTTTTCGACATATGTTGTTATCAGCCCCATTTTTTTAAGATATCGGATCTTCTGTTTCAAATTAATCTGATCAATTTCCCTTTCTTTAAAGTAATTGTTGATCGGTTTTCGGTAAATTTTTCCTCGATCAAATATATTTATCATAAAAAGAGTAACGTCCAAAATCGAGCTCAAAATTTCAAACCCCGATAGTCTAATCGCTTCTTTTTTAAGTTCTTCCGATTTTTTCACTTAAAAATATTTAATCTGACCATCGCTCCTGATCGTTTTCTATATAGTATACAGCAAATAGAAAATTAACAATATTTACGCGATCGCGTAAATATTGTTAATTATTATTAAAATAAGATAATAAATTTCAGAGAGTGTAAAGAAGCTTACAGGAATAATCGACGGGCGAACGGAATAATAATTATTAGATAAATATTGCGATAGTAGTACGTAACAAAATTGCTTCAATGAAGGCATATAAGTTTTGCGTGTCCGAATCTCGGGGTTAGATTATTATAATAATCTGCCGTGCTGATTTTTTGGTCTCCGCCGGGGGATCTCCCCCGGCGGAATGAGTCTTCTTGGGGTTGTTCTCACACTCTGTCCTTTGGCAGTTACAGCACATTGTCAAGCGGCAGCCGTGTGCCGCGACTGACAGGGACTCCATTTCTATCCTCAAGGCTTCTTTGTAGGGGATTTTCTCTCCCACGGTTTTACCTTGTTGTGGCATTATCGCCACCTCCTTTGAGACAATATTAAACAGATTAACAGTAACTAGTCAACGAAAATTGCATCTGATATAGAAAAATCTATTGAAAACCACACAAAACTTCAATTTTGAGTGGAATATTTAAGTCCAATGGTTTATGATTTTCCGGCGCCCTCATCGGCGCCGGAAGGCAGAGGTGGAAAGCCGGTCGAGTGGAGGTGGAAGTCGCCCCCTATTGAGCCGCTCGAGCGCCAAATCCTGCGCTCGAAGAGATTCCTTGATTGACTGCCAGGCTTGCTCTCTGGCCTCCTGTTCCTCGGGGTACTTCCCGAGGACGTTGTGTGTGACAATGCCCTTTCCGAAGCTCTCTTCGGACAATGCAATCACCTCCTTGAGACTTATTTTAGAGATTTTAAAAAATCAGTCAACTCAAAAAATAGTTTAACCATTATAGTCTAAAACATGTATTATTTTTTATTTACAATTTCATTCAACAATCGCCAGCGACGTTGTTTTTCGCTCCACAAGATTGGGTCGCCCAATTCGAATGCCTTGGTGCCTTTGCGCGGGGAGTATTTATTAATATATGCCGCATCAAAATTCACTAATTTAAAAATCTCAACCGTCTTATCGAAATCCTCCTTGCTTTCTCCGGGGAAGCCGACAATCACGTCAGTCGTCAATTTTAAATTTTGAATTTTAAATTTTAAATTATCAACAATACCCAGGTATCGTTGAATAGTGTACGGGCGGTTCATCTCTCTTAATATTTTATCGCTACCGGATTGCAGAGGCAGGTGAATTTCTTTTTTGATTTTAGGCAAAGTGGCAACTGCCTCGATAATATCATCAGTCATATCTTTTGGGTGATTTGACATAAACGAAACGACAAAATCCCCATCCAGCTCATTTAATTTTTCTAGCAGAACCGTAAAATCAGTTTTTTCGTTGTGTTTTCTGCTTCTACCCTTGTCATTCCCGCGAAGGCGGGAATCTACTTTCTCTGGATCTCGCATTAATTGCGGGATAACAGTAGGGAATGTCATCCGATAAGAATTTACATTTTGACCTAAAAGTATGATTTCTTCACAACCCTGTTCAATTAGAATTTTAGCCTCGGCCAGTATTTCTTTCATTGGTCGAGATTTTTCTCGTCCTCTAGTATAAGGCACGGCACAGTAAGAACAGAAATTGTTGCAACCGGACATGATCGGAAGTAAAGAGTAGGGGGTAGAGGGCTGGGGGTTGGGTGATATTTTTTTTAATTTCTGGCTGCTAAGAGGTAGTTTTAAATTAAGCTTAGAACTCAGGATGGTATTTAATTGATCGAAGTCACCACTCTCGAAAAACTCGACACCTTTTTGAGCTAACATTTTTTTATCCGGTTCCAAAACACAACCGGTAATTAGAATAGTGGGTAGTGAGGAGTGGGGAGTGGGGCGAGGGAAATTCCAATTTTTAATTTGGCCGAAAATTCTATCAACTGCCGTTTGCCGTACGGCACAGGCAAGTATAATAATTACGTCGGCATCAGTCGGTTTACTTTCTAAAAAACCCATTTTTTGCATCAAAAAATCAAGACGCGTCGCGTCCCATTCGTTGTACTGGCAACCAATTGTCCAGATGTGGTATTTCATAATGGACTTTTTATATTTCTCAAGCTTGGATTTGTAACGTGAGTGTAGATTTGAGTGGTGCGAATATTGGCATGGCCAAGCAGTTCTTGGACGTAACGGACATCAACCCCGTTTTCCAGTAAATGCGTAGCAAAACTATGACGGAGTGAGTGGAAGGTGGCGGGTTTTGTACAACCGGATTTTTTTAATGCATTTTCAAATATTTTTTCTAATGTTCTAGTCGAAAGTTTTCCTCCTCTTTCGCTTTCAAATAATAAATCGTTTGGCTTATGGTAATTCAATATTTTGTTTAAATCGGCAACCAATTTTTCCGGCAAAACAGTGATTCGATCTTTGTTGCCTTTGGCATTTTTTATGTGGATTATTTTTTCTGCAATATCTAAATCCGAAATTTTTAGGTTTTGCACTTCACTGATCCTTAAACCGGCACCGTATGCTAAGGAAATAATCATTTTGTGTTTTAAATTTGAGATTGAGTTGACGATCAAACTAATTTCTTCCCTAGATAAAACTACGGGAAGTTTTTGCGATCGTTTTGCAAACTTAATACTAATTTTATGATCATTTTTGAGAACATATCGATAGAGATATTTTATTGCATTGAGATGAAGGTTTATTGTTTGCGATGCTTTCCCTCGATCTTGCATTTGCAACAAATAGTCTTTGATATTTTCTTCGTTCAGCCGATCGAAATCGGTTTTCTTATACTTCAAATATTCTCTTACGCAAAAAAGATAAGCTTTTATTGTTTTGCTACTGTAATTGCGTAATTTTAGTTCTCGCTCAACTTTTTGTAAAATTTGTTGCATTTTTGATGTTGAAGATGTAGTCTCTTATCAAAGACTAGCGTAGCAATAATTAACAATTAATACAACAAAACCGTCATTATCCATCACCCGCTACGCATAAAAACGAGTTATATGAAATAAATTTTTTGTTATTAGATTTTTTCTCAAGCTACTTTTTTCTTTAAATAAGAAAGTAAAATAAGTTTTTTTCTTTTTATTTTTAGAGGGGAATAAGGTGTTTTCTCCGCTACGCTACGAAAACGGTTTTAATTTTAGGGGAAACAAGATACAATAAAATTACTATTCTGGAATAATCAAATTATGAAGAAACACGATCTAAAATTTATGGATTTTTGTGCAGGAATTGGCGGAGGTCGTCTAGGTCTTGCTAATTTAGGTTTGGACTGTGTTGCTTTTTCTGAAATTGATAAAAACGCAGAAAAAACATATCGAGAATTTTTTGGTAAAGATGAGAAAAATTATGGTGATTTAATGAAAATAAATATCAATGAGTTACCTGATTTTGATTTAATGATTGCTGGTTTTCCTTGTCAGTCTTTTTCTGCTATTGGTCAAAGAAAAGGAATGGAAGATGACAGAGGACAAGTTATTTATGGATTGATTAAAATAATGACAGGAAAGAATTTACCCTATTTTATTTTAGAAAATGTAAAAGGATTAGTTAATCACGAAGGTGGCAAGACTCTGAAAGTTATTTTGAATGAATTAGATCAAGCTGGATATAAAGTTTATCATAGAGTATTAAGCAGTCTTCATTATGGAGTTCCACAAATGAGAGAAAGAATTTATTTTGTTGGAATCAGAAAAGATTTAGTAAAAAAAGGTCTTAGCTTTGAATGGCCAAAATCAGTTAAAACTCCAAAGCTTGAAGAATACTTAATAGATGATAACGAATTAGAATTTAATGAGAAAAAAAGAGCTTATACTACATTTTTAAAATATTTAGACAATAAATACAATAAAGGATCTTTCAATATTGAAAAATTATTAAAAGAAGATTTTTTGGTTATAGATACAAGACAATCAGATTTGAGATTATACAGAGGAAAAGTTCCAACATTGCGAACGGGCAGGCATGGAATTCTTTATGTTAGGAATGGAAAATTTAGAAAATTATCTGGTTATGAATCTTTGCTACTTCAAGGATTTCCAAAAGATTTAGCAAAAAAGTCAAAAGGTAAAATCGCCGATGTTTATTTATTAAGTCAAGCTGGAAACGCAATGACTGTAAATGCTATTGAGGCTATTGGTCGAAACTTAATAAATTATATAAACGCATAAATATGAACAAAAAAGAACTTATAAAACTAGGATCACAAACTGCCAAAGGCGGCTTTCAAAACGAAAAAGATGTTATTGATCGTTTCAATAATTGGCAAAAAGACGAAGTCGCACAAGCATGGTTAAAAGCAATGGGATACAGTATTACAGATATTGAATTTGTTAAAGCTGTAAAAGTTCGAGGTCAATATAAAGCTGATATTCAAGTTAGAGTGAAAATTATCATCAAATTAAAATCTCAAGAGGATTTGCAAAATTTACAAGTAAAACTTGTTAGTAATCCACAAGGTTTTAATCAAATAGATAAAAGATGGGTTGATAAATATGTGGAATTATGGAATATCCCCAAAGACATCACAAATATTCTTAAAAAATTTACTGGTGAAATCAAACCAACAAAAAATAACCTCAAAGACCCACGAAGAATGCTTTTATCAGAAATGGAAAAAAGTGATCAAGATAAAATATTGAAATTTTTTACTGACAATAGAATTTTAATTGTTTCTGATTTATTAAAAGGCAGAGGTGAATTTTCTGCTGATTGGGTTCTTGTTATTTTAAAAGTAAATGGAGATAGCACTTGGATTTTAAAATCAATTAACGAAGCAATGAATATTTATGGAAGTGGTGAAATTAGAATAACAAATCAAGGAAGTTTAAAAATTGGAAAAATTGGAATGCAAAGAAAAGGCGGAGATAATGGCAGGGATACAGCAAATATGTTGCAATTTAAAATTAACCCTGTTGAGTTATTCGCTGAATAATAAGGAGTTTTTGAAAAATGAAATTCACCCCTTTAATTCCCCTCTTTCATTTTTCAAAAACAGAAAAAACTTATTTTACACAATTAGAAAAAGAAAAAAGTAGATTGAGAAAAGGAAATTAAGGATAAAAAAATTTACATCATATAACACGGCATATCTGGTTCAGAAATTTTGCACTATAAAAAGCTAAGGAATGCAAAATTTCTTCACCCAAATTTGCCAAAAACTAATTGATTTTAAAAGGAATTTTGGCAAACTTCAGATATGCCGAAACGTTAGGCGACATAGCCCATCTTCAAATAATAAAACTATGAATAAATTTCAGTATTCTCCACCAAAAAATAGTCCAAAATCAACAGAAGAACTAATTGATGATTTACGCTCTGTTGCAAAAAAACTAAACACAGAAAAATTATCCCAGAGTGTTTACTCAAAACATGGTAAATATTCGCCTACTACGATAGGGTCTCGGTTCGGAAATTGGAATAAGGCATTAAAAAAAGCTGGGCTAGAACCTGCTCATGTAATGAATTATCCTGATGAAGTTTTATTTGAAAATATTTTAGATGTTTGGCAGAGAAAAGGTGCCCAGCCTTCAAGGAGAGATATAAATTCAATAATTTCAAAAATTTCCGCCTCTCCGTACATAGGAAGATTCAATTCTTGGTCAAACGCAATAAAGCAGTTTATTGACTATGCAAATAACAAAGAAATTTTTGTAATTAACAAAGAAGAGATAGAAAAAATTGGGAATAAAACAAACCGAGACCCTTCATTGCGATTGCGTTTCCACGTACTAAAAAGGGATAATTTTTCCTGTGTTCAATGTGGCGCCAGTCCTGCCAAAAATCAAGGTGTGGTTCTACATATTGATCACATTAAACCGTATAGTAAGGGTGGCGAAACTGAAATTTCCAATTTGCAAACACTGTGTCAAAACTGTAATTTAGGAAAAAGTAATATAGAGTGAAGATGGACTACGATCGCCTAACACGGCATATACGGTTCCGCTTCGCTTCACCCATATTGCTGACGCAACATCGTATATGCCGAAACGTTATTCGCAATTTTGCTTTCTTAACGCCCAGAATTGATAAATATTATAAACTTTTTTGCACTTCCTAAACTTATGGAAATTGAACTTAAAAAACGATTGAGTAATATAGATAGTTTTGGTATTTTTACCAAAAATGCTATTGCTAATGATACTGAATTTTATCAAATTCCTTTAGGTATTATTTATTCAGAAACAAAACCAAGATGTGCTCGAATTGCAGATGAAAAATATGTTTCTGATGACAAAGTTTTGAACTGGGTTAATCATTCATGCAATCCTAATTCAAGATTAGATATTGATAGAGATGATCCGGTTCTTATTGCAATTCGAGATATTCTTCCAAATGAAGAAATTTCGGTAGACTACAATCAAACGGAAGTGCAAGGAGTCAGAGTTGAATGTACTTGTAAATCTGAAAATTGTAAAGGATACTTTAATAGATCGTAATTCTGGGCTAAAAGCAAAACTGTCCCTTCGGTCGGTCGACTTGCAGTTTCCCCACATAACAAGGATTTAGAGGAAAATTCTTGCAGAATTTTACCCAAATTTTGCCTACGGCAAAACCTCTCTAAATCCTGACGTTGTGTGAAATAAAATTAAAAAAAAGAAAAATGAAAAAGATTATTTCTATACCACCAAATTATTTTTATCTTTTGATAATCCTGGCCATTCCTTTTAGATTTTTTTTCAAAGACCTAAATCTAATTCAATTTCCTTGGAATATTTTAGGAATTATTCTCATGATCATTGGAATAATTTTTGTAATAATTCCCTATAATTTATTTGTTAAATACAAAACACCAGAGAAATTTCAACCTTCTACCTGTGTTGTTACTGATGGGATTTATAAATACTCACGTAATCCAATGTATTTAGGTGGATTAATATTTCTGATAGGATTAGTAATCATACTACAAAATGTGTTAGCATTTATAGCACCAATAGTGTTTTTCCTTATCATCAATTATATGTTCATTCCTTACGAGGAAGAAAAAATGGAAACTGAATGTGGCCAGGATTATCTATTATATAAAAAGAAAGTGAGTAGGTGGCTCTAATTTTACTTCAGACAACAGCCGATATGAAGTTCTGCTTCCTTCAGTCGCCTCACCAAAATTGCACTCCCGTTGGTCGTGCAGCTTTTCAAATCGGTGAACATTATATGCGATATTAGCGGTCAGCTTCTTTAAGAAGCTTTATACAGATAGGAGAATTTTTTAAAATTATGGACGAACAGAATATTAAAGAAATCATACAAATCATTTTAGATAAGCTTCGAGGTAAAAAATTTATTTGGAGGCTCGAAGGTAGTGCAAATCTAAAAATTCAAGGTGTTGAAGTTTTAGTTCGGGATTTAGATGTTACAACAAATGATGAGGGTATTGAAATTTTCAGGAATGTCTTGAGGGAATATATTATCAAGGATTTTTTCAGTCAAAAAATAAATGGTAATTCTCTTGTTTGTGAAATCGATGGTTTTAAGGTTGAAATAAATTTTTACGGCGACAGAGAATTGGATATGTTTAATAAGACTAAAATAATATTTTGGAACGGTTTGCAAATTCCTGTTTTACCCCTTGAATATGCTAAAAAATTCTACGAATTAATAAATCGTAAGGAAAGGTTCAATTAATCTCTAAATATATGTTGGGCTAGACTGTGGCATGCTGTCGGTTGCTTTCTTTCATTTTCTTCGTCGCTTCGCGACTTCAGATAACTCGGTATATCATAAACCCCACCACGGCGGGGCTTCAGATATACCGCCGCACATTAGCTGATATATCTTTTTCCATTTCACCGCCCATGGCGGGGAGCGAATAGAAAATCTTTCAGATTTCTTTTATTTATAAAAGGGGTACTCGGGTACTATTTAGAAAAATATGATACAATAAGCTTAAATAATAATGCCTATCTTAGGATGATTATACGGGTATGACAATAGCTATTGAAGTAAAAAATCTTACAAAAAAATATGGTGACGTAACGGCAGTTGATAATGTCAGTTTTTCTGTCGCGGAAGGCGAGCTTTTTTCCATTCTGGGATTAAACGGGGCAGGGAAAACCACGATTATTAAAATGCTTTCATGCTTAATAAAACCGACTGGCGGCGACGCTATTATTTTAGGCAACAGTATTCTTAAAAATCCATACAAGATTAAGCAAGACATCAATGTCTCACCGCAGGAAACTGCAATTGCCCCTAATTTATCCGTCTATGAAAATATAGAAATGATTGCCGGCATTTACGGTTTCGGTAAAACGAAAATTGCTGAAAAAACAAAAGCAATTATAGAAAGATTGAAATTAGAAGAAGTTAAAAACAAAAAAACAAAAAAGTTGTCAGGAGGAATGCAACGTCGTCTGAGCATCGCTATGGCCCTGATAACAGAGCCCAAGGTTATTTATCTGGACGAACCTACACTAGGGTTGGATGTATTGGCTCGCCGGGAACTATGGTCAATTATGCAGGCGATGAAAGGCAAAACCACTATTATCTTAACTACACATTATATGGAGGAATCAGAAGCGCTGTCTGACCGGGTCGCCGTAATAATTAAAGGCAAAGTTAATATGATCGGAACAGTAGAAGAGCTGCTTAAAAAAACAAAGACAAATAAATTAGAAGATGCTTTTATCGCCATGAATGAGGGCAAACAATGAATATGAAATATTTATACTTTACCTCCCGAAATCAAAGAGAAATAATCCGCGATCCCTTAGCGCCGATTTTTAGTATTCTGATGCCGATAATCTTCATCTTGCTTTTTTCCGCGATAGCAAAAAGTGCACCGGTAGAACTGTTTCAGCCAATCAGCATAGTACCTGGTTTGACGATTTTCGGTATTTCATTTATTACCATGTTTTTAGGTTCTTTAATCGCTAAAGACAAAAGCTCGTCATTTTTGTCCCGTTTAATTGTTTCACCGCTTAAGCCAAAAGATTTTATTTTTGGCTACATTGTTCCGATGTTTCCCATTGCTGTCTTGATAGCTATTTGCTGCACCGTTGCTGGCATAGCCATTGGAGTGCCTTTTTCAATCAATATTTTGTTTGTTTTTCTTTCTTATATTCCATACATCTTCTTAGCTTCAGTAGCGGGAGCACTTATCGGTATCCTCTGTAGTGAATCGCAGGTATTGGTATTTGGCAATGTTTTTGTCATAGGCGGCGCGATTTTGGGCGGAATGTGGATGGATATAATCGCTGTGGGAGGTACGATCAAAACCATAGCTATCTCTCTGCCGTTTTATCACGCAGTGGAAGCTTCTCGCTTGGCGCTGTCAGGAGAGACGGCAAGTATCTGGCAGCACCTTGGAGTTGTCGGTATTTATGTTTTGGTATTGTTCGTATTGGCGACAGTTTTCTTCAAAAGAAAATTGAAATCAGATAATAAATAAGCCACGATTGAAAAAATTAAATATGAAGCCGTATTGATAGATAAATAAAAATTATTGGAGTAAAAAATATTAATATGTTTTGATCGCCGTCATTCGCCCCTTTTATTCCCCGACCCGCCTCGCTACGCGTAGCGTTACGGGCAGGCTTCTGCCCGTTGCCAAACCTGCCTGCCGGCAGGAACGGAAAAAGAAATTTGAAAATTTTTCGAAACAAGTTTTCTTAGCAGAAAACAAAAGAAAATAAATACATCAGCTAACACGGCATATCCGGTTCTGCTAACGTTCCACCCAAACCCCGCCACGACGGGTCTTCAGATATTCAGAAATGTTATTTGTGATATTTAATGTTACAATTTTAACAAGAGAAAGTTATATCGCCAATTTACGCGATATGCAAAACAGATAGATTATAAAAAAAGTACTATAAATGCCTTGGGTAAAGTGCTAATAATATTACTATGAATGAAAAACAACCGGTCATTGAAAATCCCGAACACCAAAAATGGCTTCGGGCTTGTCAGGAAGCAAAGGAATTAAGTATCCAAATCAACAAAGAATTGATACGAATATTCCAAAATGACCCCGAAAACTTTCGAAGATTATCTCAAGAAATATTCTATCCGAAGGTTTTTGGTAACGTTGATCTTCGCGAATATGCTGTATATCATGCCGCTATTGGCTCAACCACGAGTTTTGAGCAGACCCCAAAAATTGATTTACCGGGGGAGAATACATTAATGAGTTTCTGGGAACAGAAACTTAAAGAACTTACGGAAATGTAAATAGTGCGATAGCGAAGATATTGATTGGTCGTTACGCATAGAAACGAGTTATATTAGTATTTGTGATCTCATTTTACAAATTCCTTAGATATTAACCAGCTTCATTATTACTATGAAAATTGTAAGTGCTTGTTTGGCGGGAATCAAATGTAGGTGGGATGGTGAAGCAAGGCTTTGATGTGGGTACTGCCGCTCTGCTTAAATACACGGAATTTCATTTCGGAAAAAATACGCGTTGAAGAGACTATCCAATCCGGACTAGCAATTTTCATCCAAGATTAACTTTGTAGAATTTTAGATAATTGTGATATGCTAGACGAAATCAAATTTTTTTAATTGAAAATGATTTTAATAAAAAATGTTAATCATATTGCAATTATCGTTTCCAATCTAGAAATCTCGAAGGATTTTTATGTAAATAAGCTTGGTTTTAAGTTAATTCATAGAATTGATCGCCCGAAAAGGCAGTCCTCGATACTTTATTTAGATGCCGGTAACATTATTATCGAATTATTTTTTTTCCCTTCACCGCCAAAACGACCCTCTTATCCAGAAGCTTGTGGCTTGAGACACTTGGCATTTAATGTCAAAAATTTTGACGAAACTATTAGAAAATTGAACAAGCTTGGGATAGAAACTGAGCCGGTTCGTACTGATGATAGAACCGGAAAGAAAATGACTTTTTTTGTAGATCCCGATGGCCTTCCATTAGAAATTTGTGAAATTTAGCGGCTAGCTTCAATTTCATTGGAAATAAAAGTTTTTAATTTAAAAGACAATGCCTTCCCTAAATCAAAATCCAACATTGAGTGATTTTCAACAGTATGTTCACGAACTTGAGAAAGAGAGAGGTTTTACCGATCAGAATCTTTTGCAAAAGTGTTTGATGCTTGGTGAGGAAGTTGGCGAGCTTTTTAAGGCTATTAGAAAAAATGAAAATATGAAAATTGATCATAAATCAAAATATAGTCCAATCGACGAGGAACTTGCGGATGTACTTATTTTTATTTTCTCTATTGCTAACAAGTGTGGTATTGATTTAGAGCAAGCATTTCGTAAAAAAGAGGAAATAAACAAAAAAAGAGTTTGGAGTAAGTCACAATAATAAGGCTCTGTTTTTTTTATCATTAAAGCAACAAATTTATGGGTAGCTACATTGAGTTAAACGACACATTGCAAATAACAACCGAGCAAGGATTCCCCGGGGGGGTGTTCTAAACCTTGAAAAACACCATAAAAAACCGATTGAGACTAAAGATGTTGCTAACCAAATTTTCGA
>Ga0265297_10007127_pt1 | contig 15672 bp, 16 predicted proteins | sample Munlanlwell13791_FD_192502 | JGI IMG/M metagenome (GOLD analysis project Ga0265297, IMG submission 192502) | Leachate microbial communities from a municipal landfill in Southern Ontario, Canada - Leachate well 137-91 | ecosystem: Engineered > Solid waste > Landfill > Unclassified | place... | reverse complement strand
TCTTGATGCGGGAGACCGGCGCTACCAGCATTTCTTTGAGGAACCCGAATTGTCGGTCCCAAATAATCTCCAGTCCGGAAAAAGTGGCCATGAACAAAATGCTCATGGCGATAATGCCCGGGACTAAAAATTCAATATAATTCCCTTCTCCGGCCTTGGCATAGATCGGACCGAAACCAAAACCGAAAGCCAGCATAAACAAGAGCGGTTGGCCTAAAGAGCCGATAATTCTGGCTTTAGAACGAAAATATCGCTTGATTTGTCGGAGCCACAGAATATAAATAATTTCCATAGATGTAAATAATTATCTTCTAAATTTACGACGCTGTCTCATCCGTTCCACCCCATCGGCCAGTTCCTCTCGAATGTGATGACCGGTCAATTCAATGAAGGCGTCTTCCAGATTATCTTTCCCGGTTTTGGCTTTCAATTCCGCCGGCGTTCCCACCGCCAAGATTTGGCCGTGATCAATCACCACCACCCGGTCGGCCACTTTTTCCGCTTCTTCAATATAGTGCGTGGTGAAAAAGACGGTCATTTTTTCTTCCGTATTCATTTTCTTGATGTATTCCCAAATATGATTTCTGGTTTGAGGATCAAGCCCTTGAGTCGGTTCGTCCAAAAAAAGAATTTTAGGATGATGCAATAGTCCTTTGGCGATTTCTAATCTTCTTTTCATGCCGCCGCTGAAGTTCTTCACCAATTCTTTCTTCCGGTCCCATAGCTCCACAAAACGCAGCAGATGTTCTATTTTTTCCGCTCTGGTCTTTTTGGGCAAGCCGTAGAGAACACCGTGCAGAGTCATGTTTTCATAAGCGGTCAACTCTTCGTCCACGCTGGCATCCTGAAAAACGATACCAAACGATTTCCGCACTTTATCTTTCTCGCTCACCGGATTAAAGCCATTGATTAGCAGTTCGCCGCTGGTCGGCTTGAGGACAGTAGTCAATATTTTTATCGTAGTGGTCTTGCCGGCGCCGTTCGGGCCCAGAAAAGCCAAAATCTCACCGGCCTCCACCACAAACGAGATGTCATTGACGGCCACGAATTGTTTAAATTTTTTAGTTAAATTTTTGACGGAAATAATCATAATTTTAAAGGCCCTGACTGAGGGTGATGAACATGGCCAGGGCGGAAACGGCCATAATGCCAAAAGTAGACCAGACTAGAATGTTAGATATTTTACTGCTACGATAATCCCCCATAATCTTCTCGCTCCGAGCGATTCGGGCGATTAAGAATAATAACGGCACGGACACCACGCCATTGAACACGGCGGTAAACACCAAGGCCTTGATGGGATTAATACCGATAAAATTAATCATCAGACCGATCAGAGTAGCGATGGTAATGACGCCATAAAATCCATGAGCCTTTTTGAGTTTGAGATTCAATCCTTCTCGCCAGCTCATCGCTTCCGACCAGGCATAGGAAGCCGATCCGGCTAAAACCGGCACCGCCAGTAGACCCAAACCGATAATACCAATGGCAAATATAACTTTGGCCATCAAACCGGCGTTGGGAAAACTGCTGACCAGCGGTTCCAAGGCTTGAGCGGCATCAGCCGCACTGCCGATATTGGTAATACCATTGTGATGCAAAACTGTGGCCGCCACGATAATAATGGACCAAGTGGTAAATTGGGACAAAAGCATACCGAATAGATTATCCCACCGTAAATTCTGCAAAAACTTTTTTAACCCGCGCGGCCGCCCTAAAATCTTATATAAATGTTTAGCCTTCAACTCTTCCACTTCTTGCGACGATTCCCAGAAAAACATATAGGGTGAAATGGTGGTGCCGATCACGCCGGTGATGATAAAGAAAAAAGCGAAACTCATTTCAATGTTAGGGACGAAGGTGGCTCGCCAGATTGTCGCCCAGGGCTGATGAATTAAAAACAAAGTAATGGGATAGGACAGCAAAGCCAATACCAACCATTTTAATATTCTGGAGTATTTGCGATAAGAGATAAAAATTTCCAAAAATAAAATTAAAGCCGTAAAACTTAAAGTTAAAATGACGAAGTTTATCGGAAAAATTAATTTGGCGGCTTCCGCCATCGCCCCGATGTCCGCCCCGATATTAATCGTATTGGCGAGAAAAACCAATAAAACCGCCATAAACAGCACTTTTTTATTATAATGCTCCTTGATATTAGCCGCGAGTCCCTTCCCGGTCACCGCCCCAATCCGGGCGCAGGCTTCTTGGGTGGCAGTCAAAAACGGCAAAGTCAAAAGCGCCGTCCATAACTGGCCATAGCCGAATTGGGCCCCGGTTTGAGTATAAGTCGCGATTCCCGAGGGGTCGTCATCGGCCGCTCCGGTCACCACTCCCGGGCCGATTATTTTAAAAAAGTTTTTTATCTTTTTCCAAGTCTTCCTCATGGGTTTATTTTTTAAATTTGATAATCACATTTTAGCAAAACATTCTCAATAAAACAATAAAAGAGGCTCTCTGACCGGGGCCTCCTTTATTATTTTAATTTAATCATTTTTTGGTTTCATGAGCGGAAAAAGTTGACATTCGCGCGCGCTCTTATTCATCAAGAAGCTGAATAGCCTTTCGGAGAAGCCAAAACCGCAAGTCGGCGGCATGCCATACTCCAGCGCTTCCACAAAATCATGGTCATGCATTTGCGCTTCATCATCTCCCGCCTCGCGCAGTTTTTGTTGCTCCTGAAAGCGACTTTCTTGATCCAGAGGATCATTTAACTCGCTATAGCCGTTGCCCAATTCCGATCCGGCGATAATCGGCTGAAAGCGTTGCGTGATTTGAGGATTGCCGTCATCTCTTTTGGCCAGGGGTGAGATAGCAACGGGAATATTAACTAAGAAGCCCGGTCCGGCAATTTGTTTCCGGCAATATTTCCACAAATTATCTATGGCTCTGGTAATATTAAAACCCTTGACGTCGTATTTAACGCCTAATTCATTAAGTTTGGCGATAACTTCAGCCTCAGTAGTATTTAGAACATCAATTCCGGTATGTTTCTTGACAGTGGCGACATAATCATACTTAGCCCATTTTTGGCCTAAATCAATATCAAACTCCTTAATTCTAAATTTCATGGTGCCAAAAGTTTCCTGTGCAATATATTTGTACAGCTCTTCCACTAGCTCCATTCCCTGTTCATAATCGGCATAGGCCCAATAAAATTCCAATTGGCTATAATCCTGCAAATGCTCGGCGTCCATACCCTCATTCCTAAACTGACGGCCAATTTCGAAGGTTTTGGGAAATCCGGCCACCATTAATTTCTTTTGCCATAATTCACCCGTGGAAATCCGCAAAAAAACATCAATGTCTAAGGCGTTATGATGGGTAATAAATGGCTTGGCGTCGGCTCCGCCGGTGGTAGTTTCCAAAATCGGGGTTTCCACCTCCAAAAAGCCGCGATCATTTAGAAAATTGCGCGTCGCTTGCCAAAATTTACTCCTTTTTTCAATCATTTCATAGACTTCCGTATTCAACATAATATCTAAATAGCGCCGCCGTAATTTCTCGTCTTCATCGCTTAAACCATGCCATTTTTCCGGCAGTGGTCTCAGGGTCTTGGCCAAAAGCCGCCAGTCTCTGGCCATGACGCTTTTTTCTCCTTTATGAGTGGTGAAACAGACGCCCCTGATTTCCACAAAATCGCCCATATCAATAAATTTGGTAAAAAGCTTATAAGCTTCATCGCCCACTTCCTTTTTAGAAATGGCGATCTGAATTTGCTCTTTCCCGTCCTGCAAGTGGGCGAAAGTTAAATTGCCGTGAGTCCGGAGAGTCCGTAAGCGGCCGGCGATTATCAATTCTTTCTGAGAGTCATTGAATTCATCAAAACTAGCCAAAACTTCCGCCACCGAAATGTTGCGGTTAGATTTAGCCGGATAAGGGTTGAGGCCCTTCTCTTTCAAGGCTGCCAATTTTTTCAGACGCTCGTCTCGTTCTGACCCCGGATTTGTATTCTCCATATAAAATTATTTGATATCAATGATTTTGTATTTAACTTCTCCTCGTGGAGTTTCCACGACTATTTCATCGCCCTTGGTTTTTCCTAAAAAAGCCAAACCAATCGGTGATTCATTGGAAATCTTGCCATCGGCCGGATTGGCTTCATTAAAGCTAACGATGGTATATTCCTTTTCCTGGCCGTCATACTTGACGACCACCGTTGAGCCCATCACCACTTCATTCTTAGTTTTTTTATTACTATTAACTACCGTCACATTTTTCAAAGTTCCCATTAACTCGGCGATTCGACCCTCATTTAGAGCCTGAGCATCTTTAGCCTCGGTATATTCCGCATTTTCACTTAAATCCCCCAACTCTTTGGCCTTCTCAATGCGATCGGCGATTTCCCGACGTTTGGCGGTGGATAAAAGTTCTAATTCGTCTTTTAATTTATTATAGCCATCCGGGGTAATGATTTGTTGCTCTGACATAATGTTTGTTTTTTATTAACCTGTTTTTTATTAATTTGATGCTATTAAATATACAATATTATGAAAAATAAGACAAGGGTGGCACTAAAGCAAAACCCGAGACATATAATGGTCAACCGGCGCATAATCATCGGTAATCATCCGGGGATTGGACCTAATTGTTCCGGTATAAAGTCTGGTTAATAAAAAATTGAGTTCGGCGTCAGCACTGGACAATTCCGGTTTTTGCGTTGATTTTAAAGCCACCAGCATTAAATTTTGCGCCGTTTCTGGCTCGTCCGGCGAATTGACCATAAAAACCATGACTTGCGGAAAAACCGCTTGATAAGCCATATATTCCGCTTGTAAAAATAAACTTTTCTTCCCTGAGGCGGCCGAAATAATATTCACTAAAACGACACCGTTATCATCTAAGGAATTATAAATCTTCTCCACCGCTTCCCGACTGGCCAGCTGCGGCGGAATGGAAATGGAATTAAAAGCATCCATCAAAACCACGTCGTATTTTTTCTCATTTTGATTTAAAAAAACTCGGCCGTCGGCATGAATGATTGTGAGGCGCGGATCATCTTTCAAAGAAAAATATTCTCGCGCCAAGACGGTTAATTTCGGATCTATTTCCACCACATCAATAGTGGCTGCCGGATACTCCCTCAAATAATACTGCGGGTAAATATAGGCCGCTCCCCCGATCATCAAAGTCTTCTCAAATTGCGGCTTAAAATGCTCCGCCAGCCGGTAAAAGCGGCCATATTCAGATGCCAAATCATTGCCGTCTGAAAACATCGTGGATTGCCGGCCAAAACGATCGGTGGAAAGATTTAAAGTGGGCCGACCGGTTTTGGCATCAATCCCTTTATAAATCACCACTTCGTTATAAGGAGTGCTAAAAGATATTTTCCCGGTCCGGGCATATTGTTTTTGTTCCGACCAAGCTACGGCGAAAATGGCCGAGATTAAAAATAATAAAATAAACAGCCTATAACCAAATTTATCTCTCAATAAAAATAATGACAGTAAAACTAAAATGGCCGACAATAAAAAAATTATTTTAGTCACTCCCAATAACGGAATAATTAAAAACCCGGCCAAAAAAGTGCCGGCGATACTACCGGCGGTGGAGAGCGCATAGAGATTGCCTACCGTCCGGCCGGAATTATCCAGATTCTTGATTTTTAAACGAACGGCATAGGGCGAAACGATACCCAGTAAAAAACTGGGGAGGGAAAATAAAATTAGAGCCGAGAACAGGGCCGCCCAAGCCAATTGACTCCATAAACCCAAAAATGATTGGAGCACCGTAGTTTTAATAAAAGCCGGAATAACCACTCCGATACCGGCCAAAAAGATGATCCAGCCCAAATTAGCGTAAGTGGCCGACTTATCCGCCAATTTTCCGCCGATAAAATAGCCCAAGCTCAAACTGGCCAAGATGACACCGATTAAGGCCGTCCATACATAAATTGAGGTGCCTAAATAAGGCGCCACCAAGCGCGAGCCGACCAGCTCAAAAATCATTACCACCGCCCCGCTAATAAAGACGGTAATTTCCAATAAGTATTTTTTCATGTTATTTCTTTTCGGCTAATTGATAATTATAAACCATCAAGGTCATCAGCATAATCCAAGTAATTCCCAAAGGATGATTGGCGTAAGGAGTAAAAATATTAACGACAACCAAGACTATAATACTCAAGGCCAGGGCGATATTATTTCTCCAAGATTTTTTGATGATAGCCAACAACAAATAGAGATAAGCCAGCAAACCAAAAATTCCCAACTTCAACCAAAGATCCAGCCAGCCCCATTCAAAAGCATAGGTGGTATACATATTGTCGGCCGTAGTCTCCGCCACTCTCGGATCGCTTGATTTGTAAGTCACTAGGGCCCCGAAGCCGGAACCCAAAATCGGGCTTTTATACAATTCCGTCTTCAGAGAATCCAGTAAGGCCCAACGGGACGAAATAGCCGATTCCGATTGAGTTAAGTTGGCGCGATCGGCGAATAACGACAGATTGAAGCCGCCCGAAACGGACGGATAGGGGAATTTAGCCACAAGCAAAACTAAAGCCAAGGACAAGGCTAAAATAATGATATATTTAATGGCATTAACTAGGGCCGATTTGATGCCTTCCCTTTTCCAAACAGTCAGCAGCATTAAAAATAATGAAACTAGCAAGGCTAACCAAAAACTGCGCGACATGGATATAATTATTCCCGCCCAACACAGAATTAATAAAGCCCAAAGCGACCGAGACTTTTCAATTCTCAACTTCCAAGCCAAAAAGGGCGAGGCTAATAATAGGAAAATATGAGATTGAAAAAATATCCTAAAAAATCCCCCCGGAGCCGAGGTGATTTCCCCCACCCCGCTCAATCTGACCCAGCGATAAAGATCCGGCAAAATGCTCGGGACATTATGAGTAAAAAAATAGAGCAGCAACAAAGTCTTGATTGATAGCCAAAAGACCGCAATGGCAAAAATCTGTTCTAACCGCTCCCAATTATTTTTTCTAGTTGGGCTGACGATAAAAACATCATAAAAAGGCAGCAGTAAAGCAAAGTATAACCACCCGTTAAAATCAAAAAATAAATTGGAAAAATCATGGCCCCGCAGTAATCCGTTCAATAACCCAAAAACCACCAAAAATCCCAGAGCGCCAAAGATCCAAAAAAATGGGAACTTTTTGACGCTCGGCCAAGGAAATTTCTTGGTTTTTAACCAACGAGAGGCGAAGGAGACCGCCCACACCGTCATCACTATCAGCCACAGGATGATTCTCAAAGAAACTTGGACGCCCTGAGCCTCAAAATAGAAGAGATAGCCCTTAGAACCGATGAACAGCTCAACCAGTAGCAACCAAACGCCATAATCTAAACGATACAAGGTTAATATTAAAGCCAGCAAAGCGATTAGTAATACCGCTAAATTATTGAACAGCGGGATATAAAAAGTAAAAATGGAAAATAATTCCGCCAGAATAATTACCCCCAATATCAGCTTGCCCCGAGAATCAAAAACTTTGTTCATAATTTTAAATTAAACCATGTTTAGCCTTGACGATCTTCAACGCGGCATTATATTTTTTCACGGCCGGCAAAAATGGAAATAGCTTGTAGGCGGCGGCCGGCAGCCAAGAACTGATGGTTCCACCCGGAGTCACTTTAAACAATATTTTATCAATCCATAAACCGCTATGCCCCTGTTCCAGCATAGTCAGCCATAAATCCCAGTCTTGTAATTTTTTAAGGCTCTCGTCCCAACCGCCGACCGGAAAATCCCTCTTTCGGATGAGCGACATGGTGTGAATATAGGGGGCTTGCTGCAATTTGGCCGCATCAAACGGTCCCAGTTTAAATAATTTATGGCCCCATTTGAAAGAAGAATAGACGTAACTGGCTTCCGGATGAGCGCTCAACTCACTAAGCATCATCGCCAAAGCTTGCGGGATTAAAATCGCATCGGCATCGCAAAAAAATAAATATTCTCCGCGTGATTTCCGCCAACCGTTATTCCGCGCCGCGGGAGCCCCCTGATTGGTCTGGTGGACGATAAACCAAGTATTGGTTGAAGTCGTTTTATTTAAAAACTTTTCCATAACTCCATCCAAATTATCTTTTGACCCGTCGTTGACGATAATTACTTCAAAATCCTGATAAGTTTGTTGGACCAAACTCTCCAGAGTTTTAATAATCTTATCCGCCTGGTTATACACCGGAATAACAATCGAAATCATATCTTAAGAATTAATTTCTAAATAAATTTTTTTAGCTTGGGTCTTCCAATCAAACTCGGTTTCCACTCGGAAACGGCCTTTTTGGCCCAAGTAATTTCTCAAATCTTGATTGTTCATTAACTTCTCTAAATTAGATGCCAGGTCCTCTATTCGGTCAGAATTAACCAGAAAGCCGTTGGTGCCGTTCAAAACGGCGTCGGCCACTCCGCCGCTACCGGTAGCTAAAACCGGCTTCCCGGCCAAATTGGCTTCTAAATAAACAATGCCAAAACCTTCAAAGTCGCCGGCCATATTTCGGGTGGGCATAGCGAATAAATCACAGAGATTAAGCCAAGCCCATTTATCCTCTTCACTGACCGCTCCCGCGAAAATCACTGAAGCCGTCAGACCTTTCTGCCGACAAATATTTTTTAAATATTCCTCATCCGGTCCGGCCCCCAAAACCACATAGCGCCAATCATTAGTTTTCTCCCGCCCCAGAAACTCCAAAGCCGAGAGCATCGTATCAACCCCTTTCCGCTTCACCAGGCGGCCGATGGTCATAATCACTTTCCGGCCAACTAAATTATATCGCCGTTTCAAGTCCTCAATTCTTTTTGGATCGACCGCTAAAGGCTCACTGGCTCCCGGATTGACCACCACCGCCTTTTTTCCTAAATCCAAGGAAAAGTCCCGCACCAGTTTAGCCACATAGCTATTGGAACAAAATATTTTGCTGGCCCGTCCCAAAATTATTCTGGTCAAAAATCTTTTTCGAACATTAACCAAGGCTAAAGGAAAATCCATCCCGTGTAAAACAACGGCGTATGGTTTATGAAATATCCGACTGAAAAGATAGACCACCGTCCCCACCGGCAGAATTTGTCCGGCTAAGATATAATCTATTTTGGCCACTTTGACGGCCCGATATAAATCTTGCCAGTATAACAAATACTGGAAAGGACTGGGGGGATATTTTTTAAACAAAACTTTGAAACCATCCGCTTCCGGCCAGTTCCGCTCCAAATTATGATAGTAATTGGCCACGCCGCCCTTAAACGGCGGGTATTCCATGGTAAATAATAAAGTTTTCATATCATTATTCTATTTCGCCGGTAGTTTTTTCTTCCGAGACTACCTCGGCCGCCCGAGCTGAGCTCGGTTTTTTAAATGATTTTATAATATACAAAATATCCGCTTTCTTGAATCCGCCCAATAAATAGATCAAAGAAAAGTAAACCACCATGGATATCATCGTCACCAGCACCACATTCAATCTTGGCTTCAGCCAAAAAATCAGAGCTGACATCAATAATGAAGCCAACAAAGCTTTAGCCAAAACTAGAATATTTTTTTTAGGGCTATAAACAATAATCTTTTTGACCCAAACAATGCCCAAAACGAACATTAAAATATTAGTCAACAAAACGGTAAGACCGGCCCCGGTTGCCTTAAAAATCGGAATTAAGACTAAATTCAAGCCGATACTGGCCAAAGTCACGATCAGCATATTAAAAGTGTTTCTTTTTTGGCGGTCGCAAGCATTGAGCAATGAGCCGATCGGAAAATTGATAAAAATGAAAAATAAGGCGACGATGGTGATCTGCAGCGGTAAAACCGCCCCGGCGTAATCACTCTTGAAAATGAGCACAATCTTGTCCGCCAGCATTATCGTTCCAAAAATAATCGGCAACGAAATAAGCACCAGATAATTCATCGCTCTTTCAAAAGCAATTGTCAGCTGCGGTCGATTGGTCAGCCAATAGGTACTCATCGCCGGATAAAGCGAAGCGGTAAAAGCCAACGGCAGGAACTGGAGCGCAAAAATAATTTTGAAAGCCACCTGATAAAGACCGACGTAATAATCGCCGGCCAATAACGATAAGAAAACCGAATCCAGATAAGTATAAAGCCGTTGAAAAATGGCAAAGAGCGCAAACGGCAAACTAATTTGGAAAATTGACCTGACCAATTTGGCGTCATATAAAAGCCGCAACTTAATCCCAATCTTACGGCGCAAGACCCAAAAAGAATAAATAAAATTATAAATACTGGCCAAGGCCAAAGTGCCCAGGATTAGGCGTAAATTTAAATCCAAATACATCGCCACCAGACCAAAAGACAAAACAATCAATTGAAAAATAACCGAAGCGATACTCTCATATTTTAAATTATGGAAACCTCTAATGGTGGCAAAAAAAGTAGTGGTGAAAGAATCAAGCACCATGCAAATAATGGAAATATAAACAAGGTCCTTAGTCAGTTGGTCGTGGTTGAATAAATTGGCCACCACCAAGACAACCAGGGTGGTTAAAAATGTCAATAATAATTTAAGGCTCAAAATATTTCCCAATAGTTTCCCGGCCGCCTCTTGTTTCTTGGCCACTTCCCTAGTCAAAAAATTAATGAACCCCAAGTCAATAAAAATTGCGAAGATCGTCGTGAAAGACAGGGCGAAATAGTATTTACCCAAGTTTTCCGGTCCTAAATTTCGAGCCAAAAACGTGAAATAAGTAAAAGAAATCACCTTTTGCAGAATTAAGGCGATAGTCAAATAGGAAGTATTTTTGGCGATATTATTGATTTTAGTCATCTGGCTCTTATTATAACACAAGAAAGCCTAAAATGTTAAGGGATTTCCTTTTTTGCTTCTACTTTATTTTATCAATTCTTTATAAAAAATTTATCTCTCCTGTGCTATAATATATCCATAATAAAATAAACCAAAATAGTATGCGCATTCTTCTAATCGAAGACGAAAAAGATATCGCCGAATTCATCAAAATCAACTTAGAAACTGAATTCTATACCGTGGATATCGCTTACGACGGTGAAAGGGGTTCGTTTCTGGCTCGAACCAACGATTATGATTTAATAATCTGCGATTATATTTTGCCCAAACAAAATGGGCCGGAAGTGGTTAAAGAAATCAGGCAAGAAAATAAAAACGTCCCAATCTTGATTCTGTCGGTCAAATCTGAAATAGACTCCAAAATGGATCTATTTAATCTGGGAGTTGATGACTATTTGACCAAACCCTTCCTGTTTGAAGAACTTTTGGCCCATATTAAAGCGATCCTGCGCCGACCGCTAAAGCGAGAAAACCAGATTTTGAAAATTGATGACTTGGTGGTTGATACCGACAAACATTTGGTCAAGCGCGGCCGTCAAACCATAACTCTCACCCGGAAAGAATTGTCCCTCCTGGAATATTTGTTAAAAAATCGCGGCCGGGTCATCAGCCGCGTAGTTATCATGGAACATGTCTGGGATGCCAATGCCGATCCTTTCTCCAATACCATTGAATCTCATATTACTAATTTAAGGCGGAAAATAAATCTCACCGGCAAAAAAGAATTGATTCATACCGTTTCCGGCCGAGGCTACAAAATTGATCTCAGAAAATAAAAAAGCCGCTTCGTTGTAAAAGCAGCTTTTAATCTTTCAATTAAAAACATTACCTGAGAACATTGCGGGCGTCTTCGCCTGTGTAAACCTTGGTGTCGCCTGCGGGGTCCCTGGCAAATAATTGCCAAGTAAAGATGCAGCCGCCGCCTAAAGCGCTCCCCATAATTCGCCACCCGGTCCAAACTATTGCCTCATCGGCCTGCAATATTTTTTTTAAAAAAACAAAAATTTTCCCCTCATCTTTTTTTTGAGCGCATTTTCGAATCCAACACTCAAAAGCCTGAGGCGGGACACCCAACTCTTTAAAACATTTTTTAACGTGTTCCGGATTAATTTGATCGCTGTCAACAGTTAATATCTTTTCCGAGTCGGAAAATTCCAAAGGAAATTGATATTGCCGTAATAACATATAATTGGCATTACCATTAATTCCTAGAGAGCTATGCCGATAAGGCTCGGCGAGATTGACCCGCCTTTTTGCTATTTTTTCCATTAATAATAATTTTTAAACAACTGTTCAAAAACTATCATATTTATATTGTGCTGTCAAAAATAATGAGATATCCGGCAATAACCGCTCATATACTTATTTAAGCAAAAATGTTATAATATAAGAAGAATAAATAATTAAAAATTAACAAAACATCTATGGAACCTCAAACCAACGAGACCAAGCGTCAGCGTGTACCAAAATGGCTGGCCGTAATCTTACTTATCGGCGGGCTATGCTTGATCATCATCGGACTTTTACAAATTTTTGGCAGTATGACTTCCAAGGCTCTGGTGAATAAATTTAATGAATTTCAGGGCCCAACAGCCAAAACCGGAGATGCTTTAACGGCCGCCGGCACTCTATTAAGCGGTATTACCGCCAAAGAACAAGCCAAAGATTACGCCGGCGTAGTGGCCGATTTGCAAGCCGCCGCAACTAAACTCAGCGATGCCGAATCAGCAATTAATTCCCTGATATCTCTCACCTCGGAATTTAAAGTGTTGATTGACAAAAATTCTGATCAAAATATTAAAACCGCCGGCCTGCATTTTATTGACGTCTCCAGTGCCAGGAACACCGCTGTTTTAAAAATGACCGCCAACACCAAAGAATTTATCAATCTGGTCATCCCTTATTACAACGGGTTGATTCAAGGCAAGCAAATAACCTTAGACGAAGCTAAAATTACCGCCATCAGCGAGCAATTAAATACCGATTCACAGTCAATAGCTAAAATTAGCGCTGAACTGGAAACGGCCACCCAAGACTTAGCTAAAGTGGCCAACTTTACATTGACTAAAAAAGAATAACGATTATCCCATAAAAAATCCCCCAATATGTTTGGGGGATTTTTTGTTTTTCTTTAACTCTACTATGACCTAAATAATTTTTACTCTTACTTAATCCGATAACTGACGCTGATTTCAATGATAATATCTTGATTGCCATTAGGCAAAGATGGGGCTACGGCGCCGCCGCCCATACCGCTTTTAGCCGAATCATAATAAGCGGGATTAACTCCGGGGGCTTGAATCACATTCTCCCACCAACCGACGATATCGCCCAAGCGAACACTGGCCGCTCGAGCTAAAACACCGGCCTTAGTTTTAGCGTCAGAAATAGCTTTAATCCTGGCTTGTTGTTTTAATTCTTCCAAATTAGCTACGTCATAACTGATGCCAATTATCTGATTGGCTCCGGCCCTAGACGCGGCCTCTACCACTTTCCCGACCAAACCGGGATTGGTCTTAATATTGCTAACCTTAACCACTAATTGTTCGTTGGCGCTATAGCCGGACGAGGTGGAAACACTGTCAATGTAATCATATTGCGGCAACAGAGAATAGTTTTGCGTCTTTAAATCTTCATCTTTAATGCCCGCCGCCTTTAAAGCGTTAACGACGCCATTCATCTTGTCATTCAATTGCTTCAAGGCTTCATCGGCCTTGGCTATCTTGTCAATTTGGATCCCGACGGTAATATTGGCGACATCCGGTTGATAAGAAATTTTACCCTGTCCGACGACCGAAACCTGATATTGAGGTTGATTGACGATCCGGTCGCGCAAAATGGCGACAACTACAATTCCGGCCAAAAGAACCATCCCGATAATTATCAGGATTACTTTAGCGGTCCCATGACCGCAACAAGTTTGATTTTTGTCCATAATTTTAAAGTTAGTTTTAATTAATATAATAACCGATTAAACGTCCCAAATAATAACCCAAAATTAACACCACCGCCGCTATTAATAAATGCTCGCGGATAACATGGCCGGGCTTTAATTTTTGACTTCTGGCCAAGCGATAGCTGACACAAATCAAGACCAGCAGACCCCAGGCCACTGAGATCCAGAAAGCCAATTGAATATCAAATAATAAAAAGGGGATCAAAAAACTCAAGGCAAAAATTAATTTGGATAAAAAAGTCGCCAGAGTGGCCTCCCAAATTTCCCGGGAACTATGATGATTTTCCGATTCCACCGACATATGCATGCCCAAAGCGTCCGAAAAAGCATCGGCCACCGCAATAGTCAAAATACCGCTGATAATAACCAAACGAGAACCGGTGCTGGAATCCAGCCCGGTGATTAGACCTAAGGTGGTAATAACCGCCGAGGTCAGACCGAAGCTCAAACCTTTTTTGAGAGATAATTTCATAATGGGTTTTTCTATTTTTTCATCCGATGTTTACGTTTATGAAGGGCCTTGGATTTCTCGGTTACCGCCAAAATCGTCAAGACGGCGATATAAGAGGAGATGACGGAACTGGGCAAATGATAACTTTTTTGTAAAACCAAATCAAGGCAAACGATTATTAAAATTAAAGCCGTCCAACCGATAACAAAAATTTCACCCGGATGCTTGTCTTGATGCCTATTATACCACCGCTCAAATTCTTTATTACCGACATAAATCGCCAAGACACCGATATAAATAAACCCGAATATTTCCAACGTTTCAACAATAAGATTGTTATTGATAAAATCCCAAACAATTAATATAAAATACATTCCGGACCAAAAATTTACCAGATACTGCCAAAAATTAAATTTTTTCGTTGACCATTTAAACATACTATTTTTCATTAATATCATTGACGCTTTATTGAAGTATAACACACTTAAATGGAAACAAAAAGAGACTGCCGACAAGGCAGCCTCTAATCAGTGTGATTAAAATTTAATCGGCAAAGCGATTTTCTGATCATTCTGGGCCAATCCCGACGGATTATCTTTTTCTAAAACTACCGAACCGATAGAGCTGGTCGGACGAGTAAACATAATGACCGCTTTGAAAGGCACAAAGTCTTCAGTCATCCAGGAACCTTGGGCTTGAGCGATGCCCCGACCCAATTCTTGGCCGGACTCATCCAAAACTTTAACCGGGAAAGATCCTTCAAAAAACCAAGTGCCGCGAGCGCTGCCTTCAATGGCCAAGGGGCTGGAAATGGTTGCTTCGGCAACCAAATTGTTTAACTTAATATTGTCAGTTTGAAAGACGGTGGAAGTAGCCTTGGGTTTTTCCACATGAGGTAAAATCGGCATCACCGCCTCAACATCGGACTCAGTCTTAACCTGGCTGAAGTTAACAATAAAAGTCAAAATTAACATAAATACCAGGGCCACAAAAACACCCACTATGATTGAGACTCGGGACTGACGATTAACCAATAGAAAACCGGCCAAAATAATTAACACCGGCCAAATAACTTGAAAATTTAAATTAATATCCGGCAAAAACCCCAAATTCCGACCGAGATAAAAAAGACCGATTAAAACCAAGATCAGACCAAAAAATATTTTACTGAAACGAGCGCTATCGCCAGAACAACAAACGCCAGTTTCTTTCACCGCCGAAATAATCGGATCGGTCTTAACTTTAATCTTAGGTTTTTTAACCGGCGCCGGCTTAGCGCTATTAGTTTTGAGATTCTTCATAGTTTTATTATTATTTTTATTTATTATTTTGATTTTGACCGAGATTATCCAAGAAATAAAGACCGAGCAGAATAATCAGAAAGGGATAAATCAACCCCCAATTAATATTAAAATGGAGAATTTCCTTGAGCATCATGACCAAACCAACGGTCAAAATAATCAATCCTAAAATATTTCGAGTATGAT
>Ga0265297_10007126_pt1 | contig 15673 bp, 13 predicted proteins | sample Munlanlwell13791_FD_192502 | JGI IMG/M metagenome (GOLD analysis project Ga0265297, IMG submission 192502) | Leachate microbial communities from a municipal landfill in Southern Ontario, Canada - Leachate well 137-91 | ecosystem: Engineered > Solid waste > Landfill > Unclassified | place... | reverse complement strand
GAGAAGCAGCGGGGCGACGATGCCAACCCGTTCCCGACCCCGGGCATGACCGGCGGCGAGATCAAGGTGCTCGGCTATCGCGGCATGAAGGAATATGAGATCGGCTTCGACGGCTTCGAGGTGAAGGCCGAGAACCTGCTGGGCCAGCAGGAAGGCCAGGGCTTCAAGCAGCTCATGACCACCTTCGAATCGGCCCGCATCCAGACTGCGGCGCGCGCCGTCGGCGTCGCCCAATGCGCGCTGGAACTGGGCCTGCGCTATGCCCAGGAACGCATCCAGTTCGGCAAGCCGATCTATTCCTTCCCGCGCGTCTTCGGCAAGCTCGCCTGGGCTGCGGTCGAGGTCATGATCGCCCGCCAGATCACCTTCTTCGCCGCGCGCGAGAAGGATGCCGAACGGCGCTGCGACCTCGAGGCCGGCATGGCCAAGCTGCTCGCCGCCCGCGTCGCCTGGGCCACGGCCGACAACGCCCTGCAGATCCACGGCGGCAACGGCTATGCCGAGGAATATCCGATCAGCCGCGTGATGTGTGACGCCCGCATCCTGAACGTCTTCGAGGGTGCGGCCGAGATCCAGGCCAATGTCATCGCCCGCCGCCTGCTCGAAGGCGGCAATTGAGCCTGACGGGGGCGGAACTGGCGGCGCGCTTCGGCGCGCTGCCGGTGCCGGAATGCACCAGGCACCTCGGCTTTTCGCCGCTGCACTTCGATCCCGCCGGCCGGGAACTCGAGGCGACCTTCGTCGGCCGGCCGGAATTCTGTAATCCCCGCGGTGTCGTGCAGGGCGGCTTCCAGGCCGCCATGCTGGACGACGTCATGGCGGTCACCCTGATCATGGCGACCGAGGGCCGCTTCGTGCCGCCCACGCTGGAACTCAAAGTGTCCTATTTCGAGCCGGTGATGCCCGGCACCATCCGCGCCCGCGGCCGGGTGTTGCGCCTCGGCCGTTCGATCGTCTTCCTCGAGGGCGACCTTCTGGGCGACGACGGACGCTCGCTGGCCCGCGCCTCGGCGACCGCCAAACTGCTGCAGATCGGCTGATCCCCCGGCCCCGCCGTCGTCGCGGGGCCGAAGGACGCTGCCTCAGCCTGCGACGGCCGGGGCGACCATGGCGAGCGCGGTGCCGGCCTTGATCATCATCCAGACCACGATGGCCATGCCGCCGACCCAGACCAGGGTGCGCAGGGGACCGATGTTGGCGATGTAGATCGCTGTATAAACCACGCGAACGGCGATATAGATCATCGCCCATTGGTCGAGCCAGGCACGGTCGACCCCAGCGAACAGGCACAGGATCACGGCGGCGACGAAGCCGGCCAGCGTCTCGTTGTGGTTGTTGTGGGCCCAGGTGGCACGCTGGCGCCAGCCGGTCTGCTTGTCGAGCCAGAGGCGCGGCGCATTGTTGTCGTAGCTGCCGACCGACGAGAGCTTCGGCAGGAGATTGGTCACCGCCGGCATGAGCACGGCGATGATGATGCACAGAACCGCAATCGACATGGGTTTCCCCCCGTTTGTTTTCACGCAACGGGGCAGAAATAGCAGTTGGCCGGGGGCGAGAAAAGCAACGCTTTAAAGACCGAAGGTCCGCTCCGGCACCGATCCCGCGGTTTGCAGCCGGAAGCGCCCGCGCGGCCCTTCGATGGTGGCGTGGAGCCGTGCCGGAGCGGCCACGGGCTGGAGCGCCACGCCGAGCCGACCGAGCACGGCGCCGAGGGCCGCCGGGGCCGGACAGTCGAGGCCGAAGTCGACCAGCGTGAGCCCACCCGGCGCCGTGGCCGACGGGTGGGGCGAGTCCTGCCAGTCGATCAGGAAGGGTACCAGGGCGCCGAAGCCATGACCGGCGATGCCGAGAATCGACCAGGAAAGACGCACGCCATCGGGCCGCGTCCGTTCCATGGCGACACGGCCCGGGCTGGCGAGGCCCGCCGCCGGCAGGCCCGCGGCCAAGGCATCGAGATCGTGCCCCTCGGCACACCAGCCGATCAGGCTCGGCTCCGGCAGGGCTTCGACCAGGGCGCCGAGAGTGCCTTCCAGCATCTGCTCCGGATCGGGCGCCAGGATTTCGAGATAGAGCCCGGGGCCGAGCGCGGCCAGCGCATTGCGCGTGCCGAAGCCCGGGTGACGCCCGCCCACCGCCGCCCTGACGCCGGACAGGGCTTCGAGGGTCTCGATGCCGGCCGCCAGCGTCGGTGCCGCCCAGATCAGGTGGTCCAGCCGGTCGGGCCGCGCGCTCATGGTACTCCCCCCTGCCCTGCGGCGATGGCGGCCAGGCCTTCGCGATAGGTCGGATAGGCCAGGGTCACGCCCAGTTCCGCGTGCAGGCGGCGGTTGGAGACGCGCTTCGATTCGCTCCAGAAGCTCTGCGCCATCGGGCTCAAGTTCGCCTCGGCGAAATCGATCCGCGGCAGGGGCGGCAAGCCCAGCAGACGGGCAGCATGGTCCAGCACCTCGGCCGGCGGCGCCGCCTCGTCGTCGCAGACATTGTAGACGGCACCCGGATCGGGATGCGCCATGGAGGCGAGCAGGACGTTGGCGATATCGGCGACATGGATCCGGCTGAAGACATGGCCGGGCTTCACCACGGCGCGCGCCGTGCCGGCGCGGATCTGGTCGACGGCACTGCGCCCCGGGCCATAGATGCCGGGCAGGCGGAAGATATGAAGCGGCAGGCCGAGAGCCGCCCAGGCCCGTTCGGCGGCGAGCCGGCGGGCACCGCGCTCGGTCGTCGGGGCGGGCGGCGTCGTCTCGTCCACCGTCTCGCCGCCGCGGTCGCCGTAGACGCCGGTGGTGGAGAGATAGCCTGCCCACAAAAGGCCATGAATCCGGCGCAGATCCTGGCCCGTTTCGTCGACCACGGGATCGCCGGCCGAATCCGGCGGCACGGATGAGAGCAGATGGGTAGTGCCGTCCAGGGCGCCGGCGGGCAGTTGGCGGCCGCGCTCGAACAGATAGACCTGATAGCCCTGGCGGCGCAGGGATTCGGCCGCTTCGGCGTTGCGCATGGTACCGGCGACCGCGAAACCCGAGGCCGCCGCCCGGGCCGCCAGGACCTGCGCGCTGTAACCGAGGCCGAAACAGAAGAGACGGGGCATCCCGGACCTTGCATCACCGAACACGAGAGAGGACTTTAGGCCCCATGTCGCGCCTCGAACAAGCCGCCCGTACCCTGGGCCTTCTCGCTCCCGCCGCCGCCCTGCTGCTCTGCACGGCGCCGGCCTTCGCCCTCACCTACGGCGAATGCACCGCCCTGGTCGACAAGTCGCCGGCCGATGGCTACAACGCCGCGATCGACTGGACCAAGAAGACCGACGATCCGGCGGCCCAGCATTGCGCCGCCCTCGCCGAGGTCGCCCTGAAGCGCTACGGCGCCGCCGCCGACCGCCTGAACCGCCTGGTCGAGCAGACCGAGAACCCTTACGAGTCCGCCGCCCTGCTGGCCCAGCTCGGCCAGGTGCGCATGCTGGACGGCAAGGCCGATCTCGCCGTGCAAGCCTATTCCCGGGCGGTCAAACAGACTCCCAACAATGCCGAACTCCTGTCCGAGCGGGCGCGCGCCTATGCCGCCATGGGCGACTGGCCCCATGCCGTGAAGGATCTCGACGCTGCCGTCCAGGTCGAGGACGACAATGCCGAGCTGCAGCTCCTCTATGCGACCGCGCTGCGCGAGGCGGGCGACCTGCCGGAAGCCAGCAAGGCGATCGCCAAGGCCCTGGCACTGGCCCCGAACGAGCCCGCCAATTTCCTCGAGCGGGGCCGCATCCGCCTGCTCGCCGGCGACCGCAAGGGGGCGGCGGAGGATTGGAAGCGCGTGCTCTCCAGCGCCGCCAAGTCGAGCCCGGAATATCAGGCGGCGAACGCCAGCCTGAAGGCGCTCGACAAGGTCAAGTAGGCCGCTCGCCGCGCAGCAGGATATAGATCGCCGGGATCACCAGGACGGTCAGCAGGGTCGAGGACGCCAGGCCGAACAGGAGCGAGAGCGCCAGGCCCTGGAAGATCGGATCGGCCAGGATCACCACGGCGCCGATCATGGCGGCCAGCGCGGTCAGCAGGATCGGCTTGAAGCGGATCGAGCCCGCCTCCAACACGACGTCATAGAGCGGCCGGCCCGGCGTCCTGGCGTGGCGGATGAAATCGACCAGCAGGATCGAATTCCGCACGATGATGCCGGCGAGCGCGATGAAGCCGATCATCGAGGGCGCCGAGAAGGGCGCCCCGAACAGGAAATGGCCGAGCATGATGCCGATCAGGGTGAGCGGGATCGGCGTCAGCACCACGAGCGGCAGCTTGAACGAGCCGAACTGCGCCACGACCAGGATATAGATGGCGAGAATGGCGACACCGAAGGCCCCGCCCATGTCGCGGAAGGTGACCCAGGTGACTTCCCATTCGCCGTCCCACAGCAAGGAGGGGTGGGTCTCGTCGTCGGGCTGGCCGTGCATCAGGATCTCGGGCCGGGGCAGGCTGCCCCAATCGGCTTCCGCGATCGCCTTGTCGACCGCCATCATGCCGTAGATCGGCGCCTCATAGGCGCCGGCCAGTTCGGCCGTGACCATTTCGGCGGCGCGGCCGTTGTGGCGGAAGATCGGGAAGGACGCCCGCTCCTGCGCGATCTGGACGACGTCGCCGAGTTCGACCACCCCCCGTTCGCCCGGCAGGGCATTGGCCGGAATCGGCGTGGTCAGCAGGCGCTGGTCGATCACCCGCTCGTTCTTCGGGAGCGCGATGGTGATGGGCAGCGGCGAACGCCCGCCGCCCCGGTGGGAATAGCCGACCGAAGAGCCCCGCAGCAGAGTGGTCAGCGCGTCGTAGACATCGCCCTGTTCGACCCGGCGGTATTCGAGATTGTCCTCGGCGATCAGCACGCGCGAACGTTCCGCCGGCGTGCCGAAGGAATCGTCGACGTCGACGATGAAGGGCACGCTCTCGAAGATTTGGCGCACCTTGGTCGCCACGGCGCGGCGCGTCTCGCCGTCCGGCCCGTAGATTTCGGCCAGCAGGGTCGCCAGCACGGGCGGACCCGGTGGCGGCTCGACCACCTTGAAGGTGGTGCCCGGCGGCAGCGTCAGCCCCTTCAGCCGCTCGCGGAGGTCGAGGGCGATGGCGTGGCTGTCGCGGTCGCGCTCGCCCTTGGCCAGGAGGTTGACCTGGACGTCGCCGTTCCAGGGATCGGAGCGCAGGTAATAGTGGCGCACCAGCCCGTTGAAGCTGAAGGGCGAGGCAGTGCCTGAATAGGTCTGGAACGAGACGATCTCGGGCACGGCCGACAGGCGGTCGACCATGGCGTGCAGCACCCGGTCGGTATCCTCGACCGAGGAACCTTCGGGCAGGTCGACGACGACATCGAGCTCCGCCTTGTTGTCGAAGGGCAGCAGCTTGACCGTGACGTCCTTCGTATAGAACAGGCCGAGCGAGGCGAAACAAGCGACGGCGACAGCGAGCAGGAACAGGCCGGCGCGCTTCCGCGTGCGCAGCACGGGGGCCGCGATCCGGGCATAGAGGGCGCCGAGCTTGCCGCCCTGATGCCCGCCCTCGGCCGGCCCATGCAGCGGCGCCTTGCCCGAGAGCTTCATCATGAGCCAGGGCGTCACCGTGACCGCGACGAAGAAGGACAGCACCATGGCGGCCGAGGCATTGGCTGGAATGGGGCTCATATAGGGCCCCATCATGCCGGAGACGAAGAGCATGGGCAGCAGGGCGGCGACCACGGTCAGGGTCGCCACGATGGTCGGATTGCCCACTTCGGCCACGGCATCGATGGCGGCGGCCATGCGGGCGCGGCCGTCCTTCATGGCCCAATGGCGGGCGATGTTCTCGATCACCACGATGGCGTCGTCGACCAGGATGCCGATCGCGAAGATGAGCGCGAAGAGGCTGACCCGGTTCAGCGTGTAGCCCATCAGCCAGGAGGCGAAGAGGGTGAGCAGGATCGTGGTCGGGATCACCACCGCGACCACCAGCGCCTCGCGCCAGCCGATCGCGACCGCGACCAGGAGCACGATCGAAACCGTGGCGAGGCCGAGGTGGAACAGGAGCTCGTTCGCCTTCTCGTTCGCCGTCTCGCCGTAGTTCCGGGTGATCGCCATCTCGACCCCGGCGGGGAAGATCTGGCCGCGCATCTGTTCCAGCCGCTCGGTGATGCGAGCGGCGATGGCGACCGCATTGGTCCCCGGCCGCTTGGCGATGGCGAGCGAGACCGCGGGCCGGCTGGCGAAGCCGGCATCGGTCCGGGTCACCGTGTCGACCCGGGTCTCCCGCGTGTCGGTGGCCAGCACGGTCTTGGCGACGTCGCGGACATAGACCGGGCGGCCGTCCCGCGCCGTCAGCAGGAGATTGTCGATCGAGGGCAGGTCCTGCAGGGTCTGGCCGGCGACGGCGCTCTGCTGCCCGCCCTCGCTCCGCACCAGGCCGAGCTGGAACGAGCGATTGGCGCCCGCCACCTTGCCGGCGAGCTGCTGCAACGTGATGCCGTAGAGGGAGAGTTTCTCGGGGTCGGGCTGGACCTGGATCTCGGTCGGCTGCTCGCCCACGATATAGGTGAGGCCGACATCCGGCAGCTTCGAGACTTCGACCTGAAGCTCGCGGGCGAGACGGGTCAGGTCCGCAGCACTCCAGCGCCCGGCCATCGAAGGCTCGGGGCTCAGCGTGACCACCATGATGGCGACGTCGTCGATGCCGCGGCCAACGATCAGCGGCTCCGGCACCCCGGTCGGGATGCGGTCCATGTTGGCGCGGATCTTCTCGTGCACGCGAAGGATGGCGGCATCGGCATCGGTGCCGACCAGGAAGCGGGCGGTGACCAGGGTGCCGTCGTCGACCGTCTGGGAATAGACGTGTTCCACGCCGTCGATCGACTTGACGATGGTCTCCAAGGGTTCGGTGACCAGTTTGACGGCATCTTCCGCCTTGAGCCCGTCGGCCGAGACGCGGATGTCCACCATGGGCACGGAAATCTGCGGCTCTTCCTCGCGCGGCAGCAGGAAGAGCGCGAGCACGCCGACCACGAAGGCGGCGAGCAGGAACAGCGGCGTCAGCGGCGAGGCGATGAAGGAGCGGGTGAGACCGCCCGCGATACCCTGTTTCATGGCGTCTGCACCCGGTCGCCGTCCGCCAAGCCGGACAGGATCTCGACCATGGCCGTGCCGTTCTCGGTGAACGTGGCGCCCGGGATCACCGCGACTTCGGCGGTACCGTCGGCGGTGCCAACCTTCACATAGTCCATGCCGTGGCGGCTGGTGACGGCCGCGGCCGGCACCGCGATCACCCGGCGCTGGCCGACCGGGATGGTGACCAGCAGGCGCTCGTTCACGAAATAGGTTCCCAGGTCGTCGATCTCGACGTCGGCCGTCACCTTGCCGTCGGTTATTTCGGGATAGACGCGGGCGATCTTGCCGAGCCTGGTGCCGCCGCCGCTCATGGCTTCCCCGGTGGGTGAGACACGGCCGATCACCTCGACCGTAGCCCCTTCGGTCAGCTGGCCGGCATGGCGCTCGGGCAGGGAGAGGCGGAGGAAATAGGGGCCGGTGGCGATCCGCGCCACCGTCTCGCCCGGCAGGATGACGCTGCCCGGCGTCACCGGCACGGTGAGCACGCGGCCGGCGGCCGGCGCCAGCACCGCGCCTTCCTTGGCCTGCTGGTCGATCACCGATTTCTCGGCTTCCGCGGCAGTCATCTGGTTGGCGAAGACGTCATATTGCGTCTTGGCCTGATCGACCCGGCTCTGCGGCGCGATGCCTTTGGCGCGCAGCTCGCGGGCGCGGTCGAGTTCGATCTTGGCATTGTCGTATTGATTCTTCAGGGCGGCGATGTTGGCCGCCGCCGCCGCCATCTGGAGCGCCAGCTTGTCGTCGACCACCAGGGCCAGCACCTGGTCCTTCTCGACCGCACTGCCCTCGACCACCGAAACCTCGCGGATGGTGCCGCCGATGCGCGCCCGGGCGGGCACCACCGTGCGGCTCTCGACCATGGCGAAGACCGATTTCGTATCCGGCCGCTCCTTGGCCGCGACGACATAGTCGGCAGCCCAGCCGGGTACCGCGAGCAGAAGGGCGCACGCCAAGGCGGCGATCGGCAGGGGTCTGAAATGGCGCATCGTCGAAATCCGGATCCTGGGCCCGCGCGGCTCTTGTCGCCCTCATTCTACAAAATTCATAATTTATGTAAACATAAATTGATAATCGGCCGTCAGGCCCCGGCGGCCACCCATTCCACCAATACACCGGCATCGCTCTCCCGCGGGCGCCGCCGCGCCGCCTCCGCCGCCAGCCGTTCGGGGGCGAGCCGGGCCAGCGCCCAGACCGCCATGGCGCGGACCAGGGCGCTGTCGTCGCCGAGCAGGCGGTCGAGCGCCGGCAGAAGGCCGGGATCGCCCGAATTGCCGATGGCGATGGCGACATTGCGGAGGAAGCGGTCGCGCCCGATCCGCTTGACCGGCGTCGTCGCAAAGCGGGCGCGGAAGCCGGCATCGTCGAGGCCGGCGAGATCGGCGAGATCGGGCGCCGCCAGCTCACCCCGCTCCGCCAGTTTCACATCCTTCGACTGCGCCGCCCATTTGTTCCAGGGACAGACCGCCAGGCAGTCGTCGCAGCCATAGATGCGGTTGCCCATGGCGGCGCGGAATTCCACCGGGATGGTGCCGCCATATTCGATCGTCAGATAGGCGATGCAGCGCCGGGCATCGAGGACATAGGGCGCCGGGAAAGCCCCGGTCGGGCAGATGTCGAGGCAGCGCCGGCAAGTACCGCAATGATCCTGTTCCGGCGCATCGGGCTCGAGCTCGGCCGTGGTGAACAGCGCGCCGAGGAACAGCCAGGAACCGAAGTCGCGGCTCACCAGGTTGCTGTGCTTGCCCTGCCAGCCGATCCCGGCGGCCTGGGCCAGCGGCTTTTCCATCACCGGCGCCGTGTCGACGAAGACCTTCACCTCGGCCGGCAGTTTCCGCGCCGCCCATTGGGCCAGCATTTTGAGCCGGCCCTTCATCACGTCGTGATAGTCGCGCCGCCGGGCATAGGCGGCGATCGCCCCCTGCCCCCTCTTCTCCAGAAGGTCCAGCGGATCCTCGGCCGGGGCATAGATCTGGGCCACCATGACGATCGAGCGCACGTCCGGCCAGAGCACGCGGGGATCGGCCCGCCGCGCCGCCGTCTCCGCCATCCAAGCCATGACGCCTAGATGGCCGGCGGCCAGCCAGTCGCCCAGATCGCGGTCGCGCCCCGCCCGTTCGAGGGCATCGGGCGCCGTCACCGCCGCCCGGTCGAAGCCCAGACGGCGCGCCTCGGCCAGCAGGGCGGCGCGAAGATCGGCCCGCCCGGTCATCGCGGCCACCGCGGGGGTTCAGCCCCCTTGCCGTCATGGCCGGGCGTGCCGACTATCCGGTCGAGAAAGCCGGGCGGTCTCACGCCCCCTATGCCCCCCCCTCGATCGTCATGGCCGGGCGAAGTCCCGGCCATCCACGCCGGCAAGCTGCTTCTTGCGTCGACGACTGCGGCTCGTCCCGACGTGGATGCCCGGGACGAGCCCGGGCATGACGATTGAAGGTGACGCGCAGGTGTAAAACGATCCGATTGCCCAGACCGGACGCCCGCGGAACGCATCCGGGCACGACGGCTGTCGGGGGTGGCGCGATCGGTTCCTTTCGCGCTCAACAGGGCCCCCGTGCCTCAGAAATCGAGATCGGCGTAATGGGGCGGCGGCGGCATGCCGGCGACATGGTCGCCCAGCAGGGGCCGGAAGCTCGGCCGCGACTTCACCCGCACGTACCAGTCCTTGGCCCTTGGATGGGCGTCCCAAGGCACGTCGCCCAGATAGTCGATGCAGGAGAGATGGGAGGCGGCCGTGATGTCGGCCAAGCTGAAATCGTCGCCCGCCAGCCAGCGCCGCCGCTCCGAGAGATCGGCGATATAGGCGAGATGGGCGTTGATGTTGTGCTTGCCGACGCGGATCGCCGTCGAATCCGGATTGCCCAGGCCGAAGAAGCGCTTCATCACCTTCTCGAAGACGAGGTTCAGGGTCACTTCGGCATAGAACTTCTGGTCGAACCAGGCGATCAGGCGCCGCGTCTCGGCGCGCGAGACGGGGTCGAAGCCGATCAGCCGGCGGTCCGGATAGGTCTCGTCCAGATATTCGACGATGGCCCAGGAATCGGCGAAGAACTTGCCGTCCGGCTCGACCAGCACGGGCACCTGGCCGGCCGGATTGAGATGCAGGAATTCGGGGCGCCGATCCCAGACGCGCTCCGCCCGAAGCTCGAAATCGAGCCCCTTCTCCTTCAGGGCGAGACGGACCTTGCGCGAAAAAGGCGACAGCGGCAGATGATAGACGACACGCATGGCCGCGACTTTAGGTCCCCCCCTACCGCCGGACAAGGGCGCTTCATGGCGAATCAGCGTTAATCTTTTTCAACTCTGCCCTGCCGCCGGGCGCATGAGAAGCCCCGGGGCGGTGGCGTCGATCGTGGTGCCGGCGCTGCCGTCGAGCAGGCCCGCGGCATCCTCCAGCCGGCCGATCGCCGCCCGCCCGCCTGATGCCCGCGCGAAGCCGATCGCCGCTTCGACCTTGGGCCCCATGGAGCCGGCGGCGAAGCCGAGACCCGCCAATGCATCCGGATGAGCACGGGCGATCTCACGCGCGCGGGGCGTGCCCCAGTCGAGCGAGACGGCCGCGACGTCGGTCAGCATCAGCAGCGCATCGGCCTTCAGGCTGCGCGCCAGAAGGGCGCTGGCCAAGTCCTTGTCGACCACCGCCTCGATCCCGTCGAGCCTGCCGTCCGCGCCGCGGGCGACCGGAATGCCGCCGCCGCCGGTACAGACCACGGTGATGCCGGCATCGACCAGGCGGGCGATCACCGCCGCCTCGACGATCTCGACCGGCTTCGGCGAAGCGACGACCCGGCGCCAGCCCTTGCCGTCCGCCGCCACGGGCAGGCCCAGGGCGCGCGCCGCCGCCTCGGTATAGACGGGGCCGATCGGCTTGGTCGGCTTGGCGAAGGCGGGATCGGCGGGATCGACCCGGACCTGGGTCAGCAGGGTGGCCACTTGTGCCCCCGGCCCCAGGGCATTGCCGAGCTCCCGCTCGATCAGATAGCCGATCATGCCCTCCGATTCGGCATCCAGCACGTCGAGGGGCTGCGCCCCCTCGGCCGGCCCGGCGGCCGACTGGAGCGCCAGCAGGCCGACCTGCGGCCCGTTGCCGTGGGTGACGACGAGCTGGTGCCCGGCCGCGGCGAGCGGCGCCAGGGCCGCCGCGGCGCGCCGCACATTGGCGAGCTGGTTGGCCGCCGACAGCGGCTCGCCCCGCTTCAGCAGGGCATTGCCGCCCAGCGCCGCGACGACACGCATGGCATCACGCCCCGATGGTGGCGACCAGGATCGCCTTGATCGTGTGCATGCGGTTCTCCGCCTCGTCGAAGACGATGGAGGCCGGCGATTCGAAGACCTCGTCGGTCACTTCCATGCAGTCGATGCCGAAGCGCTTGGCGATGTCGGCCCCCACTTCCGTCTCCGTATTGTGGAAGGAGGGCAGGCAATGCATGAACTTGACATAGGGGTTGCCGGTCGCCGCCATGACCTCCCGCGTCACGCGATAGGGGGTGAGCAGGCCGATCCGCTCGGCCCAGATGGCGTCCGGCTCGCCCATCGAGACCCAGACGTCGGTATAGAGGAAATCGGCGTCCTTCACCGCGGTCGCGACATCCTCGGTCAGGGTGAAGCGCCCGCCATTCTGGCCTGCGTCGGCCTCCAGGCGGGCGATGGTGGCGGCATCGGGCCAGAGCTTCTTCGGCGCCGCGATCCGCATGTCGATGCCGACCTTGGCCGCCCCTTCGGCCAGCGAATGGGCGACATTGTTCCGCCCGTCGCCGAGGAAGGTCACCTTGAGGTCGGAGAGATGCTTGTGGGTGAATTCCCGCATGGTCATGAAATCGGCCAGCGTCTGGGTCGGATGCGTCTGGTCGGTCAAGCCGTTGTAGACCGGCACGCCGGCATAGGTCGCCAGGTCCTCCGCCGTCTTCTGGCCGAAGCCGCGGTATTCGATCGCGTCATAGACCCGGCCCAACACCCGGGCGGTGTCCTTCATCGATTCCTTGTGGCCGATCTGCGAGCCGGAAGGGCCGAGATAGGTCACATGGGCGCCCTGGTCGTAGGCCGCGACCTCGAAGCCGGTACGGGTCCGGGTCGAATCCTTCTCGAAGATCAGGGCGATGTTCTTGCCCTTCAGCCGCGGCACTTCGAAACCGCCGTATTTGGCCGCCTTCAGGTCCTGGGCGAGGCGGAGCAGGAAGCGGATCTCGGCCGGACTGAAGTCGCGCAAGGTCAGCACGCTGCGGCCGCGCAGATTGACGGGCATGTCTCTCTCCCTATGTCGCTCAGGCGGGGTCGCGCAGGATGGGGCAGGTCATGCAGTGACCGCCGCCCCGGCCGCGGCCCAGTTCCGAGCCCTCGATGGTGATCACCTCGACGCCGGCCCGGCGCAGCAGGGTGTTGGTATAGACGTTGCGGTCATAGGCGACGACCACGCCGGGCGCCAGGGCGACGACATTGTTGCCGTCGTCCCATTGCTCGCGCTCGGCCTCGAAACTGTCGCCGCCGGTGGCGATCGCGGTCAGGTGGCGGACGCCGATCGCCTGTGCCACCACCTCGGGGAAGGGCTTCTTCTCTTCGCGCACGGCAATGCCAAGCGGGCCGCCGTCCGCCTCGATCACGAAGGGGCGGATGCGGTCGACCACGGCGGGGAACAGGGTCACCTTGTCGTGGTCGCAGAAGGTGAAGACCGTGTCGAGATGCATGAAGCTGCGGTCGCGCGGCATCAGGGCGGCGATCACCTTGGCCGCCCCGCCGGAGCTCAGCAGGCGGCGGGCCAGCCGGGCCACCGCCTGGGGCGTGGTGCGCTCGCCCATGCCGATCAGGACGACGCCGTTGCCGACCGGCATGACGTCGCCGCCCTCGATGGTGGAGAGCCCGGGATCGGCGTCGACGTCGTCCATCCAGGCTTCCGGCGCCGCCTCGACGAAGCGGGGATGGAAGCGATAGACGGCGGCGACATTGGCCGCCTCCGGCCGGCGCGCCGGCCAATAGGGGCTGGCCACGGCATAGCCGCCGTAGATCCAGAACGAACTGTCCCGCGTGAAGAGCTGGTTCGGCAGCGGCGCCAGGACGAAATCCTTGGGCTCCATCGTGACCGCCGTCAGGCCCTTGGGCAGGAAGGGCAGTTCGCCCCGGGCGATGCCGCCGACCAGCAGTTCGGAGAGCTGGTCGGCCGGCATTTCGTCGAGCCAGGCGCGCAGGTCGGCGGCGAGGTCGGGCCCGACCAGCGCCGGCTTCAGCCGCCGGTCGAGCAGCCAGCGCCGCGCCTCCGGCTTCTCGATCGTCTCGGCCAGGAGGTCGCCGAAGAGGTGAACCTCGACGCCGCGCTCGCGCATCGTATCGACGAAGGCGTCGTGCTCCTGCCGGGCCTTCTTGACCCAGAGCACGTCGTCGAACAGCAGGGCGTGGCAATTGTCCGGCGTGAGGCGGCGGAGCGAGAGGTCCGGACGGTGCACGATCACTTCGCGCAGCCGCCCGATCTCGGAATGGACACCGAGTTGCATTTTCTGTCCTTCCGTCCGGTCAGAGAGGGCTGATGTCGCCGTGCCAGATCAGATAGGCGGCGAGCACGCCGGCCACCACGAGACCGAGGGCGATCAAGCCTTCGAGCGGCGTGAAGGACCGTGCCCGCTGTTCCGACCGCGCCTTCAGGTAGATCAGGATGCCGGGGGCATAGAGCATGGCGCACATGAAGATATAGGTCGGACCCGCGGCATAGATGAGCCAGATGCCGTAGATCGTGGCGACCAGCCCGGCCACCAGGCCGCCGGCCCGCGTCTCGCCCGGACCGTAGGATTCGCCGGTCAGCGCCAGCTTGAAGGCGAAGGCACCGGAGAAGACATAGGGCACCATGATCGCCGAGGAGGCGATGTAGAACAGCGCCTGATAGGTGCTCTGGGCGAAGAGGGTGACGATCAGGAAGGCCTGGACCAGGAGATTGGTGACCCAGAGCGAGGTCGAGGGCACGCCACGGGAATTCTCGCCCGCGAAGAGCTTCGGCAGAGTGCCGTCCTTGGCTGCGACGAAGGGAATTTCGGCGGCCAGCAGGGTCCAGGACAGGAAGGCGCCGGCGACCGAGACGATCACCGCGACATTGATCAGCGCCGCCCCCCAGGGCCCGACGACATGCTCGAGCACGCCGGCCATGGACGGATTCTTCAGTGCCGCCAGCTCCGGCTGGGTCATGACGCCCATCGAGAGCAGCGAGACCAGGGCATAGAGCGCGAGGCAGGTCAGGAAACCGATCACCGTCGCCCTGCCGATGTCGGAACGGCGTTCCGCCCGGCTCGATTCGACGCTGGCGCCCTCGATCCCGATGAAGACCCAGAGGGTGACCAGCATGGTCGCCTTCACCTGGGTGAGCACGGAACCGAGATTGGTATTGCCGGCACCGCTGAAGTCCAGGGTGAAGGTCGGCAGGTTGAAGGCGACCACGATCACCGCGATGAAGACCACGATCGGCGCGATCTTCGCGATCGTCGTGATCAGATTGACGATCGCCGCCTGGCGCACGCCCGACAGGATCAGGGCATGCACGGCCCACAGCACGACCGAGGCGCCGACCACCGCCTGCCAGGTGTTGCCGTCACCGAAGGACGGCACGAAATAGGACATCGCGCCGAACAGCACGACGGCATAGGAGACATTGCCGATCCAGGCGCTGAGCCAATAGCCCCAGGCCGAATTGAAGCCGATGAAATCGCCGAAGCCCGCCTTGGCATAGGCATAGGGGCCGGCATCCAGTTCGGGCCGGCGGGTCGCCAAGCCGCGATAGACCATCACGAGGGCCAACATGCCGACGGCCGTGATACCCCAGCCGATGATGACGGCGAGAGGCCCCGCGCCATTCGCCATGTTCTGCGGCAGGCTGAACACGCCGGAGCCGACCATCGAGCCGATCACGATGGCCGAAAGCATACCGAGATGGAGTTTGCCCTTGCTCGCGCCGCGCTGCGCGGACGGCGCGGCCACGCCGGTACCCGCACCGGCTGATGACATCGTCATTGGTTGGCCCTTCTTTCGTTGTCCGTCGATGCTCATGGGCGCGTCGACGGGAGCAGGCTATTGCCTCCGAATTAGGCAAACCTTGAGCGATATCAATGCGCGAAAGGAACTTCGAGCGTATGGAGCAGCCGCCTCAGGGCGGCCTCGAAGCCGGCGAGGTCGGTCAGGGGAGCGGCGCTCGCGCGCTCGATCACCTCGATCGAACCGTCGATCATCAAATTGTCGCCCAGGCCGAAATCCTCGACCATCAGGCCGTCGCGGTCGCGCAGGGTGCCCGCGCCGTCGGCCGCCAGGGTGCCGCCGTTCCACTGCCGCACCCGATCGGCATAGGGCAGCGTCGTATTACGATAGCCGATCACCGGCTTGCCCAGCGCAAGAGCGAAGCCGACCTCGAACACGGTGCCGGCATCGGCACCCGGAGCGCGGAACGGTGTCAGATTGGCGATTACCGCGTCGGCCCGGCGAATCAGGGCGATATTGGCGGCGCAGATCGCCCGCGCCAGGTCGCCGGGCGCGAGATCCTGCGGCAGGGTGCCGTCCAGCGGATAGAGGCCGGCGACGCCACGCGCGGCGCAGATCTCCTGCTTGGCGAGG
>Ga0265297_10007125_pt1 | contig 15673 bp, 19 predicted proteins | sample Munlanlwell13791_FD_192502 | JGI IMG/M metagenome (GOLD analysis project Ga0265297, IMG submission 192502) | Leachate microbial communities from a municipal landfill in Southern Ontario, Canada - Leachate well 137-91 | ecosystem: Engineered > Solid waste > Landfill > Unclassified | place... | reverse complement strand
CCCGAATATAACGCATAACAAAGCCAGTAGCAGCAAAGGAATGATTTGTTTAAGCGGGGCTTCCTTCACTTTTTCATCGCTATTGCCCTGCCCGAGAAAAATCGCATGGATAAATTTTATAAAACTTGCCAGGGTTAAAGCGCTTCCGAACATCGCTGATAATAAAGCAAAAATAAAAATACCCCTTAAGAACAGATTCTGCTGATTTAACAGCCCGGCAACCGCCCCCTGGTATATTAATAATTTGGAGGCAAACCCGTTCAGAGGCGGCAGGCCTGAAATGGCTAAAGAAAAAATAAGGCCACAGGCAAAAGTCAGCGGCATCACATTTGCCAGCCTGCCGAATTTATCTAATTCAAAAGTATTTTTTCTTTCCGCGGCAATACCGCCGGTTAAAAACAAACCTGTTTTATAAATGGAATTATTCAGCATGTGGAATATCGCGCCTGCAATACCAATTGGGTTAGCTGTCCCAAAACCCACAACCATATAGCCTACCTGGCTTATGGCGTGATATGACAGCAGCTTACGCAAATCATGCTGGATTAATGCCATTAATACCGCGAAGATTATCGTCAGGCTGCCGGCTAAAAGCAGCAGGCCCTGGGCCATATTGTTCAGAATAAAAAAGTTATTGCATACCAGTGATAGCAGATAAATCCCCAGGAGTTTATCAAAAGACGCGGGTAATATTGCCATTACCGGGACAGGCGCTGATTCCGCAGCCTGAGGTATCCAGGTATGAAAAGGCATACAGCCTGCTTTGGCAAACGCGCCGATAATCATCAGCAAAAAAGAAAACCAGCTTAGCGGATTGTCCAACATCACCATCGGCTGCTGCGGCATTAATCTATCGCCGGTAATAAAAATATATATACCTGCGCCTAATAAAAAGCAGAAATCGCCTGCACCTACAATGGATAACGCCTTATTCGCGCTGTATCCTGAGCCAACACCGAGCAAAGCATATAAAAGCCCCAGAGTAGCCCCTAAAGAAACCAATAAAAGAACAAAATCCTTGGAAAGACAGGCGAGATTAGCAAAAGCGATTAACCATAAAAGGTATGAAAAATATGGCCTGCTTTCTTTCACTTCAAAATAGCCCTTTGAATAAAACAAAACAAACAAAGCAAGCATGTTGATAAAAATAAGGATGAAGCGCGAAAAAGTATTTACTCCCAACACACAAAAGTGCAAACCGGGAAGATTAAAGGCAAGGTCAAAAGGCGGTTTTATAAATAAGAATATACTGCAGGCAAGGCTTAAAGAAATAACTGTACAAGCAATTCCTGCCCTAATTTTTTCCTGGCGCTGAAAAATAAGAGCCAGAACCCCGGCTATTAAAAGTAAATAATATAATAATAAGAGTGCAGCCTTCATTTCAATATCCCAGAAATAAAATTGACCGGCAGCCTCGCGCATATCCCGAAGAACAACGATATCATACCCGCTGTCAAAGCAGCTAAAACCATGCTGCGGCCTGACAATACGCCTGTATCTTTTGCTTTGGGCCCGGCTAAAAATACTTTATTGAATATACGCATCAGGTACAACAAACTGAATAAAGCTACCATGATAGAAAGCATTGGTACAAGAATATGCCCTGTCTTCAGTTCGCTCAGCTCTATTGCCATTTTCGGCCAAAAACCAAAAAACGGCGGTATGCCGATAATGGAAAAAGCGCATAAAATATACGCCAAAGCAGCGCCCGGGAATGAAAAAGCGCGTTCTTTTGCTGCTAAAGCAAGAAATAATCCGGTATTGGCAATAATGTAAGCAATCATATAAGCTGCTGCCGGTAATAATAATTCTTGCCCAAAGGAAATAAAAATTAAAAGGTAGCCAAACTGGCTGAATACAGAATACATCAGCGCTTTGGATAAATTTTGCTGCCAGAATGCCGCGCTGGAACCAAGCAATGCTATAGTCATGCCTAAAATAACCGTAATTTTTGAAAATAACGGAGTAGCAATCACAGTCAGGTTAAAAATACGTATAGCCAGGTAAGCTGCTAATTGCACAAGGATTGCCAAAGGCAACAACTTAAATAGCGGGCCACCGGCAGAAAGCAATTCAAAAGAAATTAATAATAAACCGGCCAAAAATAAATAAGCGCTTATCCCTGAACCATGATCCCGGGAGACAAAGATTATGCCTGCAAGGAAAAAAACCAGCCCCAAAAGGCCGATTGCAGATTTACGGCCTGATAAGGCAAGGCTGGATATAAGTGCCAAAATTAAAAAATATAACGTTAGAAACAGGCTGCCTGAAAAAACCGCACCGCAAACAGCCATATTGAATAAGATTATCCCCGGATAAAAATTATCCTGTTCCTCTTTTTTCTCAAAATAATCCCGGCAGGATAAGACGATAAAGAAGATGCCTAATGACAACGCAAAAGAAACCAGCAAAGCAAAACCATCAATAATAAAAGACAGCTCCAGCCGCGGCATAATTATCCTGCTAAAAGCCAATGAGCCGTGCTTAACAATCTGTCCGGCTAACACAAAATGCGCAAGCAGCAAAGCCAGGCAAAACAAAAGGCTGATATTTCTTCTGTAATTATCCGGCAGTGGTATCATTTTATTTTCAGCAGGCTCCGGGATATCTTTTTAACATGATAATAAATTGCCGCGGTAAAATCCAGGATATTTAAAAACATATTGCACCCTAAAGGAGTACAGACGCCTTCAATCATCCTCTGGTTATGACGGCTGCGCATTTCATCCACCATCGTATCAATATGTTCCTGGTTTTTCATGACCATTTTTACCAAACTTAAATCATCCTTTTCCAGGGCAGAAATAATTTCTTTAAGCGCTATAACGGTAATACCGTAAAGTTTATTATAGTCGGCAACTGCGTCTTCGCTAAAAAGCAGTTTTTCTTCAATCTTCATCTGCACGCGCTCTAAAATATCCTTACAATAATCCCCGATTAATTCCAAATCCCCGACTACATCAGCATAAAGGGCAATTTTTAGCTTTTCTTCTTTCTCCATGCACCCGCGGCCCCAAAGCACTAAATCATTAGTGGCTTCCTTTTCCAAATCATTAATCCTGTTTTCCCGTTCTAAGGCTGCGGCAATTAAATCGACATCATGCTCCATAAATGCCCGATGAGTCAACTCAAGCATCTCCAAGGCGTTCTTTGACATTTCGGCAATTTCTATTTTTATCTCGGGCATGCCTTTCATAGTTTCATCCCCTGTTTTATTTTCCCTGTCTTTTCCTGGGAAAGCTTAATTAAGTCCCAGCCATTCATGATTTTTTTATTTTCTGGCTTATCTATAACAGCCAAACGCTCTGTGCAGCAATAACAAGGATCCACTGCTGCCAGAGTAATCGCCGCATCTGAAATCGTACCGCCTACTGCCGCGATTTTATCGGATGCTACGTTCATAAAACTGGGCGCGCGCACCCTTAACCTCACCGGCCGATTAGTTCCGTCGCTCCTGACATAATGAAAGCATTCCCCGCGCGGCGCTTCTACCCTGCCGATACCCTCACCCGGAGGGATGTCTTTAATGTTAGCATCAATTTCTCCTCTGGGCATCATTTCCAGGCATTGCCGAATAATCCGCACAGATTCATACATTTCTAAAATTCTCACAACAGTCTTGGCAAAACAATCGCCCTCTTTTTCGATAATAACGCTCCAGCTTATTCTATCAAAGACTCCATAGGGCTCATCGCGCCTAATATCTATATTTACTCCTGAAGCCCGCGCTGTAGGGCCGACTACGCACCAATCAATAGTCTGTTGTTTGGTTAAAACCCCGATATTCTTCAATCTTGACTGGATTACCGGATCATCCATAACTGCGCCACGGAATAAATCTAAAGCCGGAAGTAACTCGTCCAATATCCTCTTTACTATAGGTATATCTTCATCTTTGATATCACGGCGCACCCCGCCAATCTTAAACATCGCATAACTCTGGCGGTTTCCGGTAATCATTTCAAACATATCCAAAACCGGCTCACGGTATTTCCACGCCCACATCCAGACGGTATTGTATCCGATAAAATGCCCTGCTAAGCCCAGCCACAATAAATGGCTGTGGATACGCTGTAATTCGTCAATAATCGTACGGATATAAAGCGCTCTTTCAGGGACCACCTTTTTCTCACCGCCTAAGATATCCTCTACCGCTAAACAATATGCGTAAGGATGGCTGGAAGAACAAATCCCGCAGATACGCTCCACCAGAAACGGCACCTGGTCAAAATGCTTTACTTCTGCCAGCTGCTCGATACCACGGTGGTTATAACCGATAATAATATCAATATCAACGACTTTCTCTCCCTCAACATAAAGCTGAAAAAACTCAGGCTCTTCTTGCAGAGGATGGTACGGACCGATTGGGATAATAACTCTATGTGACATGCTTAAACTCCGTTGTGAGTTATGGGGGTGGATTATGGGTTGTGTGTCGGGTTGTGGGGGTGTGGATGAGTTAAATTTTACTCATCCACACAACTCACTACTCGACTCACAACTCACAACTCATCCTCACAACATTTTTTTATTCATGCCTCAGTGGATAGTTGCCTTCCGGCCAATCATCAGCCAGAAGTAATCTCTTTAAATTAGGATGCCCGATAAATTTAATCCCCAACAATTCCCAGATTTCCCGCTCGCACCATTCTGCCCCGGGGAAAAGCGGGGTAATTGAATCAATCTGCGGGTTTTTTTTATCATTCAACAAGACGCGCAGGGAAAAAATTTCTCCGCTTTTGTCATGGCTGAAGTGGTACAATATCTCAAGAGCTCCCGGAGTGTCTATGCCGCTAGCAATAGAAAACCTTAAACCGAGATCCTTAAAAATAATTTTTACCGCCTCAAAAATATCTTCTTTTTTAACGGCAAGATACACTCTTCTGGTAGATTTCTCTTCCCAGCCGATAATTTTACTTTTAAGCTTTTCTTTGATTAACTCTTTTATCTCCATCATCCCCTCTGATTTTATTTACTAATTTTACAATCCCCGCGATCATTGCTTCAGGTTTCGGCGGGCAACCGGGAATATACAAATCCACCGGAAGAATTTTATCCAACGGTTCGCCGACATTATAACTATCCCTAAACATATGCTGGGAAAGCGCGCATTGGCCGACAGCAACCACAAGGCACGGCCTTGGCGCCTGTGAATAAACTTTTTTTACTAACGGCACAGATTTTTTATTCATTACCCCGGTAATCAATAAAACATCTGCATGCCTAACCGAGCCAATCAGCTGAATGCCAAAACGCTCAACATCAAAACGCGGAGTCAATAAATCCAATATCTCAATATCGCAATTATTACAACTACCCGTGCTGATATGAAATACCCAGATTGATTTTGTTAATGCCTTAGTTTTTAAGTCCATTATTTTCCCAATAATGCCAATCCTGTTGCCAATAAAGCTATAATTGTCACCGGGCCCCAGAAAAACCTCATTGCCTGGTCAATGCGCAGCCGCGGGTTGGTATTCTTTATTAAAATCATCACCACCAGAAAAATAATAAATTTAAGCGTTAACATACCGAAGCTTAAATCTTTTCCCAAAAATAACACACTTAAAAAAAGCGGCATGGTGTAAAGCATCACTGCCTTGGTTAGTTTAAATATTGCCAGGGAAAGCCCTGAATATTCAATCAACGCACCAGCCATAATTTCCTGCTCTGCTTCGGAAACTTCAAAAGGCGCAAATCCTACTTTTGCCTGCGCGCAGAATATTATAACGATCAACGCCAAAAAGCCTGAGAAAGAATAAAGAAAAGATCCTGAACCTGCCTGAAAAGCAACAATTTCACCCAAGCTGATACTCCCGCCTGCTTTAATAACAACCGCTACTACTGCCAGGATAAAAGGAAGTTCATAACCCAGGACTAATTTCATCTCGCGTGATGCGCCTACCGAAGCCAAAGGGTTGCCTGAGCCTGATGCCCCGATGATCAATGCTGCTGCCGGCATGACTAAAAGGTATAAGAGCACAATCAGGTCGCCGCTTGGGCTTAGCCCGGGTTGTATTAGTGCCAACCCCAGCATTGTTGCCGCTAAAACCGCGCTTACCAGCCCGAAATAAGGAGCTAATAAAAAAGTCCATTTTGCCCCTTCCGGAAGAATAGTCTCTTTGCTGGTTAATTTTATAATATCTGTAAAATTCTGGTGCCAGGGCGGGCCCTTGCGCCATTGTACCCGCGCAGACACTTTACGCTCCAACCAGCCTGCCATCAATCCCACACAAGCGCTGAAGAGAAAACCGGGAAAAATTAGATAGTTAAATAATAATTTCATCTTTTCTTGGGCGGTTGTATGTCTTCCCGCGACCACTTACTGGTATGCACCGCTAAATTTTCACCGACAAAATAAATATTCTGCTCTAAGTTCTCTTCTACCTCCCTGATTTCAATGGCTTTCTCCGGGCAGCTGGTAATACATTTCGGTAATTTCCCCGACTTCCCAATGCAATAATCGCATTTAGAATCAAGGTAGGGAATAAAATCCTGAAAAATTATTCCGAAAGGGCATGCCAGAGAACAGCTTTTGCAGCTGGTGCAGCGCATTTTATAACGCTTGATATGTCCGTCGCTGGCGCGCTCCAAGGCATTATGATAACAGGCATTCACGCAAGGCGCCTGCTCGCAATGCCGGCAAATAGTAGCAAATGTAGCATATTCCCGTAATGACGCCACGCCGTTATTCTGCGGATGATAGAAATAGCTGCAGGCTACCTTGCATTCTTCGCATCGGTTACAAACATCTAAGTCAATAAATAATCGCTTCATAGCCTAATCCCAAATATCATGCACGTCTTTTAATTGTTCGTAAGTAAACACCGGGCCGTCTTTACATATATAAAAACTGCCTAAACGGCAGTGTCCACATTTGCCTAATCCGCAGGACATATTTTTTTCCATGGATAAATAAATATCCTCCGGCTTAAAACCCAGGTCCAGCAATTTCAGGGTGACGAATTTCATCATGATCGGCGGGCCGCAGACAATTGCCGCGGCTTTTTTTAAATCAACTGGCGGCTCTTTTAAAATTGTGGTAATCAGCCCGACATTACCGGTCCATTCTGCGTTCCCGACATCCACCGTAGTGACAATATCTACTTTTTTTAGCTTCTGCCATTTAGGTATCTGTTCTTTATAGACAATATCGCCCGGGCTGCGCGCTCCATAGCGCAATACCACTTTATTATAATTATCAATACCTGCAAAAAGACTGAACAATAAGGAACGTAAAGGTGCCAAGCCTACGCCGCCGCCGACAATAAAAACATCCTTGCCATAAAATTTTTCCAACGGATAACCCTTGCCATAGGGGCCGCGTATCCCCAAAGAAATATTTTTCGGGCTTGTATGCAGCAGCGAAGTAACCCTGCCGGCTTTCATAATTGTGATATCAATTTTTTCTTTATTCCCCGGGTCAGAAGACGGCGTAAAAGGCGCTTCGCCGATCCCAGGGATAGTCAACTCAACAAATTGCCCTGTACGGAAAGAAAATTCTTCCTTCGGCCGCAGGACAAAAGTCTTGATATTCGGAGTTTCGCTGATTACATCTTCTAAGGTCGCCTCAATAGGACGGAATATATTTTTCATTTTTAGTACTTAGTTTTTTGGCTAAATCTTTCAGTACTTCCCGGATATCAATTTTTCCCGGGCAAACTTCAATACACCTGCCGCAGCCGCAGCAGGCAGGAATTCCTAAATTTTCAATAAAGAAATCAAATTTTTTAGTATATCTGAACCTTAATCTCTGCGCCCTGAGCTTTAAGGGATTCGCTCCTCCGGCAACCCGGGCATAATTGGCATATAAGCAAGCATCCCATGCCCTGACTTTTGTATTTCCTTCTTTCCCTTTCCTGTCGGACAGCAAGAAACAATGGCAGGTATCGCAGATAAAATTGCATCCGCCGCATTCAACGCAAGTTTGCATAAACTGCTGCCAGGTATCCAGGCTGTAACCATCTTTCACCAGCCTTTGCGCGTCTTCCCTGCGGACCAGGTTCTGAGGCAACAGGTGCCTTCTCAGGCGGTCAATCAGGCTTTCTCTCTTTGCCAAGCGGCCGGCAATCTGCACGTCTTTTGCCGGAATAAAATATTCCTTGTATTCTTCTATCAATGCTTCGCCTTTTTCAGAACCAACTTCCACGATATAACCTTCATTTAACGGTGAAAGATTCAGGTCAAAGCCCCATGTAGGGTATGGCAGGATTTCCCAGCTTAAACAATGGCAGACTTGCTTAAAATCAGTACAATCCCCGGAAATAATCAGCGTATTTTCCCTTCTCAGCCGGTATAAGGTATCAACCTCTACCCCTTCCAAAAATACAAAATCCTGAATTTTGTGCCCGGCAATATCGCAGGACTTTACACCGAAGATTACTGCTTTCTCCAGCTCATTCACCGGCTGGCTTGGCGCAAAATATTCGCAAACTTCTTCTTCTACCCGGGTAAAAAACGTTTTCAGCGGCTCTACCGCACGATAAGGATTAAAAATGACCTGCTCGCCGGCAGCCAGTTTCCGGTAAGAATAATCCGTTTCCCTGGTATAGTTTTCCGTTTTTTCCACCGGCGTAAAAACAGTATACCTGCCCCTTAGCCGAAGGATAAATTCGTTTAACTGAATCGCTGAAATATAATATATGTTATACATTAAATTAAAGGGATTTCCCTGAAAGGCTCAGCCTTTTTTATTGCTTATCAACTAAATTAGAATAATCTATGATTCTCTGCAGGATTCTTTCTGCGTCTGCTTTACCGGCTTCGCTTGTGCCTACGCGCACCGCAATAAGGGATTCGCTATCGCTGATTTTAGAAATCAGGATGCGCGCAGTCTTATCGTCAGTAACGTTTCCTTTTACCAAGGCAATTCCCGGCCTGATGTCAGCGCTGATAAATTTAATATCCAGTGTTTTGAACGCCTCTTTTACCAGGTCCAGTGCCTGGCTATAGGGGATATCCAGCTTCTGCTTTGCTTTTGCGCTCTCCGCCAGGCTTGCCATCACAGCAACACACCCACAGAGATTAACTGCCAAAACAATAATAACGCCTGATTTGATTAATTTTTTCAGCACCTTTAACCTTCTGGTAAGAGCTTTTAGAATACTATAAATCACCAAAGTTGTCAAAGTTTTTCTCTTGATTTTATTGTATTCTTATTACATATAATTATATGATTTATAAATATAATAATATTCATAATGAATATAAATAAACCACTGCGGCGGGAAAAAATTATTTATTGCATAGAAGAGAATTTGCAGTAGAATAATTAAGCAGGGAAAATAAATGAAAATTAAACACCAAAAGATCATCGTTACCGGACTTACGGCGGTAGTTATTGTTTGCGCCCTGCTGTTTGCCGCATTTTTATTTAATTCCGGCAGGCCGCCTTATGATAAATCATTGCGCGGAGTGGCATGGTTTAGATTTAATCAACAAGATTCCCTGGATGGCTGGGAGGAGAAAATATTCAATGGCAGGGTCCTTTACTCCGTAAAAGACGGTTCCGGCAAAGGCTACCTGAATGCCTACAGCCAACAGGCAGCCTCGGGAATCTTGCGCTGGGTAAAATTTAACCCTAAAAAACACCCGATGATCAGCTGGAAATGGAAAGTAGTGCGTTTCCCCGACCGCAAGCCGGGCATATTCACAGATAGTTCCTGGGTGGAAAAGGACGACTATGCCGCAAGATTTTACGTGATTTTCCCGCGTTTTCCTTTCTTCAGGCTGGAATGCCTGGAATATGTCTGGGATAAAGATTTACCTGCGGGCACAGTATTGGATAATGCCAATTTCCCGAACCTGAAAATAATCGTTGCCAGTTCAGGGGATAAAGACCTGGGAAAATGGATAAACGTAGAGCGTAATGTTTTTGAAGACTTTAGAAAATATTTCGGCAAATCCCCGGGAGATGTGGGAGCGATTGCCATTATGACAGACGCGGATAATACCGCCAGCACTGCGGAAGCGCAGTACAACGATATCGAGGTGGGATATGATAAAAAATGATTTAAGGAAAAAGAAGTACCTGGGAACGGCTTTTCAGAAAAAACTCTTATTTTTGGTTTTTGCCGCTGCAGTGATACCGGCTACGGTGGTCGCGCTTTGCCTTTACTACCTGATCTTCAATACTCTCTCCATCCAAATGTTCTTCCCGGAGGCAATCGCTGTTAATGTAATGCCTGTTTTAAACAGGGTCAACATAATTATTGCCATAGCTATACCAATTATCCTGCTGATTATCTGGCTGATTGCCCTGGAATTATCCCACCGCATTGCCGGCCCGCTCTACCGGCTGGAAAAAGAACTGGGAGAAATCATAGCGGGGAATAAACAGGGCCCGATTATGGTGCGCAGAAAAGACGAATTCCACTCTTTAGCGGCTAAAATTAATAAACTTATTTTAAAACGCTGAAAGGATTATTGCTGCGCTGCTTCTTCTTTGTAAACCGTCAATACTTCTCCGCTGTCTTTGTCAATAAAAACCCAGATATCGGCAAGCGGCTCTTTAAAATCAAAATATACCGTGCGGTAGTTTTTTAAAAAACCCTGCCTGAGAATCCCGTGATTAGGAGATTTATCTTCACCGCTTAAAAAACCCACCTTCTCCGACCAAAGCTTCCCGTCTTCATCATAAATAATATTGGTTTCTTCAAGCTCAAACCCCTGGCCTTTTACTGCTTCAGTGGCGATAGCGACTACCCGATCCTTGCTAATTTCCTTGCTTGCTGCTCCTTCACTTTGCGCGTATGCCGCAAAGCAGGGGATTAAAAATAACACCCCTAAAACCACTGCAAACATTACTAACTTTCTCTTCATCCTGCCCCTCCTTTTTTATGCTGCTGGTTTTAGCAATCTTTCTCTTACCAAATCGCTGGTTAATTTCGCGTCTGCGCGGCCGGCTATCTTGGCAGTAACTTCTTTCATTACCCTACCCATGTCCTTCATCCCCTGCGCCGCTGTTGACAAAATAGCCTCTTCAATAATCTTTTTTATTTCTTCCTGTGGCAGCTCCTGCGGCAGGTATGATTTTAAAATGGCCAATTCTTTTGTTTCTTTATCTGCCAAGTCCAAGCGGTTGCCTTTAGTAAATTGCTCAATGGAGTCCTGGCGGGCCTTAATTTGCTTTCTGATTACCGCCAGGCAGTCATTATCATCCAGTTTGGGCTTATTCTTTACCATCGCCACATTAATCATTTCCGCGCGCAGAAAATTTAAGACCGCGGATTTCAGAGTATCTTTAGCTTTCATTGATTCTTTATAGTCGCTAAAAATTGTATCCTCAAGCATCAGCCTCTCCTTGTTGTCTATCAGAATAAAACTGCCTTTCTGAATTTTTTTAATCTTGCTTTTAAATCGGATAATTTCAGGTGCGCGGTCCGCTCCACGCCAAAGCCTTCCACATTAAAAGATGCGGCGATCGTCCCGTAGGCAATTGCTTTCCTTAAAGCCGGCGCGTTAACCTTCCCTGCCTTGCTTAAATACCCCATGAACCCTCCGGCAAAGGTATCCCCTGCCCCGGTAGGGTCAATTACCTTATCCGTCGGATAAGCAGGAATGGAAAAAATAAATTTATCGCTGTATAACAAAACTCCGTGTTCGCCTTTTTTTATAAGAATCATTTCCGGGCCGTGGGAGCGCAGGAATTTTGCCGCTTTGAGCAGGTTATGTTCGCCTGATAAACTCCTTGCCTCCTGATCATTGGCAACATAAATATTAACTTCTTTCAAGAGCCTCAACAGGCTCCTGCGTTTATGGTTAATCCAGTAGTTCATGCTGTCTAACCCCACTAAATGCGGAGAATGCATATGCGCCAAAAGGTGCTTCTGGATATCCGGGTCAACATTAGCCAAAAATATATTTTTTATCTTCCTCTGCTCATGGGCAATCATTGGCTTAAATCCTGAAAGCACACCCAGCTCAGTATTTAAGGTAAGGGCGGTATTCAGGTCGCCTTTATATTCCCCCTGCCAATGAAAAGTCTTGCCGCTTTCTTTAATCAACGAAGTAAGCACAATGCCTTTTTGCTTGAGAAAATCAATATAACGGCAAGGAAAATCCGCGCCGACAATAGCAACCAGATTGACATTGGTAAAAAGCCGTGCAGACATGGAAAAATGCACTGCTGACCCGCCGAGCATTTTTTTCTTATGCCCAAAAGGCGTTTTTACAGTATCCAAAGCTACGGTCCCTAAAACAACTATGCTCATCTTATAAAAATTAAAGTTATAATTGCCGCGGCTATACAATAATATCCGAAATAATACAATTTAGCGCGGCGTAAGATTAATTTTAATACCCAAAGCGCGATTAGTCCAGTAAATAAACTGCAAAAAAATCCGGCAGTGAGCCCGCTGAAATTGCCTTTCAAAACAAGGTTAATTTCTTTAGCCTCCAATAAAACAGCCCCCAGCACCGCAGGAATAGAAGCTAAAAAAGAAACCCGGAAAGCAGCTATGGGATTAATCCCCCTGAAGAGCAAAGTTGAAATAGTGATCCCGGAACGGGAAATCCCGGGGATTACTGCCAACCCTTGGGCTATACCCAGAATAAAGCCGTCTTTTAAATTAACATTATCCCTTTTAGCTGTGGCAAAACCGGCAGTAAGGATCAATATTACACCGGTAACTATCAAAGCAGCCGCGGCAGGCACCACTTCGCTAAAAAGGCCTTCGAAAAAATCTTTTCCCGAGATACCGATTATCGCGGTAATGGCTGTAACTAAGATGATAAACAAAATAAGCTTTGGCTTAAACATTGTTTCAATAATATCCCGCCAGAAAAATACCAGCAAAGCGGCAATCGTGCCCAGATGCAGGATAATCGAAACTGCCAGCTGATTTTCCTGCATTCCAAACAGGCGCTGCGCAATCACCAGGTGCGCGGAACTGCTTACCGGGAAAAATTCAGTCAGGCCCTGAATGATGCCTAAAATAATATACTGGGTCATTTTACGGGTATTTAGCTAAAATTTCCTTTAAATCCTGCGCTAAATCTAAATCTATCTTTAAAACTTTCTTTGTAACCGGATGCGGGAAATCCAGTTTTTGCGCATGTAAACATAATCTTTTTGCTTTTATTTTAAAATCGCGCCGGAAAGCGAATTTGCTTTCCCCTAAAATAGGATGCCCCATCTGCTGAAAATGAATCCTAATCTGATTAGTCCGGCCGGTTGAAGGGGACACTTCTACAACCGTAAAACCTTTCCTTTTTTCAATTACCTTATAACGCGTTAATGCGTGCCGGCCTTCAATGGGAGATTTTATCTCGCCTTCCGGCCGGGGTAAATTCCCCTGCACAAAAGCAAGATAAGTTTTTTTAACCTCACGGGAATGAAAAAGTTCCATCACCTTATCCTGAGATGCTTTCCCCTTAGCATAAATAATTAATCCGGAAGTTTCCCGGTCCAGCCGGTGACAGGGATGCAGCCGGTAAAGCAGTTCTCTTTCTTTTAGATCGTCATTTAATATACTGGTGAGCGTGCGTTTCTCTTTTTTGGGGGTAGGAATAGTCAATAGGCCTGCGGGTTTATCAACGATAACCAGCCAGTCGTCTTCGTAAACAACAGGAATATTCATCAGATAATTTCAAGCATCCGGTCTATGGCATGCCTTGCCCTGCGGCGGATATCATCAGTTACCCTAACTTCTTCTTTAAGCTCTTCTAATGCCCAAAGCACTTTTTCCTGCGTCGTGCGCTTCATATTAGGGCAAACCGCTGCTTCGCTTGCCGGATAGAATTCTTTGCCCGGGTTATCTTTTTTCAGGCGGTAAATCAACCCTACTTCAGTAGCAACGATCATTTCCTTAACGTTTGTTTCTTTGGCAAATTTGCACATCTGCGACGTAGAAAGCACCTCGTCGGCTAAAGCAAGCACCGGCGGCAAACACTCCGGGTGTGCCATAACTTTTGCCCTGGGGTGGAACTTTTTTTCCCTCTTAATATCTTCGGGTAAAATCCTCACATGAGTAGGGCAGAACCCCTTCCAGGTAATTAATTTTCTGCCTGTATGCTGAGAAACATAATCTACAAGGTATTTATCCGGAACAAAAATAACTTCTTTACGATCTTTAAAAGCATTGACTACTGCTACGGCATTGGTAGAGGTACAGCAAACATCCAGTTCTGCCTTCACCTCCGCAGGAGTATTGACATAGCCGACTACCACTGCTCCGGGATGTTTTTCCTTTAACTGCCTGACATCCGCGGCATTAATCATATTTGCCATCGGGCATCCGGCAGCAATATCCGGCATAATGATTTTTTTATCAGGAGAAATAATTGAAGCGGTTTCCGCCATAAAATACACCCCGCAAAAAACAATTACATCAGCATCTGTCTTGGCTGCCTTGCGTGAAAGTTCCAATGAATCGCCGTGAAAATCAGCAATGTCCTGGACTTCCGGCAGCTGATAATTATGCGCCAGGATTACGGCATTGCGTTTTTTCTTTAAATCCCTGATCTTTTTTTCTATATTTTCTAATGGTTTCATATTTTTTAAACTGAAATTTTATAGATGATACCGCCGCCTAAAACCTTATCTCCTGAATAGAATACTGCTGATTGGCCGGGAGTAATCGCGAATTGAGGCTTTTTAAAGCGGATTTTGATTTTGCCTGCTTGCTGCGGCATTACCTCTGCCGGCATTTCCTGATGATTATACCTTATTTTTACCTTTAACGCAACCTTCTTTTTGGGGAAGGAAGAAATAAAACGCGCATTTTTTATGATAAATTCCCTGGCAAGGGCTTTTTCTCTTGTACCAACCATGATCCGGTTGTTTCGCGTATCAATATTAACCACATAAACAGGCTTGCCAACGGCAATGCCCAAACCTTCACGCTGGCCAATGGTATAAAAAGCAACGCCCCTGTGTTTTCCTATTTTTTTACCTGCAGTATCTACGACCGGGCCGGGCTGAATCTTCAGCTTCCCGCTGCAATAATGCTGCAGGAAACGACGATAATCCATATCCGGAAGAAAACAGATTTCCTGGCTCCCCGGCTTTTCCGCTACCGGCAGTTTAAATTTACGGGCAAGGGCCCTCACTTCATCCTTGGTATAATCTCCCAGCGGAAATAAAGCATGTTTCAGCTGGTATTGAGATAAACGGTGTAAAAAATATGACTGGTCTTTCTTTAAATCCCTGGCTTTTTTCAAGAAAGTTTCCTTACCCCGGATAATCCGCGCATAATGCCCGGTAGCAAGGTATTCTACGCCCAAAGACAAGGCCTTTTTCAACAAGGCATTAAATTTTACATATTGATTGCAGCGCACACAGGGATTAGGCGTTCTTCCGCTAAGGTATTCACGGCAAAAATTTTCAATTACGTCTTCCCTGAGCACTTTCTGCATATTCACTACATAATGCCTGATCCCCAGGCAATGTGCCACAGAACGCGCATCTTCTATTGCCTGCCAGCTGCAGCAATGGGGTTTTTTGCCTCTATTATCAGCAAGGTTGAAACACATCGTAAGGCCAATTACCTCAAAGCCCTGCTCTTTTAATAAAGCAGCAGCAACAGAAGAATCAACGCCTCCGCTCATTGCCACTACTACCCGGTTTTTCATTAGAATTTATTTCTCCAGGCTGTACCCCTTCATTGTCAGGGTATAACCCAATAATCCGCTATCTTTGATTTTGACAGGGATACGGCGCTCATCAGCCGTA
>Ga0265297_10007124_pt1 | contig 15678 bp, 11 predicted proteins | sample Munlanlwell13791_FD_192502 | JGI IMG/M metagenome (GOLD analysis project Ga0265297, IMG submission 192502) | Leachate microbial communities from a municipal landfill in Southern Ontario, Canada - Leachate well 137-91 | ecosystem: Engineered > Solid waste > Landfill > Unclassified | place... | reverse complement strand
AAAAGTGATATATAAAAAGAATCATTTATTAACATAATTTATTAAACAATGGCAAAGAAAATAAAAACAAAAAAAGAAGAGATCTGTGAGTCAGTCAGCGAAGAAAATATTGAGGAAACCAGCGAATCAAAAAAAACCAAGAAAGACATTGGTGCCATTGAAGATGCTCTAAAATCAATAAAAACAAAATTCGGCGACGAATCAATAATGATGCTCGGGGAAAAACCAAAGGTTAACGTAAATGTTATCCCTACAGGTTCAATTGGTCTAGATTCAGCACTCGGTGTCGGAGGCCTTCCAAGAGGAAGAATAATAGAAATTTTTGGTCCAGAGTCATCCGGTAAAACTACCCTTGCCCTTCATGGCGTAGCTGAAGCCCAAAAGATGGGAGGAATCTGCGCCTATATTGATGCCGAACATGCAATGGATCCTGAATATGCAAAAAAGATTGGCGTAAAAATTAATGAACTTCTTATTTCACAACCAGATACCGGTGAACAGGCTCTTGATATTGTTGAAAGTTTGGTCAGAAGTGGAAAAATGGATGTAATTGTTATTGATTCCGTAGCCGCACTTACACCAAAAGATGAAATTGAGGGAGACATGGGAGCATACCACGTCGGTAAACAAGCCCGCCTTATGTCCCAAGCCTTGAGAAAACTGACATCAATAGTCGCAAAATCGAAAACTGTCGTCATATTTATCAACCAAATCAGAATGCAAATCGGTGTAATGTTTGGTAATCCGGAAACAACTCCAGGAGGGAAAGCTTTGAAGTTTTATACATCGGTAAGACTCGATATAAGAAGAATTGCCCAAATAAAGAAAGGTGATGAAATAATGGGCGGAAGAGTCAGAGTTAAGGTAGTAAAAAATAAAGTTGCTGCCCCGTTCAAACAAACAGAGTTTGATCTCATGTACAATGAAGGAATTTCAAAAGAAGGAGAAGTTCTCGCTCTTGGAGAAAAAATGGAAATTATAAAAAAATCCGGGTCATCTTACGAATACAATGGCGAGAAAATCGGTCGTGGTTACGACTCAGCAAGAACATTCCTAAAAGAAAATCCGAAAATCGAAAACGAAATCCTTAAACTTATAAGAGTTAAACTAAAAGAAATATAAGAATCCCGTAGTAGAATTTTAAATCAATTATGTTCTACAACTATGTAATAAAAAGTCTTAAAAATGATGATTTGTATATAGGTTACACATCTGACTTAAAAAAACGTATAAAAGAACATAATCAGGGATTAAATTTTTCTACTAAAAGATATGCTCCGTGGAAATTAATATATTACGAAGCGTGTATAGAAAAAGATGACGCAGTTAGAAGAGAGAAATATTTAAAAACCACACAGGGCGGAAGATTATTGAAAAGAAGATTAAAAACATATATTTATAAAAGTCGAAAAATTTAATAAATTTAAAATTTCACTACAGGATGAAAACATTTTATTGGTTCGTGATAGTAATACTCGGAATAGTGATGTCATATATTCCTCAAATTAATATTACAATTCCCTCCGTGTCACTCGGCGCCGTGGTTTTAGTTGTAGGAGTATTAGGTTTGGCAAGAAGTTTGTTCAAATAAAACTCGCTGCTTATATTTAAGTATAAAAAAACGACCCTCAAGTGGTCGTTTTTTTATTATTTTTATTTTTCTTCTTTTCCTCCCCTACCTGCGTATAATCCGTCTACTGTGTTTACCGATACTAGTTCACCTTCTACAATAAACAATGGCGCATTTATTACTGCTCCGGTTTCCAAAGTAATTTGCTTTGTTGCGCCGGTTGAAGTATTCCCCTTTGTTGCTGGAGGAGCTTCTGTTACTTTAAGATCAACTTTGATAGGTAAATGAACTCCAATAACTTTTTCATCAAAAACCATAGTTTCAACAATGGAGTTAATTTTCATAAACTTTGCCGGCATTCCAATTATTTCTTCGCCTAAACTAAATCTATTTTTTGGATCATTTGGATCACAGAACCAATACAAGCCTTTGTTGTCTTTATAAAGAAATTTTGTGTCTTTGTATTCTATTTCAGCTTCTTCTACCCTTTCTGATTGGTGAAAGGTTATTTCAACAACCTTTCCAGTAATAATATTTTTAATTTTGGCAACATTAACAGCCTTATATCCCCCTTTTGAACCAACCTGACTAGTTACCACTTCATATGGTTGTCCCTCATAAAGAATAACTGATCTTGGTTTTATTTCGTTATAACTTAGTGTAGCCATTTTATTTATTTATTAGCCTTATCTCATTTAAATTGGCTTCGCAGAGCGAAGCCAATTTTTCGATTCAAAAATTTTTAATATTATTTTGCGATAAATGGCAAAAGGGCCATAAATCTTGCTCTTTTAACTGCTTCAGCAAGCTGTCTTTGACTCTTTGCACAAACTGAAGTCTTTGCCTTTCCTTGGACTCTTCCATGAGGATTCAAAAATTTCTTCAAGAGTTCAATATCTTTGTAATCTACGTACTTAATATTATTTTGGGTGAAAAAACACTGTTTACTCATATTGTTTAGGTTTTCGATATTACTATATTAATTATTATTTTGCAATCTAGAATGGGATGTCTTCTGGGTTAATTTCTTCAGATGGATAATCTATTGTGTCCATTTCCCCTGCTTGTGCGGTTGAGTCGGATTTGCTTTTTATTGAAGTATTTTCTGATTTCTCAAATGTTGAACTACCTCCTGAAACCGGGCCAAACTGGAAATTCTCCACTATTACCTCCGATCTGTATTTTTTAGTTCCATCTTTGTCATCCCAGGAACGATTCGCAATCCTTCCCTCCACAAACAAACTTTTACCTTTTTTTGAATATTGAGCAATTATTTCTGCAGGTTTTCCGAAGGCAACGATATTATGGAATGTTGTATCATCTTTTTTAATTCCGTCCTTGTCCTTCCAATTCCTATTGGTAGCAAGCCCGAAAGATACAACCCTCGTTCCCGAAGGAAGAGATTTGAGTTCTGGATCTCTAGTTAAATTTCCGAACAAAAATACCTTGTTTATATTCATTTATTTAAAAAATAATTAATAAGTCGTGGTTTTTTGTCTTTATAGTTCTTCCTCTTTTACGAATTTTTCGATTGATTCATCGATTTCTTCTATTGAAGCTGACTTCTCAGCGACTTTTTCTGGAACTTTTGTTGATGTTTTTACTTTTGCATCTCCTTTAAAAATAGAAATTTTTGGAGAATACATAGTGTTTTCTCTGACTGTTTTGATAAGAATGAATCTCAAAACATTTTCATTGGCCTTCATTTTTTCATCAATTTTCTTGATGTCACCTCCCTCTTTTAGTTCAAACTTAACAAAACCGAAATATGCTTTATCGAATTTTCTGTATACACCGCTGAAAGATTTCTTGATTTCGTATGCAAGAGGTCTGAGCTTTGGCATTTCTTCTGAGACAACTTCTCCCCCTTCTTTTGTTATATACTCTTTAATTTTTTCGACTTCGGCCGGAACATTTTCCTCGGCAATTGAAGAAAGCAGGTGGAAACCTACTTCATATATTTTTTCATTCTTATTTTTTTCTTCTGTAACTTTTTTACTCATAAACGAAACATTAGCACAAATAAAATGATAAAACAAGGGCGATTATTCGTCATTCACGACTAGAAAAAACGCCTTAAAATCTAAGTATTTCTTTGAATTCCTTATCGTCTTTAAATTTACCGACAATCGCCATATTTAGACCTTCGTTCTTGAATATTCTTTCTGCCATAAGTTTTATATCCTCAGCTTTTACCGCATTGATTTCTTTTACTATATCGTCCGGGTTTTTCATTTCTTTATGAAAAATCTCTTGTTCTCCATAAAAATCAGCGACTGCATCAGAAGATTCAAGTCCTAAATGAAGACTACCGATCAAATATTGCTTAACTTTTTCCAATTCTTCCTTGCTTACTGTCTCAGTTGCGACTCTTTTTAACTCTTCAAGAATTGCTTTGATCGCTTCTTTGACTCTTGTACTATCTACTCCGGCAGAAACTGCAAAAAAACCGTGATCGGTAAATGTTTCATTACCGGCACGAACATAATAACAAATACCGAGTTGATCTCTCATTCTTTGGAATAATCTTGAACTCATCCCACCAGAAAGCACTGCGCTCATTACCCTAATAATCGGGTTATATTTATTGTAAGTATTGTATGTTCTCGACCCGACAATAATATGGGTTTGATCCGTATCCTTATAGTGAATTTTTATTTGGGGTTCTTTTTGATTTTCAGCAACTTTTTTCTTGTCCTCCTTTTTTCTATCACTTATCTTATTAAAAGCTTTTTTTACTTTTTCGATTACCTCTTTTTCTTTAATTTTCCCCGCAACTATTATTGTTGTCGCCTCTGAGACATAATGTCTCATTCGATAATCAATAAAATCAGCTCTTTTCGCGTTTTTTATATTCTCCTTTGGACCTGTAATTGACCATCCAACTGGAACATCTCCGTATAGTAGCTCAAACATCACATCCCAAACCTTTCTCTGAGGTAAATCCTCATGCATGTTTATCTCTTCAATAATAACACCCTTCTCTTTTTCTATTTCACTTTCAGGAAGAATCGGGTCTACATACATATCGGAAACAACATCGAGAATTTTATCAAAATTTTTGTAATCAGCTTTTGCATAATAACCGGTACATTCCTGTCCAGTAAAAGCGTTGTATTGGGCACCAATAGAATCGAGCTCCTTAGTTATTTCTAGGGCCGAAGGTCTTTTATTTGTACCTTTAAAGCACATATGTTCCAAAAAATGAGAAATTCCATTGTTTTCTTTGACTTCGTATTTTGAACCAGCTTCAACCAAAACCAATACGGTTACAGTTGGGTTATCTTTCATCGGGACAGTCAAAATTCTTAAACCATTTTTTAAGACTTTTTTATTAAAATTCATATTTAAAATATATCACAAAAATCAAATAAAAAACAAAACCCCTGAAGCGGAGGCATCCGCTCAGGGGCATTTTTTCTATGGACAGCTTTCGAAGCTCTCCAAAGACCGAAGAATCTGTTCGAAAAAATCGTCCTTCCTGAATCTGTCGTTCAGGATCACCATCACGGAACGATCTGCGTCGCCCCATGAATTTTGTAAAAAAATCTCCGATAACCTCTCCTCCTCGGCATGACCGCCAACAAGAGTTAGTTCTTTTTTCCGCGACATGAGAAGAAGACAACAGAGCGACCTCCAGCTTTCCCCTTTCTTGAAAAAGAGTTTGATTTTTTTACTTTTTTTTACCGTTTCTTCGAACCGAAAGACTTTGGTTAGGTACGGCATCACGCCTCCTAAAAAGAACAGGTTTACAAATATATTCTTTTTAAAAAATATGTCAATTTTTAATTAAAAAAACGGCCCTTGGCCGTTTTTAAAATTTATTTTAATTTGTCAGATAAATATTGTTCAAGTTCATCTATCTTTACCCTTTCCTGTTCTCCTGTATCTCTGTCACGCACAGTAACGCAATTATCTTTTTCTAAAGTTTCAAAATCAACGGTCACACAATATGGCGTTCCGATTTCATCCTGTCTTCTGTATCTCTTACCAATATTTCCATTATCATCAAACTCACACATAAATTCGTTTTTTAGAGACTCAAATACCTCTTTGGCTTTTGCAACCAAATTTGGCTTATTTTTCAAAAGAGGAAAGACGGCAACTTTAATCGGAGCTATTTGCTTTGGTAATTTCAAAAATACTCTTTTTTCTCCACCAAGATTATCTTCTGTGTATGCGAAATCTAAAAACATAAGAACGTATCTCGCGAGACCAGCTGAAGTTTCTACAATATGTGGAATAAATCTTTCTTTGGTTTCTTCATCATAATACGACAAATCAACACCGGAAAACTTTGAATGTTGAGACAAATCCCAATCTCCTCTTGCATGAATTCCCTCAACTTCTTCAAAACCTCCGAAGCAAGCAAAATCATATTTAACATCATATGCATCAGAGGCATAATGGGCTAATTTTTCATGTTTATACCACTGCAATTTTTCCTTTGGAATACCGTTCTTTATGTACCAATTCATTCTGATTTCCTTCCACATATCATAAAGTTCTTTGGTATCTTTTTTATGAATAAAATACTGCATTTCCATTTGCTCAAATTCACGAGTTCTAAAAATAAATTGCCTTGGCGCTATTTCATTTCTAAAAGCCTTCCCTATTTGAGCGATACCGAAAGGAAGCTTTGGGTGTAATGAATCCAAGGTATTTTTATACTGAAGATAAATTCCTCCGCATGTTTCTGGTCTTAAATAAACAACATTTTCTTCTTTGAGTTCATCGGTCGGTGATCCAAAATTTGATTTAATCATCAAAGAAAACTTTTTGGCAGTGGTGATATCGGACTGTCCACAAGTTCCGCACTTCAATTTCTTTTCATTTCTAAGTTTATCGAGCTCGGCATTTATAAAATCCAAAGTTTGTTTATCAGCACTAATACCAAAACTCTCAAGGAGAGTGTCAGCTCTCATTCTATTGTGACATTTTCGACATTCAATCATTGGATCATCAAAATTTCCAACGTGTCCTGAAGCAACCCAAGTTGTTGGGTGCATAAAAATAGCGCTGTCTAAAATATAAACATCGTCTCTTTCTTGGATCATGGCTTTTTGCCAAGAATCTCGAATATTATTTTTCAATAATGTTCCATAATGACCATAGTCATAAACTCCACCCAATCCGCCATATATCTCTGAACCTTGATAGACAAAACCTCTTCTTTTGCAAAGAGATATCAATTCTTCCATTCTCTTATTTGCGGAACTATTATCTTTTTTTGATGATGACATAACAAATACTCTAACTCAAAAAACATTATTTTTCCAGCCTACCTCTGACAAAATAAAAACCGGAAATTCTTCCGGTTTTTATTTGGTTTAATCTTTTACACCTCAATACTCTCATTAATAATCCCCTTCTTGAGATCAACAACAGGAGATCTAAAGACTTCGGTATATGATTCATCATCATTCTTCTTGTCAATCTTGAGATAGTATCTGCCTTGAGGAAGAAGAACATAGTATCTACCAAGTTTGTCTGCAATCTTTTTGGCAATTGGAGATTCATCTTGTCCTTCTCTGAAGATCTTTACGACGGCAAAGGATAGAGGTAGGCCTGTTGATGATTCTTTGAGTGTTCCTGCCTTTCTTGTCTTGAAGACGACGTAGTTTAGAAGGTAGGCGACTACATAGAGACCGGCTACGATGACATTGTATGGTCTAGGAGCGAAAATAAGGGCAATGAGAGCTATGAATGCGCCTACGATAAAGAAGAAGTTGTAGATCTTTGACCAGAGGACGCTTGAACCTTTCATGAAGGTATTCATGTTGCCTTTGTTCTTGGTAAACTCGTTCCAATCGAAGGTAAGTGGATCCATTGGAATGTTCTTGGTAACTATTTCACCTTCACTTCCGATGATTATCTCTTCTCCGTGGTAGATGTCATTGTAGACAGCGTCGAATTGAGCGGATGACATTTTGACTGATGGGAATTCGTAGTTAGTCTTTTGTGTAGTGATTCGGTATTTACCTGGTGCTACTAGGAAACCATATCTGCCATCTAGGTCGGTGATTGCTGAAGCGACTGATTTGCCTGTTTCCGTATCTATTAGGGTTACGTAAGCTGGATCAAGAGGCCTCTTGGTTACAGAATCATATACTGTTCCCCATGGTCTTCTCTTCTTTCTGAGTCCTAATCCTTCGGCTATTAGACCAAAGACTCTTGCTGGTAAAGTCCACGTCTCTACCCAGACTAATGGGTTAGCGAAGAGTAATGCTGCTGCGTATGTGATTGCTCCGACTACGAGACCGAAGGTTGATATGACCTTGGTTACGATTGAACCTGTCGGACTATTTACTGTAGTTGATGCGATACGGATGGCTGGGTCGATGATGTCTTGGATGCCTCCGATGAGGTTCCTGAATGAAAGTTTGTTTTCATTTGGAACTTGAACAGTATCATTAACTTGATTGTTTGTTATTACGTTTTCAGAAGGAGTTGTATTTTCAACTACTTCCACTTCATTTCCCGTACCTGTTACTTCAAAACCTGTTTGTTCATTTTTTTGTTCTGGAACAGGGTTTGTTGTTTTTTCTACTACAGGAGTAACTGCAGCAGTACAAACCAATTCCTTACATCCACCTAACAATTCGTTGGCTTTCTTTCTTGAAAGACAACCAAAGGTTCCTGTTGGTGTTTCTGTTTTGTATGGTGCAAGAATGTCGTTTGCATAGTATTCTTGGAAATTCTTTACGGAATTTGTTGTAACTGTTCCGTAATATTCTGTTTCGTTTCCGAGAGATTCAGGACCTGTTGTTGCACTAGCAAAACCTCTTGTATTAAGGAAGGTTTGTAAGTACTTGATATCGATTTTTGTTTCTCCTGGATTAAGGTTGGTATTAAAGCAGAAACCGGCAGGGATTCCTGAGACTTCTTCTGTAGTAACTGGGTTTGTTGTTGAAGGGGTTGTTGAAGTTGAATCTGGTTCAGTAGTACCTCCTAAAGATTGGCTTGGTGTTTCTTCGATTACAGCACTTGGTCTATGTCTTCTTACAGTTGATACTGTTGGGAAAAGCCAGTTGGTGTTTCCTCCACTGTTAACACATCCATTTGTACAATTAAAGACAAATGAACTTCCATTTGTTGATCCTGAAACATTTAAATAACCGAGGGTAACTGAAGTAGATGCTCCAGTGTGAATAATATTGAACGGATTGCTTACATCAGCATGAGTAAATTTTTGAACATTTCCCTTGTTTGGATCTGCAACATAAATATTGTCATCACTGTCAAGGCAAGCCTGCTGTGGCCAATCAAATTGACCGTCTCCAGAACCATATTCTCCAAATGTCCCCAGGTCTGACAAATTAGAGGAATATCTAGCCACCCAAGTATTATTTTCATCAACAACATAAACATAACCTTCACTATCAACCATAATACTCAGTGGACCTGAAATATTCACCGATGTAGATGCAACAAAAGAAAGGTCATTTGCTCTCATTTTTGTAAGAGGACCCCCAGCACTTATTATGTATAAATATGTATTAGTTGGATCAATTGCCACATCATAAGCCGCAAAACTCGCTCCGCTTGAAAAAGTTGATGTTGAATAAATTATATTCAAATTAGCATCCATTTTAACCAATCTTAAAGCCTCACTTGTCGTGTATACATTTCCGGAACTATCAACTGTTATTCCCCTTGAATCCTGTATTGCACTTGAAGATGTTGAGTAAACGCCATCCAATGTGAATCTGAGAACTTTTGCATTATCAAGATCAGATACATAAATATAGTTTTCACCATCAGTTCCTAAACGATACGGCAAAGCCAATGCAGCGCTACCAGAAGTTGCGAATGTTTTTATATAATTTCCATCACTATCATATTTTTTAATATCGCGATCTATACTATCTGAAACATAAATATTTCCAGAATTGTCGATTGTTAAACCATATGGGTGAGTCAATGAGCTTAAAACTTCACTTTCAAATGTTGGTAAACCAAAACCTGTCGCCAGAGTAATTGTTAAAAGACTGCTTGAAGTTCCAGTCAAAATCAAAGAATTATTTACTGTTGTTGTTGCTGTATTATCAAACAACAAAGATGACGTGGTTGTTGAAACTTTTGTAAGATTATCGAACGTATTTTGTCCAATAATTTTCTGAGTTCCCGTTGCAACAAAATTCACAGTTCCATCATCATTCGTCAGAGTTCCTCCGTTTCTTATCCAATTACCATATACATTTATTGTATAACCATTCAAATCAAGAGTTCCGCCATCATCAAGCGTTAAATCACGGACATTTGCATCAGCAGTCAAAGTAACTGTACCAGTGCCTATAACAACATCATCTGTGCTTCCTGGATAATCAACTCCTTCTTCAGAAAGATAGCCTGGTATTGCAAAATCATAATAACTATCAAGAAGACTTCCGTATGGATCATTCAAAACATCAACTCTATTTTCACCTCCGTTTATTACCAATATTTTATTACCAGGATAAAAAGAAATTGATTTTGGACTGTTTGTATTTCTAAAAATTCTATCGCCATCGTTTGCGATATTCATGATTTCTTCCGAAGTAAGTTCTCTTGTATAAATATAGGGCAACTCCAAAGAACCGAAAAACTCTTCGTTACCATAATCAATCGCTCCTAACCAAAAATTGTTTAAGGCTCCTCCGAATAATGTCGGTGTAAAGGATATAGATTTTCCACAATTATAATGACCGTTTTCATAAAAAGCCCAACCAGTTGAAGATGCAACAACTGTAATGTTGTACCATGTGTCTGCAGTAAAATTACCGCAATTTTCACTTGAACGACCACCTCCAGTGGCTCCCTCACCAACTTCTATCACAAAATGACCTTCTCTCATTATTATATACAAGCCATTTTCTCCAGGAATTCTAGCCGAAAAAACAGTGTTATATATCAAATTCGTATTAGTCGTATTCGCCCAAAGAGAAATTGAAAACGGTGCGGTTGTTGTGGCAAACTCAGGAGACACTTTTACATATCCACCTGATCCGTTTCCGCCAAATAAATATCCCGTTTCAGTACCGTCGTGTGCTGTTGCCGTTGAAACATTTGCAGAAATAGTTGTTGATGCATAATCAACATAATCGGAAGGCATTTCTCCTCCCCCCAAACTCACAATTCTGTCATTGTCATCATCGACAACAAGTATTTTTCCGCTCTTAACTTCAACATCAACAGGATAAATTGGAGCTAAATAATGACCTGTATAAGTTGAGGATGCTGTACCACCTGAATTAATTACTGCTATTCTGTGATTATTATAATCAGCTACATAAACTTCTTCAGTAGCAGAATCAACATATAAACCTCTTGGATCAAGGTTATCAAAGGATGATGATGCAAAAGTACTTGAACTATATTCATCAACAAAATTTCCAGATTGATCAATAATTACTATTCTATTATTTCCAGTATCTGAAACGTAAACATCAGTTCCGTTTACTCTAATACCTTGAGGATTGTTGAGTAACCCAGATACTGTTGAAGTTGAAAATGATAGATCTGAATTAAGAATTACAACCCTATTGTTTGCACTATCCGCGATATAGACCTTATCCGATGAATCTAAAGCAACATCCGTTGGACCATTTAAATTGAGAGAAGAACTTGAAGTTGTTGAAAAACTTCCATCACTATTTAAAACAAGAATATTATTACTGCCTGTATTTGCTATATAAATTTTATTTGTTGAAGAATATGATATTCCCTGCGGATTGGACATGTTATATGTTCCGCCAGAAAAACCCCACGTAACCGGATCATTCCAATTACCCGTATTTGCAGTCTGAAAAGCAGCTGCAACGTGACCTCTTAAATAAGAAAAAATATTTTTCCAATATTCTTTTGGAACAATAGACAAATTTATTATTACAACAATAAGAACAGCTGTAAATAACGAAACGAGAAACTTAGAATTTTCGCTAATTTTTGGATTTTTCATGTAAATATTATATATGGTTTTTATGTTTATGACAATAAGAAATAATCAATAAAATAATACACCGATGTTACATTGTATTTTTTACTTGTACGCAGGCACTCCGGTTTTTGAATCCTATTCCACAATCAAAAAACACCCCCGGGTTTAGGGATGTTTTTTTCTTGTGCGCAGGGTAGGATTCGGTCACAGCTTTCGCCTTTCGTGAACTCAAGGCGAAGCCGCGACCCCAACTCGTGCTAACGCACTCCGTTTTTCGAATCCCACCTCACAATCAAAAACACCCCCGAGGTTTAGGGGTGTTTTTTTCTTGTGCGCAGGGTAGGATTCGAACCTACGTAGCCCATAGGGCGAGAGATTTACAGTCTCCTCCGATTGACCACTCCGGCACCTGCGCAGCAGAAGATAATATAGCATATTTTTTTATTTTAAAAAGCCGTTTTTAACGGCTTTTTAAAATAAAGTTATAAATCGGAAGGAATTAAATCGAAATTTTCTACTTCTTTTTCAATAATCATACCCTTTTTACCTTTCTTGATTTCAAAATTTAATTCATCTCCTTTAATTCCAATTGTTACCAATCCCCCTTTCATAACTGCTCCAGAAATAATAAAAGAGGAAATTTGATTAAGAATTTTATCTTGAATTAATCTTCTTAGAGGTCTGGCACCATATTGAGGGTTATAACCTTCTCTAGCCAAATAATCGAGGGCTTTTTCGTTTATATCAAGAGAAATTTCTTTTGCTTCGAGTCTCTCACGAACTTGAGACATCTGAATATCAACTATTTTTCTTATTGCCTCCTTGCTTAAGATGTCAAAAATAATTATTTCATCCAAACGATTAAGAAATTCTGGTCTAAAATAATCTTTAAGAGTAGCCGTTACCTTTTCTTTAACCGTATTATATTCAGTGACATTTTCTTTCGATGTGGTGAAGCCTATCTGTTCCATTTTATCAATATATTGTGCACCAATATTTGATGTCATTATGATTACAGTGTTTTTGAAATTAACCACCCTTCCCTTGGAATCAGTAAGTCTTCCATTGTCCAGAACCTGCAAAAGTAAATTGAATACTTCCGGATGAGCTTTTTCAATTTCATCGAACAAAATAACCGAGTATGGACGATGTCTGACGGTTTCAGTCAAAGTTCCCCCCTCTTCATATCCAACATAACCCGGAGGCGAACCGATAAGTTTTGAAGTTGAATGCTTTTCCATGAATTCCGACATATCTACACGAATCAAGGATTTATCATCATCAAACAAAAATTCCGCCAAGGCTTTTGTAAGCTCCGTCTTTCCAACTCCCGTTGGACCTAAAAAGATAAATGAGCCAATCGGTCTATTTGGATCAGAAATTCCAGCTCTCGATCTTTTTATTGTATTAGAAATTTTTCTTACAACTTCATCTTGTCCAATAATTCTTTTCTTCAACTCATCCTCCATTCTTATCAATTTTTTAGCTTCCGATTCAAGCATTCTTGAAACTGGAACTCCTGTCCATTTTGAAACAACGGTTGCAATATCTTCCTCATTAATTTCTTCCTTCAATATTCTTCTGGTTGTTTGAAGTTTTTTTAATTTTTTAATTTTTGAATCAAGATCTTTTTCTGCTTGAGGGATTTTTCCATATCTAATCTCTGCAGCTTTAGACAAATCTGCATGTATCTCGGCATTATCCGCATCAATCCTCAATATTTCTAACTGCTTTTTTAATTCTTTTATCTTAGTTAAAATTTCTTTTTCTGTTTTCCACCTTAATTCAACGTCTTTAGTTTTTTCTTTGAGATCAGCAATTTCTTTCTCAATTAAATCAATGCGTTTTTTGGTTTCTTTTTTCTTTTCCCCATCAAGCTCTTTTTTTAAAGCTTCTTTTTCTATTTCAAGTCTCATCACTCGTCTTCTTGTCTCTTCCAGGACAGGTGGCATATTTTCAAGAGAAATTTTGAGCATAGAAGAAGCCTCATCGATCAAATCGACTGCTTTATCTGGTAAAAATCTGTCAGTTATATATCTCGAACTCAAATTTACAGCTGCCAATATGGCATCATCGGTTATTCTTACACCATGATAAAGTTCGTACTTTTCTTTTAAACCACGCAAGATAGCAACTGCATCGTCTATTGATGGTTCACTGACAAAAACAGGCTGGAATCTTCTTGTTAAAGCCGGATCTTTCTCAATTTTTTGATATTCCTTCAAAGTGGTTGAACCAATCGTTCTGAGTTCTCCCCTTGCAAGGGCGGGCTTGAGCATATTCGAAGCATCCATGGAGCCCTCTGCGCTTCCCGCACCGACGATTGTATGAATTTCATCAATAAACAAAATCAATTTTCCTTCTGATTTTTCTATTTCTTTTATGATTGATTTTAATCTCTCTTCAAATTCTCCGCGATATTTAGTACCGGCAATCAATAAACCAAGATCAAGAGAAACCAATTCTTTATCACGTAAAGATTCCGGAACATCACCTGAGGCGATTCTAATTGCCAAACCCTCAACAATCGCGGTCTTACCAACTCCAGCTTCACCAATAAGTATTGGATTATTTTTTGTTCTTCTCGAAAGAATCTGAATGATTCTTGATATTTCATTATCTCTGCCAATTACAGGATCGAGCTTGTTGTCTTTTGCAAGCTTTGTCATGTTCCTCGTATATTTTAATATTGCTCGATATTTTTTTGGTTGAACAGCTTCATCTCCACCCAATACTTTCAATTCAGAAAGAATTTTTAAAATGGTTTGTTTATCTATTTTAAATTTTACTAACAAATCTCTTGCAGATGATGGCGTATCTATAATTGCCAAAAACAAATGTTCTGTTGAAATAAAATCATCTTTCAATTCAGCGGCTTCAGCACCAGAAAGATTTAGTATTTGTGCGAGTTCAGGCGTTAAATAAATTTGGTGTGATGTTGAAATAGTTGTTGATGTTCCGCCTGACTCCAATGCTTCAATAACTGAATCGGTAAACAAAATAATATCTATTTCCAGTCTATCTAGAATTGATGATACGACACTCTCTTCCTGCAAAATAAGGGCAGCCAAAAGATGAAGAGGATTTACATGGTTTTGCCCCCTTTCAATAGCTAATTCGTGTGCTCTTCTAATTACTTCTTTTGCTTTTGTTGTGAAATTGTTAAATGGTGGCATATTAAATATTAAAGGCCTTAAATAAGGATAAAATTAAATATAATTAAGTCTTTGAGGCTATTATATTCTAAAAAAATAGATAGTCAAAATTATCAAAAAAATCACACCAAAAACTATTTATTCAGCCTTTTTCTGGGAATCCTTCCACAAAGACAACGCTTTTGATATTTCGCTTGATGGAGCAAATAAATTATTTTTTGAACTATTTATATAAGTACTTTTTATTCCAATAATCTCTCCGGAAAGATTCAACAAAACACCGCCGGAAACAAGATTTTGCGAAATTGAAGTTTCAATATTTGAAATCTTTTGAACTGTGCTTGACGCATTTTCCGAAACAGTAATCTTACCGAGACTTGAAATTATTCCTGTAGATACAATGTTGTTTTTTTCTCCTGCAAGATAAACTACTGACTGGCCAAGTTTCGCATCACCCTCCGAAATTGATGATTTTGATACATTCTTATCAAAATTAATCTTAAGAAGTGCAATTTGCTCTCCAGAAACAGATCTTAGTATTTTCATTTCTCTCAATTTGTCATTTTCATCAGGTGAAAAATATTTTCCGCCTTCAGAAGTAATGATTGTTTGATCGGTTGCAATAATTCCCGCCTCATCAACAATAATTCCGATTCCAACAAAAGTCATGGAACCTAAACCAAGAGATGGATCAATGTTTGTCCTATATACTCTTACAATATTTCCTGAATTTTTTTCTACTGACCCAACCACTTGATCGTCTGTACTAACAACGACTGTTTCTTTTACTATTTGCTGACTTGTGCTCGTTGATGAAGGTTGAACAACTTTTTCAATAGTTCTTTCAACCACTTTATTTATTGTCTGAGTAACACCCACTGGAGCCTGACTCATCAAAGAAACAGCAACAATACCCGTCGCCATTGAGGTAACAAAACTCACAAGGAGAGTTAAAAGTACTATTTGATGTTTCGTAAGATTTTCCATTTTTTTATTATAACTTATTTATTACTTTCTTTAAAGAATTAATTAGT
>Ga0265297_10007123_pt1 | contig 15679 bp, 19 predicted proteins | sample Munlanlwell13791_FD_192502 | JGI IMG/M metagenome (GOLD analysis project Ga0265297, IMG submission 192502) | Leachate microbial communities from a municipal landfill in Southern Ontario, Canada - Leachate well 137-91 | ecosystem: Engineered > Solid waste > Landfill > Unclassified | place... | reverse complement strand
TTGCTGTACATTCTCATTTTTATGCTCGATGATCTCGTGATTTTTTTCATCGCGATGACGACCCTGCACACAACGCAACTCGAAGGGAAATATGCTCGTTATTCTCATATCATCGGTGCGGCATTCATTTTTCTTTTAGGCCTCTTGCTTGTTCTGAAGCCTGAGTGGCTGATGTTTGGTTAAACCATAGAATTCCGCTGTATTTTCAACATTTTCTCAAGATCAAGACTATAATAAGGATTGTGAAGATTCTGGTTATCGAAGATGAAAAAAGAATTGCCGACTCCATCAAAAAAGGATTGGAACTCAAGTCGGGCGTCGTGGATGTGGCCTATGACGGTACCGAAGGGTATGACTTGGCCAGTTCTGAATCATACGATGTCATAATTCTTGATCGTATGCTTCCCAAAATGGATGGTCTGGAAATCTGTCGACGATTGCGATCCGAAAAAATAAACACGCCTATTCTTATGCTTACTGCTAAAGCAGAACTTGAAGATCGTGTTTCTGGTCTCAACGAAGGTGCGGACGACTATTTAGCAAAACCATTTGCTTTTGTGGAACTCTTAGCCCGGATCCATGCCTTGGCAAGAAGACCCCTTCACTTAGAAAAAGAAATCATTCTAGTTGACACCTTAAAGATTGATACCCAAAATTTTCAAGTTTCTCGAGCTGGTGAGCCCATTACACTTTCCAAAAAAGAATTTTCCCTCCTCGAATTCTTTGTAAAAAATGAGGGTAAAGTCTTTAGCAAAGAACAGCTTACCCAGCACGTTTGGAATTTTGACAGTGACGTTTTGCCAAATACGGCACAGGTGTATGTTGGGTATTTACGAGCCAAAATTGACAGCCAGTTTCCTCAAGAAAAACCTCTTTTCCAAACGATTCGAGGATTTGGGTATTCCTTTGGAGAAAGAAAATAATATGTCAGATTTCTTTATGGCTCGGGTGAAACTCAGTATCTGGTACAGCGCCGTAGTTATGCTGATTAGTTTTACCTTAAGTGGACTTTATTATCGACAAACATTGGGCATCATTGATCACCAATATGGCCGAATCGAGATGCGACTGCAGCATGACAACCCCTTTTCTATGAATACGCCAATGCCGGTGCGACCCAGAGCAGAAATTTTCCGTTCAGAACTCGATGCGGTCCGCCAACAACTTGGAACACAACTGCTGATTATCAACGGTTTGGTATTTCTCATCGGGGCGAGTGCAAGCTATTTCCTCAGCGGTAAAACGCTTAAGCCTATACAGCTTTCGCTCCAACAGCAAAAACAGTTTGTCGCTGATGCTGCCCATGAACTTCGCACACCAATCACGGCTATGAAGCTGGCTCTTGAAGTGAGCCTTATGGACAAACACATCTCCAAAAAATCTCAAAGCATCCTCGAAGATAATCTTGCGGACGTGACAAGTCTCGAATCACTTACCAACCATTTGCTGTCTCTAGCGCAAGTTGAGAGAGTCACTCGAAAAAACTTTGAGAAGGTCTCCCTCAATCAAATTGTTTCTCGTGCTCAGAAACACATGGAACCCCTGGCAAAAAGCAAACACATTACCGTTATTCGTAAAGATAAATCTGAAGCTGTGGTCAAAGGAGACGAAAACGCCTTACTGCAAGTCTTTATGATTCTCCTTGATAATGCTATTAAGTTCAGCCCAAATAAAAGCACCATTATTCTTAAAATCGATATACACAAGCACCTGGCAATCGTTCAGGTTGTTGATCAGGGTCCAGGCATCGCTCCAGAGGATGTTCCTCTCATTTTCAAGCGCTTCTATAAAGTAGAAAAATCTCGCCATCGTCAAAAAGCAAATGGGTATGGTTTAGGATTAGCCGTCGCCAAGAAAATAGCTGATCAACATGAGGCAAATATATCGGTCCAGAGTAAAGCCAACGAAGGCAGTATGTTTACCTTTTCCATGCCTCAAGCGTAGTTTTGTTGAAAAGATTTCTCAACGTTTTTTCAAACAAGATTGATAAAGTTTCACTTAAAGCAACTACCTAAGGAGGTAAGTATGATACAAAAAAAGTATGTCGTCGCTCTCGCTACACTGGCAGTCGTCGGTGGAAGTATCCTGACAATGAATCAGGTTCGTGCCTTTGGTTTTAACCAAGACGGTACGATGATTCAGCAACTTGCCACCAAGTTGGGAAAAAGCGAGTCTGAGGTTCAAACAGCCTTTGAGGCGGTTCGTCAAGAACACCAAAACACAGTTAACGTTGATTACGAGGCGATGCTCGCCGAAGCCGTCACTTCTGGAGAGCTCACCTCTCAACAGCAAGAACTGCTGCTGAACAAGCGACAAGAGATTGAACAAAATCGTGAGGCCCGTAGAGGCGAGATGATGGCCCAACATGATGAAATGGTCGCCTGGGCCAATGAAAATGGAATCAAGGAAGAATTCGTATTCGGCATTGGCAGGAGAGACGATCGTGGTCCTCGTAACGGATCCGGAATGGGGTTTGGAGCAAAAAATATTCAACAATAGTTCTCTATCCATCCCACCATTTGGCCCTCGTTTGAGGGCCTTTTGGTATATTCGAAAACAATCGTCATTGCGAAAACCCTCATCTTCGGGTAATAATGCGCCCATGGTCCAACCCAACAACAACAATACTGCTCAAAACCCCGTCGGTCATTTCATGGTAGCAACTGGAGCAGTCATCGAATACCAAAATTCTGGAAAAATTCTCATCATCAAACGTAATTCCAAAGAGGATTGGCATGGAGAAACCTGGGAAATTCCTTATGGTCGGATGGATCAGTTTGAAACACCAGAAACAGGTCTTACTCGTGAAGTGACTGAAGAAACGGGTTTATCATCAATAAAAATTCTTAAACTCCTTACTGCCTGGCACATCTTCCGTGGTCCGGAAAAGGTTGAAAATGAACTGGTGGGGATTACCTACCACTGTCAAAGTGAAACAGAAGCGGTTCAGCTGTCTGCAGAACACACGGCATTTCGCTGGGTATCACCCCAAGAAGCGCTTAATCTTATTACCGTTGAAGGCATACGCCGCGATGTCCAGGCCTTCATTGCGGAAAAAAAGAAATACTCGGCTCTTATTGGCACGAAGGTGATCGGCATGGGCGTGGGCGCGCTCATCTTTAATGACAAACAAGAAATGCTTCTTACTCTGCGTGGGCAAAAAGCAAAAAACGAACGCGGCACTTGGGAAATTCCTGGTGGAGCAGTGGAGTTTGGGGAAACACTTCAGGAAGGCCTGAAACGAGAGATTTGGGAAGAACTTGGTATTGAGATTCAACCTCAAGAAATGCTTCAAGTTTGTGATCACCTCTTGCCAGATGAAGGTCAACACTGGGTTTCTCCGACCTTCATTTGTAAGATTACGTCAGGAGTACCAAAGATTCTGGAACCAGAAAAGTGTGCTCAAATTGGTTGGTTTTCGCTCGAAGAGGCAAAAAAACTACCTCTTTCAAAAGTGACCCAGTCAGATTTACACGTGTTAGAAGACCGTCAAAAATCTAGTGCAAAAGCCAAGTAGCGAATTCTTGCCAAAAGTCATCAGGATCCGCCAAACCATAGCCATCCTGAGCAATAATCTGGGCTAAACTCGGTCCAGTCGTTTTGTTACCGATAACCGTCAGATGTGGGGCATTGGACATTTCACCTTTTGCCTCCGTTAAAAAAACATTGGGACGAGAGTAATGAAAAATATTTTGCCGTTGAGCATCTTTATATCCTAGATAGGCTTCCAGAAAAATGCGTTGGTCATCTTTTTCCTGCATGAGCCGCAACCAATCCATCGGTTGAAACCAACCATTCACATCCTTCATGTAAGCTCCTGGGAAGCCATTTAAAGCCGGAATTGACCAGCTGTCGTCACTCACGAGCACTGGTTTGTGAAAATGAGCATAAGCCTGCTCTAATTTATGAGCCACAATTTTACGAGCATCCTTTCCTTGTAATTCCTCAAAATCATAATCAGCACATGTTAAAGATATTCCCAAAGAACCCAAGTGGTGCTGCGCTTTTTTAAACTTTAATTGGTTACTCGTGACGTACAAAAGTTCCATAGCTTGTACTATACCTTTTCCGACTTTGAGAGGCGAAAACAAAGGTCATAGCGTCTCTTCGCTGGTAATTATAGGTTTTATCTGATATGATGGTGTTTCTTAAGAATGCCAACATTGTTATTCGGGGTCATCTAAAATTTAGATACAAATGTCAGTTCCTCGAATAGAAGGGGGAAATGACAGACGTTAAAAGTGTGAGTTCGCAACTGCTCGTGCAGGCGGCTCGTGAACAGGGACTCAAAGTCCGTGTTTTTTCCAAACGACTTAATTTTTTCGAAGTTTCCAATGGGAAGCAGTCCCTGCTCATTCAAGCTACGGCCATGCCGACAAACTCTCAAATGGGTGCACGAATTGCCAATAACAAATTTCTCACCAAAAAAATTCTGCAGGATCACAATCTTCCTACGCCTCGAAGTTGGTCTGTGCAAAAAGCCTCTGAATTACGAAAAATTGTCGATAAATACCATCCTTTTCCTCTGGTTGTGAAACCAGCTGAAGGTGCTCACGGGAATGAAGTGTATTCCTTCATCGAAAATATAAATGAGCTCAATGACGTCATCAAGGAAGTATTTGATCGCAAGGCTCCACGAGATATTTTGGTTGAAGAGTATGTTACCGGTAAAGACTTACGTATTTTCGTGGTCGGCGACACGGTTCCCGCTGTCTTAGAAAGAATTCCCGCTCACGTCATTGGTGATGGAGAAAAAACGATTCGCCAACTGGTTAAGGTTTTTAATCAAAATCCTCTTGTCGGTGAAAAATATGAAAAGCCAATGTGTAAAATTCATCTCACTAAAGAGGTGAAGCGTATTCTCACCAAACAAGGTTTGACCTTGACTTCGATTCCTCAAAAGGGTGAAACAGCTTGGCTCCGAAAAACGGCAAACATCAGTACTGGCGGAATTGGCAAGGACGCTACTGACTCGACTCCTGAAAGCATTAAACGAATGGCAGTTGAAGCCTGTGCCGTGATCGGCCTGAACATCGCTGGTCTGGACGTTATTTACAACGAAGAAACCAAGAGAGCCGTTATTTTGGAAATCAACGATACCGCTGGCATAGATATCCATCATTTCCCGGTTATTGGCCAGAGTAGAGATGTAGCCGGAGCCATCATGAAACAGCTTTTCTCTGAAACAAACACCCAATTTGATCTCCAAAAAGCTCAAACCAGCAGCCATATTCCTGCCTGGGCCAATGGCTCTTTGCCGAGCTTCTTTGGCAAACATCGATTGGTGAAAAGACTGCTCTTTCAGTAGCCGATAGAGTTGAGATTCTCTTGAAAACGCGAGAAAGTGAATTCTTTAGGATCATTTTCGCATTCAAAACGAACATTTCTCTCCATTTCCCTTTAGTAATAGTAGTGATACAGTGAAAAAAAATAATGGAGAGACCCCATCTATGGCCATTAGACTAAAAGACGCTCAAAAAGCCTATGAGAGGGCTGGACAAACGCTTCCTCATAGTGATTCTACTCGACCTGGAACACAAGCTGCTTGTCTGGCTGAAATTAACTATGCACTTCACAGAGACCCTCTCATTCCTAGGGATAGTGATCTTACCGACAAGGAAATTGGTGAAGATGATCAAGAAGAGCAAGATCAACGACGCAGAGAGTCAGCTCAACGCAAGGGCATTCGCTAAATTGCCAACGAACGGCTTTCAAGCCGTATAATACAGCTCGCATGAAGCGAGTATCAGTATCATTGGATTTTTCACCTGATGACCAACAAAATTTGGCCGAAGCTGCAGCGTGGATTCAAAAGGGCAAGTTAGTCGCTTTCCCAACCGAAACGGTCTATGGTCTCGGTGCCAATGCTCTCGATTCTCAGGCCGTTACGCGCATTTTTCAAGCCAAAGGTCGCCCCAGCGACAATCCGCTCATTGTCCATATTGCGGATCAAAAACAACTCGCTCCTTTAGTGGAAAGTATTCCAGCCATTGCGCATCAACTTATAACTGCTTTTTGGCCAGGGCCATTGACCCTTGTCTTCGGAAAATCAGAGCTCATCCCAGATGAAGTATCAGCTGACGGACCAACCGTCGCCATCCGTATGCCAGATCATCCGGTAGCGAGAGCATTGATCCAAATGAGTGGCCTCCCCATTGCTGCCCCGAGTGCGAATTCTTCAGGAAAACCAAGTCCCACCCTCGCTGATCATGTTCAGGCGGATATGGGGGATCAAGATATTTTTCTCCTTGACGGTGGTCCCACACAGGTAGGTGTCGAATCAACGGTTCTCGACATCAGTGGGCCAACTCCCATTTTGCTTCGTAGTGGTGGAGTAGACGTAGAGACCATTGAGAAAGTCATCGGACCAGTAGAAATGGGAGACCACACTCCTTCATCAGCAGAAATGGTTCGTTCACCAGGCATGAAGTACCGACACTATGCTCCAAAAGCTCAGGTAATTGTCTCTCTACCAGAAAATATGCAGACTGTCTTGTCCCAACATGCTCACCAAAAAACCGCCTGTTTAACGTTACATCCTGATTCAATAATGCAAACAAATGCACTCTTAAAAGTATATCCGTTATCCTCTATGGCTGATTTTGCTCAGCAGCTCTTCGCTCTTTTTCGTGAATGTGACCAGAATGGTGTGGAGATTATTGTGGTCGAAAAAGTACCTCGCCTGGGTATCGGCCGGGCGGTGATGAATCGCGTGGAACGCGCCAGTCAAATACAACCATAACCTTGATGCTTTTTGAGGAAAGAGAAACTCTAGAAATTTCTCTTCCACTCAAAAATGCCGTATGCATTAACGCGTTGTGGCGGCGTTCTCTTCACCTTTGGCAGCAGCGACCTCTAACAGGGCTGTTTCTTCTGCCGTTCGCACTGGCATCTGGCCGTACTTTCGCTCAAAAGCTCGTAAGGCAGCTGCTGATGCAACACTACGAGGATCTTCAGAATCTTCTGCCGTCCATCTTTCTTTTTTTGCCATATATTTCCTTTCTTTTTTATTTTTATGGCTTACCTACAAAAAAACCCTCCGATCTTGCTGGAGGGTTGTGCTTTTCTGTTGTGTATTTTTTCTACACCACACTCCCTCCGCTGCAAATTTGGCGAAGATTAAAAGAATGGGTGTACTTAACAACGTTTAACACAATAGATCGCATTGTAGAGGACCGAGGGGAGATGTCAATCATGATATTTTTATTATCTGCTACCATGCTGCTATGCATCCAGAATTTTTGACCTTAACCACAGCTGATCAACTTGATCTTCCGGCCTTACTCTTTGAACCAGAGGAAAAAACAAAGAAAGTGGTCATTTTTCTACACGGTTGCGGCAGCGCTTCTATCTTTTACAAGCAAAAGAAAATGTCACTTTTCGCCCAAGAACTCGACAAAGTAGGCTACAGTTTCTTCCCCTTTAACAATCGAGGAGCCCACTATCTCAAAAAGTTTAGTCGGGGAGTAGGTGAAGAAAAAGTAGAAGTCATGAAGGGCACATCGACCGAGATCATCGCTGAAACAGTGCTCGATATCAACGCCGCCGTAGACTTTTTAAAATCTCGAGGGTATGAGCATATTTTGTTGATGGGCGAATCAACTGGAGCCAATAAAATCTGCGTCTATCAGCACTTCCAACCAAAGAATTCTCTCACAGGCTATATCTTAGTGGGTGGCGGAGACGACACCGGCTTATGGTGGAACATGTTAGGAGATCAAGCTCAAACGCTGTTTACCGAAGCTCAGAAGAGGGTGAAGATTGACCAGCAGACTCCTCAGGCGGAAAGTGATAAAACGAGTCTCGACCTCATCAGCACGAAACTTTCCAACGCCATCATGAGTTATCAAGGCTTGTATAACGTCATGAATCCTGACGGAGACTACAACACCTTTCCGTTCCGAGAGTTCACCACGGATTGGAAAATTTCCCATCAACCTCTCTTCCGTTACTATCAAGAAATAGATAAACCAACTTTTGCCTTGTACGGAGAACTGGACGAATACACCGGTTGCGATCCGCACCAAGCAGTCGAAATTTTGTCTCAAGTACATCGGCAACCATCACTCATTTCAACCCAAGTAGTCTCCGGTTGCGACCATGGATTTAAGGATAATGAAATTCTGGAAATCTCTGCCGTCATCGCCTGGCTCAAAAATGTATTCTCATAGCGCAAGATTTTCTGGTATACTTTCCCACATGGTAAGCAAAATCTCTACCTATCAGTCACCTTGTATGGGCAGCATTGAAAATAATGCCGTCCTTGGTGGTGGTAGTGGAGGTGAAAGTCGATAAAAACAAAACAAACAGACATTTCAGATCCACTCCGCCACAAGCGGAGTTTTTTTTGTCAAAAAATAGAAAGGAAACATGCATTCTCAGCAACAAGGGAGCAAAAACATCCAGAGACTGTATCTCTACAATTTTTTGTTCACCTTTCACATCTTTAGCGCGGTCTTAATTCCGTTTTTCACGGATTGGGGTGGTATGAGCTTGTCTCAGACACTCCTCCTGCAATCATGGTTTACGCTCTGTGCTTTTTTGTTGGAAATTCCGACAGGTGTCATTGCGGATATTTTTAGCCGCCGACTTTCCCTCATCTTGGCGGCCGCTTTCATGGTATTGGGCCATGCCTGGTACCCCATTATTCCCCAATTCTGGAGCTTCATGATTGGTGAGTTTTTACTGGCCACCGGTCTTGCTTTGGCTTCTGGCGCAACCGAAGCCCTCGCTTGTGACAGTATGCAAAAAGATCAATTCAAGACGGTTTTGCCCCGTTTGAACAGCCTCAGCATGTTGGGAATCATGATTGGTCCTCTTGTTGGCGGTATTCTCCTAAACTGGTTTAGTCCACGCGAAGTGATGTGGTTGCAGTCAGTTCCTTCGTTGTTGGGATTAATGGTGGCTTTTTCTTTAGTTGAACCACCTCGCCAGGGCGATGATGTCAGTGAAACCACGCGATTTTGGGAAACCTTCCAAATGGGTTGGAATTTTTTCCGATCGCACAAGAGTATGCAATTGTTGGCATTAGATATGGCCGCGGTAGCTGGTGTTGCCAAAATGATGGTTTGGCTTCACCAGGCAGTGCTCATGGGAAAAGTGGAAGTGAGTTGGTTTGGCTGGATTATGTCGTCTGCCGTTCTGTTGGAAATGATTGCCATGAACTCGTACTCCTGGATCGCCCACAAAAGAGGGAGCCGACACGAAATTATCTTCTGGAGTGGTTTACTGAGTGCGATTGGTTTTTTCCTGGCGGCTATAGCTGGCCAATTATGGCTGATTTTAGTCGGTGTGTATCTGGCGATTGGTATTGGTATGAGTCGCAAGCCTTTTTTTGCAGTGATTTTTAACGAAAAAATCAGTTCTGCTCAACGAGCAACGATTCTTTCCACGGTGGCCATGAGCAGTCAGATATTTTTGGCTGTTCTGAACCCCGTTGTGGGTTGGTTAGCGGACTGGTCAATCGAAGGAACGTTCTTGCTACTGGGAAGTGGATTGCTGGCGTTTGTGGGTTTCTCTGGTTGGAAATTACAGAAACATCAACTGTAGTTGAAGATGCTGAGAAAAACCTACATCAGCGAGAGAAGCAGGAATACCACTCTGATCAGTAAGATGCCAATGAGTGCGACCTTTATGGCCATGTCGATGAACTTTTGAGCCTTCTTGTAATCCTTAACGCCAAACATGTAGGGAATGTATTCCCAGTAGCTCATGCCGATCATAAAACCGCGTTTGTGCGCAAATTTGGTGAGAAAGCAGTTGCCCAAAATCATGATTTGGAGTTGTTCGATAACTATTAGAATCAGGGCTACCCAAAGTGGGGGAACACTGACTACCCAGAATAAAAGGACAACGCCTAGGAAATGGACGATGGCGTGAGCCGCGGCTTCAAGAGTGAATTTTTCTCGTTTTTGCATGGTTATAGCGTAAACAAAAGAAAGGCAGTTGTGCAATTGGGAGATAAAAAAAGGAAGACGGGACGGGCAGAAGCGCTCGCTTCCGCTCACGCTGTCTGCACTAGGGTTATCTCGCATATATGGAGAGAATGGTCGTTGCGATAAATCGCGGCCGACACTAGCCACGTGTGCCTACGGATCACACTTGGCGTCGGAATGCTCGATCCCGTCGGAACATGGGAATTCGCTCCTTGCTTTCCATTCACATAAAAAAAGACCCTAAGCAGGGTCTTTTTTTATGTGAGCGGAAGACGGGACTCGAACCCGCGACCTTCTCCTTGGCAAGGAGACGCTCTACCAACTGAGCTACTTCCGCAATCAATCGCTATGGTCAATATTGTAACACCGACAAACGATGTTCCAACAGGGTGCCAAGCTGAGGACTCGAACCTCAATCTCAAGTTTTTCAGACTCGCGCCGTGACCATCTTGGCTAGCTTGGCTCTACTTCAATGTTGTTCAAGTGGGTGGTCGTTGAGGGACTCGAACCCCCGACCTGCCGGATGTAAACCGGACGCTCTACCAACTGAGCTAAACGACCAGGGTTCGGGTTAACCACCGAAGTTGTGTGCCGGAAAGAGGACTTGAACCTCCACGATCGTAATGATCACTAGCCCCTCAAGCTAGCGCGTCTACCAATTCCGCCATCCCGGCAAGGCTAGAGCATTATAACGTAGCTAGCCAAAAAAGAAATACTGGGAGAGAGGTTGCTCAAGTGCCAACGATCACGCTTGAGTAAGGTGACGTCGTCATCGTAGATGGCACCTTCGACTCATTTCCAGAATCGCGGCGCCCCACGGAAAAGAGGGAACTTACGACGGTAAGCAGCTTCAACAATATCGGCTGAATCTTCCAATGAAAAAAACGTTGTATTAAGAATCAGATCGTAATAACTTGGATCAGCAATATCCTTATTAAAATACTGTCGAATAAACTCTCGACGATCTTTCTCCAAAGCTCGCACGGTTTCTTCGGCTTGAGCGGGTGTTTTCGTTTCATAGTAAATTGCCCGCTGTACCCGAGTGTTATATGGAGCAGTAATGCGAACTCGCAAGCTATTGCCTTCTGGCAGAATAAAATTCGAGCCACGTCCTAAAATAACGACGTTTCCTTTATAGCCTAAAGTCAAAATGACTTTTATGAGAGCTCGCATGTACTTCACATCAGAGACATAATCAGGATTAAGCAGCGATTGCGTCATGTTCTGGATCATCGAACGACTTTTTTCATCGATCTGCTCAATCACCCTTTTGGTGATTTGCGTTGATTGGGCAATTTCTTCTAACAACTTGTCGTCATAAAACTCAAATCCCAAACGTTGGGCGACTAATTTCGCTATTGGTCGACCACCACTACCAGGATCACGTTCAACCGTAATGAAAGGTCTTTGAAAGTTTGAGGGGAAGTGGTGCGACGCATTACTGGGCGTCGCCTTCTGCTGCAAAAGCAGCGTCTTCATGACCTGATCTATCAGGCGGTGGTAGTTTATAGCCATATGGCTCCTTTCCGATGTCGCGCTGATTGATGGTAGGTATTGTTCAGATACCTTTATGTGCCAAAGAGAGGACTTGAACCTCCACGGCCGCGGGGCCACACGCTTCTGAGACGTGCGCGTCTACCAATTCCGCCACTCTGGCATAGCTCCGGTTAGTATAACATCCTGATATCAGTTGTTCCTCATGATATATTGACGTGTATGGCAAAACGTAGACCCATCGAAACAGAAAAAAAAGATCGGCACACACCGATCAATAATCCAACTGAAATAACTCAACAAATTGTCCGCGAGGCTGAGATTCAAGCTGCTTGGCAACAGTCCCATCGCCCCATTCAAGTGAGTCGTGATAATCGTTAAATATGCCAAGTGAAGTGCAGTACCAGTTCTGTCCGGTTTGCGGTGCCCGTTACCCGGTAGGGTCAATCGAGGGGTTTGCCCATCACTGTCCAGTCTGTGGTTATACTTTTTACGAAAATCTCTGTTTTACATCCAGTGCCGTTATTTTCCAAAACAATCAACTCTTACTCGTCAAACGAGCCAAGAATCCAGCGATTGGTAAGTGGGATTTCCCAGGTGGTTTTGTTGAACCCAATGAACATCCGGTGCAGGCTGTTCAGCGGGAGATCAAAGAAGAATTGGGTGTGGAATCGATTATTGGAGAGCTATTTGGACTTTACGGTCCAACCGAGTACTTTTACGAAGGAAAGCGTCGCTTCAACGGCGATGTCTATTATCTTGCCACACTAAACTCCGATAACGTTCAGCCAGCTGATGATGTCGCTGATTTTGCCTGGTTTTCTCTCGAAAACTTACCATCAAATGATCAAATTGCCTTCCCAGTTCAACTCGAACTTGTAGAAGATATTAAAAAGCGCTTTCAACACTAAGTATGAAAATTTCGCACATCGGCGTGTTTGATTCTGGTCGCGGTGGAGAAATTACTACGGCTTATCTTCGAGAACGTTTTCCAGAAATTCAGTTTACTTTTCTCGATGACCAAGCTCACGCACCTTACGGTGAAAAAACGGTTGAAGAGATTCAGCAGCTCGCGGTAAACATGGTCAACCGATTGGTTGCAAAAAACGTAGAGCTTATAGTGGTGGCTTGCCACACCATTTCCAGCACCTGTTTTGATTATGTTCAAAATGAATCACCCGTTCCCCTGATTAGTGTAAACAAAGCATTGCTCGCTGATTTATTAACGGAACCAGTCAGTCGAAAGATTGGGCTCTTAGCCACCTCCGCCACTGTCAGAAGCGGTTGGTTCGCTCGTCAGATCACCGAAAATATAGCAGATAGTTTCACCGTCAGTATCGCTTGTCCTCAACTGGCAACGGCCATCGATGCGCAGGATGAGGCCTGGATTGATAGGCTCCTCGACGAATACCTCGATCAACTTCCCCTGAATGATCTCGACACTCTAGCTCTGGCTTGTACGCACTATCCTGTCGTCACTGAGCAAATTCGAGCCAAACTGAGCAAACCTCTCCAAATTCATGACGCCCGTTTCCAGGTGGGAGAGACCATTCGAGAGCTTCTGCAAAGTTGAAATATAATTTGTTATAGGATATAACTTGCTTTCCCCGCGGCTCTGCCGCGTGGGACCTTGAAGGAAGGTGCGGAAACCCTCGGTTTCTGCGACAATTGAGGGATGAGTCCGGCCAAAACATTCCACAACGCGTATGACACGCACTACCATATCGTCTTTCCTGTGAAGTACAGAAAAGGTTTGTTAACCAATGATATTCCGCTCGCCATAGTAGAAATCGCGCAGGAGATAAGTGAGCGCTACGACATCGAGTTTGAGAAGATCGGAACAGACCAGAATCATATACACATACTTACTTCGTTCGCACCAAAATACTCAGGTAGCGATGTCGTACGAATATTCAAAAGCATTACAGCTAAACAACTGTTTGCGCGATTTCCACTGCTACGCAAAGAACTCTGGGGTGGGGAGTTCTGGAGCGATGGATTCTATCTTGCAACGGTTGGCGAGCGGGGAAACTGGAAAGCAGTGGAAAGATATGTAACCAACCAAGGAAAGACGATGCAATCTTCTCAACAACTCATATTACTCACCTAAACCAACGGACTCATCCCTCGTGATACCCCGCTGGCTCTGCCGCGGGGAAATTCATTTAAGCTACTACTCGATTAAGTTCACGGAGCGTGAAACTATGTATCTGGTAAAAACAAGTTTTGGGGAATTTCGGGTCGGAGAGATATTAACAAAAGCCGTCTACCCAGACGGCGATATCAAGCTCGTGTCCACCACGAGCGGTAAAAAACTCCGCCTTTCCCCTGAACAATGGGACAAAGTTCAGGATTACGTACGTAAAGTTCGTTAATCCAGAACATCCAAGCCCCCCGGCTTTCACAGCGGGGGGCTTAAACTTTTCTTTACAGAAAACTAACGCACAGAAACACCGAGTTCTTTGGAACTCCATTCACAAATGCTATCAATAACCGCTTGGGAGATAACATCGGCTTCATTCCAGTTGGTATAACCACGTTGTCTCATGGCTTCACTTACACGCCCACCATACAATTTTCCGGAAAGAAGTCTCTCAAGTGCTTGTCTGAGTAAAACAGTCTCCACATATTTGTAGGCCGACTGCATCACACCCTCTGTCTTACCAAGTTCTTTCAGGAGTTGCGTGACTTCAAGTGTTTTTCGTTCAGCCATTGCATAGTCAGCGAGGACTTCAGAAAGTGGAATTGCCATATGACCAAAGTATAGCAGAAGTGATCATTATTGCTCGGTGCTAGATAGTCCAAAGTTGATCGCGAATCACCCGTTTCACCTGATCATTATTGATCTCTAAAAGTGAAACATGAGTATAGGTTTGCAAAAGTTTTTCTAGTTGCAAACCAGAGTCTCTGAGTTGTTCAGGGTTATCAACGGTTGCTCGAGAAACGAGATCGTTCAGCCGATCCTCGAGAGAAAGAATCCCCTGTGGACCAACGCGCATATCGGCATAAATGGGAATCAAGGATTCGATATCTTTTTCAGCCAAGAGTCGAGGGATATAACTCCATTCTAAATGATCAACCAAAGTGAGTGACCGAGGAGAAAGCTGCATTTCCGAAAAAATTTTCTTGGCAGCCTGATGTTCATTTTCACCGTATGTTTTGATTAACCAGGCTTTAAGTGAGGCAACTGCTTCGATTTCCTCATCAGTCGAAAGAAACTGGCGTTGTTTTGCCATATCAAACGTTACTGGCTTGGCAATATCGTGGAAAAGACAGGTCTGAATGATGGCAGTGGGGTGGATTGGTGGTCCATGCCAGGCGCTAACGATGATCTGAGCGACCGCAGCCACTCGTAACATGTGTTGCTGAAGATTGGTGGGAACTTGATATTGAGCGTACAGGCTTTGCACATTCATATGGTCCTACTATACGACAATGAGACAGAAATTGAATGGTTTTGGAAATTTAGTTTGGAGAAAAAGCTCTTGATCAGGCGGGACTCTACCCCTGCGGAGTACGGCCAGGCTATCGCTTGGCCAGGGACCGAGCCGCAACATAAAATATCCAATGTGCGGCTGGTCCAATCCACAATAACCCACAAAAAATCCGCCGAGAGCGGATTTTTTTGTGGGTCAGGCGGGACTTACCCGCTCAGGCTCATATATTCAAAATAAAGTGAATTCGCTCGAGCGAGTACCATGCTCCTCGTCCCCTCTATAATAAAATAAGCGACCCGTCTTTGACGGATCGCTTATTTATTGTGGGTCAGGCGGGACTCGGACCCGCGACACCCTGCTTAAGAGGCAGGTGCTCTAACCGACTGAGCTACTGACCCATGCATTCAGAAGTAGGGGAGAGAACACAAAACCCTCCCGTTACCGGTGAACGTTGCAATTATATCAGAGCTCATTCCCATTGCAGCGTGGAATCTCTATAATAGGGGAATGCGACGACTTCTTTTTTCTATTGGAATTTTTGCAGTGGTTTTTCTGCTCAGTGGTTTGCGTCCAGTGATGGGCCAATCCCAAGAACGATTGCCACTTCCCACACCGGTGATTGAGGCTACCGCAGCCGCTTCTCCAGAGGCAACAACCGCCGCCCGAGTCGCCTCTCCCTCGGCTCAAGTTTTGGAAACCATCAACGAGCGCCGCACTTCGGACATCACTGAACCCTCAAGTGTTGCTAAAAGTAAACTTTCAAAATATCTGGAAGAAACGCCCACCAACCCCTTAGGGCCAACAAACTTTGTG
>Ga0265297_10007122_pt1 | contig 15683 bp, 17 predicted proteins | sample Munlanlwell13791_FD_192502 | JGI IMG/M metagenome (GOLD analysis project Ga0265297, IMG submission 192502) | Leachate microbial communities from a municipal landfill in Southern Ontario, Canada - Leachate well 137-91 | ecosystem: Engineered > Solid waste > Landfill > Unclassified | place... | reverse complement strand
CGGTTATAATCCACCAGACTGCTGTTGGTTTGATGATTATGAATGAGTTTTCCGGCATCTTCTTCGAGGTGAGCGCGCTTGATCGTGATCCGTTTGGGGCCGTCGGGAGTCGGGATCGTCAGAAATCCGTCGCTGGCAATCGGCAGATCAAATTGCGAAATTTGATAGCCTTTGGGCAGATCGGGATAATAGTAGTTCTTTCGGTCAAACTTGATGTAAGGGTTGATTCGGCAATTGAGGGCCAAGGCGACTTTGATGGCGTAGGTTAAGGTTGTTTTGTTGAGGACAGGCAAGGTCCCCGGCAATCCCAGGCAGACAGGGCAGGTTTGACTGTTGGGTTCTTGCCCGAAGGAGTTCAGACAGCCGCAGAATATTTTTGTTTTTGTGTCCAACTGCAAGTGGACTTCAAGCCCAATGACAGTTTCGAAATTATCCGGTTTTTTGTTTTCCATGATAGGGGTCAAACATCATAAGCTTATTTTTCGTTTATGCCATTCGGTATTTTGTTCATAGGCGTAGGCGACACGGAATAGCATTTCTTCGTTGAATGGTTTCGCCATGAGTTGCAATCCGATGGGCAATCCGTTCCTGGAGAACCCGCAGGGCAAAGAGATCGCGGGTAGACCGCTGAGATTAGCCGAGATCGTGCAAATATCCGAAAGGTACATCGCCAGAGGGTCGTTGATTCTCTCCCCGATCTTAAAGGCGGTTGTCGGGGAGGTAGGCGTAAGGATCGCGTCGCACTCTTTCCAGACGCTATCGAAATCATTTTTTATTAACGTTCGGACCTTCTGCGCGCGCAAGTAATAGGCGTCATAATAACCGGCAGACAAAGAATAAGTCCCCAGCATGATACGCCTTTTGGCCTCCGGGCCGAAACCCCGATCGCGGGTCTCTTCATACATGTCCACCAGGGGTGTCCCGCGGGGCGGCTGAGGTTGGCAGCGCAGGCCATACTGGACCCCGTCATACCGCGCAAGATTAGAGCTGGCCTCCGCGGTCGCGATGATATAATACGTCGCGACGGCGAATTCCGTGTGCGGCAACGACACATCAAGAAATTTGACGCCTTGTTTCTTTAAAATTTCCATGGAAGCCGTCATGGCCTCTTTGACCTCTTGGTGCATCCCTTCGACGAAAAATTCTTTCGGTATGCCGATTTTAATGTCTTGAACATCATTGATCAATGATTGGGTGTAATCCGGGACGGGCTGATCAACGCAGGTTGAGTCCTTGGGGTCATAACCGGCAATAATATTGAGCAAAAGAGCGGAATCGGTTACATCCTTCGTGATGGGGCCGATTTGATCAAGGCTGGAAGCAAAGGCGATCAACCCATAGCGCGAAACTCGGCCATAGGTTGGTTTGAGTCCGACGACTCCGCAAAAAGAAGCTGGTTGCCGGATGGATCCTCCGGTATCCGATCCCAAAGCCCAGATGGCCTCATCTGCGGCTACCGCAGCAGCCGATCCCCCGCTTGATCCGCCGGGCACGCACTCAGTATCCCAAGGGTTGCGTGTCGGCCCGAAGCAGGAATTTTCGGTTGAAGAGCCAAAGGCGAATTCATCCATGTTCGTGTTCCCCAGGAACGATGCCCCGGATTGAATGAGTTTTTCGATCACGGTCGCATTGTAGGGTGGCTTGAAACCGGCCAGGATGCGTGAACAGCAGGTAGTCTCTTGGTCGGCGATACAGATATTATCTTTAATAGCGATGGGAATAGGCTTCATCGGAACAGGAGTGATCGGGGGGATAGCCGCCTTTTGATTATGCGGGCGGACAAAGGCGTGGATATTCCCGTCGATGTTTTTGATCCGGTCTAGGACAGAATGATAGACTTCTTCGCCGGTCGTTTCTTTGCTTTTGAGTTTAGATAAAATTTCGTGTGCGGTTAATGCGTAGAGGTTCATTCAATCACCTTGGGAACTTCAAAAAATCCATCGCGCTTCGCCGTTGAGATCTGCAGAGCGTCCTTCTGGCTGAGGGAAGGTTTAGGCTCATCCTCTCGAAAAACATTTTTTAAAGGAAAGACATGGCTCGTCGGCTGCACGCGGGATATATCCGCTTTCTTTAATAACGCGACATAAAGTAAGATATCTTCCAGGTTTTTGGTCAGTAGCGCAATCTCCTCTTCACTTAAATGCATACGTGAAAGGCTCGCGATATATTTTACGTCTTCTTTCGTGATCATTTTTTTCCTAGTGGATGGCTGCGGTTTTTTGAAAATGTGACCGTGATAGAAAGCCCTATATTAACATTAAAGATTTAGACTGACAAGGCAAATTAACCTAAATTAAACGAAATGAGGCCAAATCAAGCCAAAAGTGCCTTTAGATCATCCGGGATCTGTGTAGGTTTAAATTCAGCGTTAAGGGCGACCAGGATTACTTCGGCCTCAACAATCATCCTTTGGTTTTTTTTGTCCCATATCTTTTGGTCAAAGAAAAGTTGGGCGGCGGTTATTTTCGTGAGAGTCGCATCGCAAATAAGGGTCTCTCCATATCGTGCTGGGCTTTTGTAGGTTATGGAACATTTCCGGACCGCGTAGAATAATCCGTGTCGTTTGAATGTTTCTACGCCCAGGCCTTTTCTTTCCAGAAATTCCGTTCGCGCCTCCTCCAGATATTTCAGGTAATTTCCATAATACACAACTCCGCCGGCATCAGTATCATAGTAGAAAATACGTTTTTCCATCGTTGCCTCTTTCTTTATTTTTTAAATAAATTCGGATAAGTATTTATCAGCCAATAATTTGCAACCATCCTCAGGTTGACCTTCCCTGTCCCCAAAAGCGATGTGTCGCGAGTGACTTTGTATAACGCCCGGGCGGTTCCTAAGACGGAGATGGGTTCCCCTTTCTCTTTCAATCTCAACCATGACTCAACGATCGTATCGGCGATGGTATTTTCGGGATTCACGCAGCGGGTTTTTAAGCCGTCCATAATCCACTGAAACTCGGTTATGGTCGCCGGTGATGGCGCGAGGCGTTTTTCTAGCCAGAAATTTTTTCGTTGCAATGATTGAGTGTGCAAAATGGCGAGTTTATAAGCGATAGTATCTTCGATGTCCCCGGCCCTGATGGGATGATTGGCGAGGAGGAAACAGAAAAATGCTAAAGCCAATGTTTTTAATGTTTTATGCACAGAAAATTTAAATTTTACTTGTTATTTTCTTCAAAGAGTATAAGATTAATTTAACATTTTTCCCGCTTTGTTAAAATTGATTCTAGCAAGTATTTTGTTTTTTATCAACCCTTCAAGTAATACATCACGCGATGGCGAGCATTCGAAATGATCCGGATGGAAAAAAGATGTAATATTCCTTGCAGGGGTAAAGTTCCTGTGTTATATTTTTTTTAACGCCACGGGAACTATATAAAATTATAGTGTTCGTGGCTGTTTTTTTGGAATCAAAAAGTTGTTTGTTTAAGAATGAGGGTTATGATTATGACTCAAGAAAATTCCGATGAGAAAAGAATCAATCCGGAGATGATATCACCGGCTGATGAAGACAGAAGATATCTTCCCCGATGGGAAGTTAATAATCGCGTGGTGTGCCTTTTAAAAAATGATGCCTCCAGGATTGAATGTTCCAGCCGGGATATTAATTGCAGCGGGGCGAGTATTTATTCGGAAAGAGATTTGACGCCTGCCCAGAAAGTTAAATTGACGATTTATCTGGATAAGAATGTTTTGGTTAATGTCGATGGGAAAGTCTGCTGGAGTCATCCGGCGGAAAAACAAAATCTTGTCGGGATTAATTTTGAAGAAACCAGCAAAAAGGTGCAGGATCTGATCCTGGAGTATGCGTTTGAAGTCAATAAGGACAAGCTTACCCAGCATTGGTTTAAAGGTTGGAGCGGAGTTTAGTTCGTTTTCCCCACGTTTAGCCCGTCGGTCGTTATCCCAGCTTATTCATATTCCGTTGCTAGTGTTTTCGGAGATCTAAACCCGGGGTTCGGTCCGGGATGCCGCAATAGAATTGGCTATTTCCACGAAATTTTTCACGCTTAGGTTTTCTGCCCGATCATGCGGATCCAAATCCAAACATTGTAGAATTTCCAGGAGACTCGTGGTCTTCAGCAGCGAAGGTATGGAGTTGGAAATTTTTTTCCGTCTTTGCTGGAAGGCCTTTTGGATGATTTGAAAAAGCAGATCTTCGTTTTCCGCGGGATAGAGCGGACGGGGGTGAATATCCAATTTTACGAAGCATGAATCGACTTTGGGGATAGGACGAAAGGCTGTGTTTTTTATATTGAATAGTTTCTCGGGGGTGGCGTAGTATTGCACGAAACAACTAAATGCCCCGTAGTCTTTCCTGTCCTTTTTCGCGGTGATGCGCACGCCCAGCTCGTATTGGACGGTGATGTATAGCGAACGAAAAATATCCGAACGGGTCAAGATCCTCTCCACGATGGGGGTGGTAATGTAATACGGCAAATTCCCGATGACTTTCAACGGACGCGGTAATTTTTCAAAAGACAATTTCAGAAAGTCTTCATGGATCACGGTAACGTTGGTATGAGTGAATTGTCCTTCGAGTTCCCGGCAGAGTGCTCGGTCCGTCTCGATGGCGATAAGCTGTTTGACCTTGGGGGAAATTTCCCGGGTCAATTCTCCCCTCCCCGCTCCGATTTCCAAGACTGTTTCCTCAGGTTGCAATTCACAGGCTGAAATGATACGCTGTTTGACCCGCGGATCAACAAGAAAATTTTGCCCTAATTGTTTTTTGGCTATGAATTGCGGGGTTGGGTCAGTTATTCTCATTTTGACAAGGTGGCGGCGAGTTTAATGGCTTCGCGCATCGATGAGGGGTCAGCCGTATTCTTCCCGGCGATATTAAATGCCGTTCCGTGGGCCGGTGAAGTTCGCACGAAGGGTAATCCGATCGTGAGGTTCACGAGATTCTGGAAATGTAAGGTCTTCAGGGGAATGAGGCCCTGGTCATGATAGAGCGCAAGGATTGTGTCGTATTTTTTTGCGGTAATCGGAGAAAAAAGCGTATCCGCGGCAAAAGGCCCTTCGACCAAGATGCCCTGATGCCGGGCCTGTTGAATAGCCGGCAGGATTTTGGAGATTTCTTCGTCGCCGATTGTCCCTCCCTCTCCGGCGTGAGGGTTTAATCCGCAGACAGCGATCCGGGGATTTTCGATCTTAAAAAATTCTTTAAGGGCTTGATGCCCCAGCTGAATTGTTTCATAAATATTATTGACGCTGATGAGGGAGCTGACGTCCTTTAACGGGATATGGCGCGTGACCAGGATCGTGCGAAGATCATCGGCCACGAACATCATTCCGTATTTTTTTACGTTGAATGCTTCGGCCAGATATTCGGTATGCCCATGGAACTTTTTGCCGATTGAAGAAACGGCTTCCTTGCTCAGCGGGGCGGTCACCAGGGATGTTATCTGCGACTTCTTCAGTAAATCAATCCCGCATTGAAGGTATTTCAGTGAAGCCACCGCGGATTCGCGGTTCGGCCGGCCCGGTTTGATTTCTTGTGCTTGCGGCGAATCCGTATCGATAAATTTGCAATTCTTAAATTTCTTTATCGAATATTGTTCATAGACAGGCTGGTTGCCGATGATGACAAAATCCGCCAATTCCCGGATGGCAGATTGGGCTAAGGCCTTGGAGACGACTTCCGGGCCGATCCCGGCGGGATCCCCCAGGGTGATGCCCACGACCCTATTTTTTGATTTCGACATAGGCTTGCTCTCTTAATTTCCCCATCCATTTCTGATACCTCTCTTGGAATTTTTTCTGGAAAATTTCATTGTAAATGTCATTCTTGGCCTCTTCCAGCGGAACAACCATGGGCGGTAAAGTCTCGCGCATTTTAAATATATAGATACCCGAATCGGTTTCGATCAGCTCAGAGATATCCCCGACCTTTAAGCCGAAAACGGTCTCCTCTATGTTGGGGAGGAGCTGACCTTTCTCGATAAGGCCGATGGAAGGGGTATCCGAATATTTCTTGGCGACTGCGTCGAAATTGTCTCCCGCTTTCAACCGTTCGAGAGCCTGCTGGGCTTTTTGTCTGGTCGTCTCCGGTTCATTGTTAAAAAGGACAGAGATAGAATCTAATTTGACTCGTTCACGTTTTTTATATTTCGCTTGATGTTCCCGGTAATATTCCGTCACTTCCTGCGGATGAACGAAAATCTTTGAACGCACATTATAATCAATCGTATATTGAACTTGCAATTGCTCCGTGATTTTATTGCGGAGGTCCGTTAAGGTTGAACCATTTGAGACCAGGGCGAAGAGGAAATCCTCCTCACTGGGATACTTCTTCTTGATCGTTTCTATCTTTTCTTCGACAACTTTCTCCCGGACAATCAGCTCCATCCGCTTGGCCTCTCCGATGATGATCTTATCTTCGATGAGGCGTTGTAAACCGTTGGCCTCCAGGTCCTGCATGACCTCTTGAATCTGTTGGGGATTTGTGCCGCTGGTCACCAACTGAAGGTAGATCGCGTTGACGTAATCAGCCAAGTCACTGTAGGTGATGACTTCATCATTGACCACGGCGATGATGGTGTCGTTGACTGCGTGACTCTTTACGCATAAAAAATTAATCGCGATGACGCTGAACAGTAAAATTCTTGCGTGTCGAATGAAGGAACGCATCGGTATTTAATCCCACTCCTGTTTTAAGATTTTCAACGGATTCTTTCAAAAGACGACAGTATAGATCAAAGCCAATTGTTGATATGTAGCCGTGTTGTTCTTTGCCGAGAAGATTTCCGGCCCCCCGTATCTGCAGATCTTCAAAGGCTATCTGGAAGCCCGCTCCCAAATCGCCGTATTTCTCGATAGCCTGGATACGGGTCTTGGCGACGGCCGATAAATAATCTTTGGGTGGGGTGATGAAATACGCGTAAGCCTTCTTTTTAAAACGTCCCACCCGGCCGCGCAATTGATGCAGGTCCGCTAATCCGAACTTGTCCGCACGATTGACCACCAACGTGTTCGCGTTGGGGATATCGATCCCTGATTCAATAATAGTCGTACAAACTAAAATGTCAACTTCTCCTTTCAAAAACCGCAGCATTATTTTCTCAAGAACCTTGGGAGGCATTTGGCCGTGAGCGATTTCAACTCGGACGGAATTGATCTGCCGGGCAATAATAGCGGCAATCTTATCGATGTCTTCGACGCGGTTATGCAGAAAAAACACCTGACCTTTCCGGTTGATCTCCCGGGTGATGGCGTCTTTGATGATATCCTCATCAAATTCGATGATATGCGTTGATACAGGAATTCTGTCTTGGGGGGGAGTGGATATGACGGACATGTCTTTGGCTCCGGCGATGGCCATATATAATGTCCGGGGGATGGGGGTCGCGGTCAAGGTCAGCACATCAACCAATAGGCGAAGATGTTTAAGTTTTTCTTTGGCCTTAACCCCGAATCGCTGCTCTTCATCGATGATAATGAGTCCCAGGTCTTTGAAATGCAGGTCATCGGATAAGAGGCGGTGAGTTCCGATGACAATATCGATTTTTCCGGACCCGAGGCCGCGAAGGGTCTCCTCCTGTTCATGGCGTGTGCGGAAACGGCTGAGCATCGCTGTTTCAATCGGGTATTTTTTCAGTCGTTCGGTGAAATTATAAAAATGTTGCTCAGCCAATATCGTCGTCGGGACAAGGACCGCGACCTGCTTATTGTCCATAACCGCCTTAAAGGCTGCGCGCAAGGCTACTTCGGTTTTTCCATAGCCGACGTCGCCGCAGAGCAACCGGTCCATCGGCAAGGCGGATTCCATGTCCCTTTTTACTTCTTCCGCGGCCTTAATTTGATCCGGGGTTTCTTGAAAGGGGAATTGGTCCTCGAATTCTTTCTGCCAAGGGCAATCTTGCGAGAAGGCAAATCCGGTCTGGATCGCGCGCATGGCTTGCACATGCAGAAGTTCGGCGGCAAAACGCTGGATTCTTTTTTGGATCTGCCGTCTGACCCCCTCCCACTCTTTGCTTCCGAGCTTGAATAATCGTGGAGGCTTTTTGGTAAATCCGATATATTTTTGGACGAGGTGCAAGTCATGTTTCGGGACAAAGAGTTTATCTCCCCCCCGATATTCGATGACCATGTGGGATTGTTCCTTGGCCTGGACGGTTAAATCTTCCATCCCGAGGAATTTCCCGATCCCGTGGAGATTGTGGACGACATAATCCCCTTTTTCTATATCAACGAAATTCGTTAGCGGCTGGTCAGCGGTAAAGGGGTTCTCTCTTGTCTTTCTCGCGGGAAGGACAATGATGATCTTATGTGGCCACAAAGATTTTCCCGTTTGGATATTTACGCTGGCGATATTCTGGATCCTGTCGCCGTCCATGTCGATACGGACCGGACAGTCATAGTTGGCGGGGAAAACATCGATGATCTCCCCTCTCTGGGCGAAATCCCCCTCCTGGAGAATTTTTTTGACTCGCCGGTAATGAAGGGCGTGAAGATTTTCCAAAATTTCTTTTTGATCAATCGTTTGATCAATAAAAAATTTGAGAGACTTAAACATGTCTTCGTTTTTTCTTCTGCATCGTGAGTACTAATGGCGAAGCGATGAAGATTGAAGAATATGTTCCGCTGATAAAGCCAATTAGTAAACAGAATGCAAAAGTATTCAGGACTTCTCCTCCAAAAAGGTACAGGCTCAAAACAACCAGCAAGGTGGTCAGCGTGGTTAAGACGGTACGGCCCAGTGTTTGATTAATGCTGGTGTTCATGACGTCCGCCAGCGGGGCCTTGGGCATTTTCAGCAAATTTTCGCGGATACGGTCATAGATGACGATGGTGTCATTGATGGAGTAGCCGGCAATGGTGAGAAGTGCCGTGACCACCAAGAGATCGACCTGGCGATTGGTCATCAGCACTAAACCTAAGGTGATAATGACATCATGCAATAACGCGATAACCCCTGCCGTTGCGAAATCAAAATGTTTAAAACGAAATCCGACAAAGACAAGAATTCCGCCCAAGGCAAAGAGGATAGCTAAAAGCGCGCTTTTGCGCAGGGCCTTTCCCACGACTGGCCCCACTTTTTCAACCCGGAGCACATCAAACGGGCTCCCGGGCAGCTTTTCCTTGATCACCGCGACAACCTGATCATACGTGTCCTCGGCCGTGCGGAGAATGATTGTGTTGGGGGATTTTTCGAACCTTTGAATGATGATGCCGCCGAGATTGTTTTCTCTAAAGATCCGGCGCAAGTCTTCGGTCTGGACCGGTTGGGCGAAGCGATACTCCTGAATTTGCCCGCCGGAGAAATCGATTCCGTAGGCTTGCTCCTTTTTGTTTATCCAGCTCATCAAGCCGAAGATGATCAAAATGACTGAAAGTGCGTAGGCGACATAACGCTTCGAAATAAAATTGATCTTTGTGCGGGAGAAAAAGTTGCTCATTGATAATTTTTTCAACAAATTGAAATTCGCAAATAAATGGAAAAAAGTGCGCGTAACGAAAAGTGCGGTAAAGAGTGACGAGATAAGACCGATGGACAGCGTCACTGCGAACCCTTTTATCGGTCCTGACCCGAATTGAAAAAGCATGAAGGCGGCGATGAGTGTGGTGACGTTGGAATCAAAGATGGCGCTAAAGGCCTTGCTGAAACCGTTAGTGATCGCGGCCTGGATGGGGCGTTTATTCTCGATTTCCTCGCGGATACGTTCGTTAATCAATATGTTGGCATCTACCGCCATTCCGATCGTTAGGATGATGCCGGCGATACCCGGTAAAGTTAAAGTGATTTGGGAGTCGGGAAGCATGGCCTTCAGGAATCCCAACGTCCCGACGATGATCAAGATGTTAAAGATGAGCGCAATGTCGGCGATGAATCCGGCCTTAAAATAATACAGGATCATAAAAAGGAAAACCAGGGCGCCGCCGATCAGCGTCGCCTTTAGCCCCGCCTCAATGGAATCCCTTCCCAACAAAGGCCCGATCGTGCGTTCTTCCTCAATGTACATGGGAGCCGGAAGGGCGCCGGAACGAAGCTGTAGGGCCAGTCGCGAGGCCTCTTCAAAAGTGAAGTTGCCGGTGATTTCTCCGCGTCCGGATAATATGGGTTCGTTGATGTTGGGCGCAGACAGGACAATGTCATCGACGACAATGGCGAGTCGTTCATTGACGTGCTCTTGGGTCAATCGGGCGAATATCTTTGTCCCCTGAGCGTTGAGGACAAGAGAAATCTGCGGTTGTCCGAACTGGTCGAAATCAACCCGGGCGTCGCTGATGTATTCACCTTTTAGATCGACAGTCTTAGATAGCAAGAGGGATTCATTGGAGTCCTGGACATTTTTTAGGATATAACCATCGGGAACATTACCGGCAAGGGCCTCTTTGATCTTCATCGGATCGGAATGGACCAAGTGGAACTCGAGTGAGGCGACCTTTCCGATAATAGCTATGGCCCGATCCCGGTCGGTTATCCCGGGAAGCTGAATAAGGATCTGATCGTTTCCCTGGCGCTGAATAACCGTCTCGCCTGCTCCCAGGCTGTCAATGCGGTTGCGGAGGATCTCAATGGCGCGAGATACGGCGTCACTCCGGTCTTTCTCGGCTATTTGTTCGGTCTTGACCCGGAGGATAAGATGCATCCCTCCCTTTAAGTCCAGGCCCAGGTTGATCCGTTTCTCAATAGGGAAAGCGAAAAAGACGGCTAGGATAAGGACTCCCAATAGAATGATGATTTTCCCTCGAAGATCTTTACGCATGGAATGCCCTCCACATTCTTTAATTGTTATCTTTGAGCACAGTGGCTATTGCTTCTTTGTCGATCTCAATTTTTACATTATCATCAATCCGTAAAATGATCGTCTTCTCTTTGACGTTGACAATTGTGCCGTGCATCCCGCCGGCGGTGATGATCCGGTCATTTTTTTTGAGATTGGCCAGCATCTGTTTGTGCTGATTTTGTTTGTCCTTTTGCGGTTTGATAACCAAGAAATAGAATATCAAGAAAATCAAGACATACGGAATGATCGGAAACTGCAATAACGGATGAGTGGCTTGTTCTGCTCCCATTGGTTAGCCTTTCGTAAGAAATGTTATGTTGGCCGACGATCGCGCGAGCGCCTGCGGACAGCCAGAGTTATTTCTGCTTCTTAACGAGTGAACGGACGGTCTCACTCATTTGCGCGCCATTTTTTAGCCATTTATCAAGGTTTTCTTTTTTGATAAAGATGCTAGCCGGTTTCTTGGACGGATCATAGTGACCCAATATTTCGAGTGTCCGACTCTGGCGTGCGGACTCGCGGCTGATGGCCACAATGCGATAATTATACCGCTTGTTGGCTTTTTTCCCTGCTTTTTGTAATCTGATTCTGACTTCCATCCTTTTTCCTTTCGTTCGATGAGCGTTTTGAGTTTAAAATTCTAAAATTCGCTATGGGCTAATCGGATAGCCGTGACCTGGGCTTGGGCCTTCTGGACTGTTTCCTGATATTCTTTTTCCGGATTGGACTCCGCGACAATGCCTGCTCCGGCTTGAATGTAAGCCTTCCCGTTTCGGACAATAATGGTCCGGATGGTGATGCAGGTATCGAGATTCCCGGAAAAACTGAAATAACCGATGCAGCCGGCATACGGCCCGCGCGAGACATTCTCCAAGCGGTCAATGATTTCCATGGCTCGGATCTTGGGCGCTCCCGATACTGTCCCAGCGGGAAAGGCCGCTTCCAGGACATCCAGAGAATCTTTGCCCTTTTTTAACGTCCCCTGGACATTGCTGACGATGTGCATGACATGGGAATATTTCTCGATACCCATGAATTCGGTTACCTTCACGGATCCCTTTTCTGAAACCCGCCCGAGATCGTTACGGCCCAAATCGACGAGCATGATGTGTTCGGCTTTCTCCTTGGGGTCATTCAAGAGGTCCCGGCTCAATAATCCGTCCTGACGCTCATCTTTGCCCCGCGGACGGGTACCGGCAACGGGACGCGTCGCGATGATTTTGTCTTCGCAGCGGACCAGTAATTCCGGCGATGAGCCGATGATTTGCATCCCGTCAAAATTGAGATAATACATGTAAGGCGACGGATTCAGCGAGCGTAACGCGCGGTAGACATTAAAAGGGTCAGTATGAATAGGCATGGTGAAACGCTGAGACAAGACGGCCTGGATGATTTCGCCTTTCCGGATATCTTTTTTCGCGGCGGTAACAATTCCTTTGAATTGCGCTGGAGTGTAATTGGAATGGATCTTTGACCCGGCGGATTTTGACACGCGGCATTCTTTGTGCACGGGTAAAAGCGGCTGATGAATTTGGGCCACGAGTTCGTCAATCTTTTTGACAGCCTTTTCGTATTCTTTCTTATGAGCCGCAAAAGAACTTTTGGGATCCACCTGAGCGCAACTGACCACCTTAATCTTATGATTCAGATGATCAAAGATGATTAAATCTTTGGCTAATAGCAAAATGGTATCAGGTAATTTTAAATCATCCTGGGGTTTGTCGGGTAATCGTTCAAAAAAACGGACGATGTCGTATCCCACGTAACCGACCATCCCGCCGCAGAAACGCGGAAGGTCGGGCAAGCGGACCAATCGGTAACGGGACATGATTTCCCGGATCGAGTTCAAAGGGCTTTTTTCAATTCGTCTTGTCTCGCTGCGCGCCGCGCCGCTGTCCTTCCGGATGATCTCCAAGGTGTGGTCTTTGATTTTAAGGATGATTTCCGGATCTTTCGCCAGGAAAGAAAAGCGGGCGACCTTCTCTTCCCCCTCGACGGATTCGAGGAGAAACGAGTATTTCGCCTTCTGAGCAACTTTGAAATAGGCCGAGACCGGCGTGTCTAAATCGCCGAAAATCTCGCGGTAAACGGGGATGAGATTCCCTTTTTGGGACAATTTTCTGAATTCTTTAAAATGAGGATAATGCATCTTTTAAGACTCTTTCCGGATTTTTCGATAGAAACAACTTTTCCGATTGGTGTGGCACGCCGCGCCGACTTGACGGACCTTGATTAACAGCGTGTCACAATCACAATCATAATAGATCGCTTTCACGTATTGAAAATGACCTGAGGTCATCCCCTTTACCCAAAATTCTTTTCTCGAACGGGACCAAAAACAGGTCTTGCCTTCGTTGATCGTTTTTTTTAGGGATGCCAAATTCATATAGGCCAGCATCAAGACCTCACCGGTCTGGGCATCCTGAATGATGGCGGGGATAAGACCCGCCGGATCAAACCGCAGTTTTTTTAGCGTTCGCGGCGTGAGGATCACTTTTTCCAGATCTTTCATAATCTCACCTTTATTGTTTTTTCATGTAAATATTGTTTAACTTTCTCAATGGGTATTTCGCGATAATGAAATATGGATGCGGCTAAAGCGGCATCCGCTTTGGTTTGGGTAAAGACGTTATAAAAATCTTCCAGGCGTCCTGCCCCGCCGGAAGCGATGACCGGTATGTTGACAGCGTCGCAAATATTCTTCGTTAGCGGAAGATCGTATCCGTTCTTTGTCCCGTCATAATCCATGCTGGTCAAAAGGATCTCCCCGGCCCCTAAGGCCTCGGCTTGTTTGGCCCAGGGGATCGCTTCTTTATCGGTGAGCGTCCGTCCACCGTTGATGTATACGTTCCAGGTCTGGCCATTTTTCTTGGCGTCTATGGCTACAACGATACACTGACTGCCGAACCGATTGGCCGCTTCCCGGATGAAATCCGGGTTCTTGACCGCGGAGGTATTTATCGATATTTTATCCGCTCCGGCATTAAGCAAGTCACGGATATCCTCGAGGTTGTTAATCCCTCCCCCGACCGTCAAAGGCATAAAAACCTGTTCGGCCGTATTTTTAACGACATCCAGGAAAATAGGGCGTTTTTCAAAGCTGGCCGTTATGTCCAAAAAAACAATTTCATCCGCACGGTTTTCATCATAGACTTTCGCGATCTCGACAGGGTCCCCCGCATCCCGGAGCCCCACAAAATTGATTCCTTTGACGACGCGGCCGTTTTTGACATCTAAGCAAGGGATAATGCGTTTGGTTAACATATCATTTCTCGCGGCATAATTTTAAGGCCTCTTCGAACACGATCTTATTCTCATATAACGCTTTGCCGATTATGGCGGCGAAAGGCGCCCGGGGTTTGATCTCGAGCAATCGCTGGATATCGCTGACCTGGGCAACGCCGCCGGAGGCGATAACCGGGATATTGACCGCCGCGATCATCTGGGAGACCCCGGCGAAGTTGGGGCCGGCCAGTGTGCCGTCACGGGCAATATCCGTGTAGACCAGGGAATGCAGTCCTAACTGTTCCAATTCTTTGGCAAATTCAACGGCGGACAAAGCGGATACTGAAGTCCATCCTTGGGTCGCAATCTTGCCACCGGAACAGTCTAGACTGACCAAGATCTTTTCTTTGAATTCATCAATGATGCTTTTCAAGAAATTCTTATCATCGATGATTTTGGTCCCCAGGATAACATACGCGATCCCCGAAGAAATCAAGCTGTCGATATCTTTTTTATTACGGATCCCTCCGCCCATCTCAATGGGGATGCTGACGGCCTGCGCGATATCCTTGATGATGGCCAGGTTCTTTATTCGTCCGCTTTGGGCGCCGTCTAAGTCAACAACGTGAATCCGTTCGGCCCCTCTCTTTTCCCAGTCCTTGGCGACGCGTATGGGATCTTTTGCGTATTCGGTCACCTGATCGAAACGGCCCTGCGAGAGGCGCACGACGTTGCCGTCTTTGATATCGATGGCGGGGATAATAATCATGTTGTTAACTCCGCAAAATTCCTGAGGATCGCTAATCCCACGGTTTGACTTTTTTCCGGATGGAATTGTACACCGTAAATATTATCTTTATGGACCGAAGAAGCAAAGTCGATCCCGTAGTCGGTCGTTGTTGCGATGATTGTTTTATCGCTTGGCTGAACATAATAAGAGTGGCAAAAATAGACATCAATTCCGCTTTTGATGTTAGCAAAAAGCGGGCAATGGGCTTGCCGAAGGTTAAGCTGGTTCCATCCCATATGCGGGACCTTCAGGGCCGTAAAACGCTCAACGCTGCCGGGGAGCATTCCCAGCCCCGTAACCGTTCCGCCCTCGCAACTTCTTTCAAAAAGCAGCTGCAGCCCCAGACAGATCCCGAGAAAGGGTTTACCGTCTTTCACCGATTGCGTAATCGATTTCAGAAGCCCTAACTGCCGCAGTTTATCCATGGCCGGCCCCATGGCGCCGACCCCCGGGAGAATAATCTTCTCTGCCCTTTCGAGGTCTTCTCTGGCCTGAGTGATCTTAACGTTTGCCGCGCCGCTCTTTTCCAACGCCTTCTGGACGCTTCGTAAATTTCCCATTCCGTAATCAATGATGGCAATCATTTTTTTCCTAATCGATAAGACCTTTAGTGGACGGAACAAGGGTTTTTCTGCGGGGATCGATTTGTGTGGCGCTGTCTAAAGCCAAGCCCAACGATTTAAAAACCGTCTCCAGGTTTGTGTGCATATCTTCGCTTCGATAATTCAGCTGAACAATGATCGTCGCTCCCAGGCTTTTGGCGAAAGATTCCAGAAAATGTTCCAGATGTTCCATCGTGTACCCATCGCTATCTTTGGTCAGAGAAGGGCTGGTGACACCCGTCGGGGCGAATGACAAGCCCAGGCCGCCGCGGCCGCTGATATCCATGACGCACTGGGCCCAGGTTTTTTCCATGGGCGCGCAGGCAGACCCGAA
>Ga0265297_10007121_pt1 | contig 15684 bp, 26 predicted proteins | sample Munlanlwell13791_FD_192502 | JGI IMG/M metagenome (GOLD analysis project Ga0265297, IMG submission 192502) | Leachate microbial communities from a municipal landfill in Southern Ontario, Canada - Leachate well 137-91 | ecosystem: Engineered > Solid waste > Landfill > Unclassified | place... | reverse complement strand
CGTCACCGAGAAACCATCTTAGCCATTGAAGGGGAACTTGGCATTGAGCCCAGCGGTACCTATACAACAGTACGAGACCGCCTGGATGCTATGGAGAGCGTCCTTTGTACTATATGGCAGACTTTAGCCGTAGGAATGACCGTAAAGCTAAATGGTGCTACTGTAGTACACCCGGTAACCTCCCTAAACTTTATCTCATCAGGGTGCGTTACTGTTGTTGATAGCGGAGCAAACCAAGCAGATATTACCATTACTTGTGGTGGTGGCGGTGGTACTTGTGGCCGCAAACCAATACATGAAGCCCTTACAGTGGCCGTTCCTGGTCAAACCGTATTTACTTTAACAGATCCTCCATCAACCTCTTTGTTGTTGCTGTTTATCGATGGCATTAAACAGGAGATAGGGGATTACACCATAGTTGGAAATCAACTTACTTGGACAGGTGCGGCTGTTTTAGCCGTCACTGATATTGTAGAAGTGTTTTATTTCATTGAATCCGGGGCTTGGTACGATCCTATTCATGAGGCCCTTCCAGTTGCCGCCCCGGGTCAGGTTCTATTTACATTGTCCAGCGCTGCTGATGACGATCTTGTATTGTTATTCATTGGTGGCATAAAGCAGGAAATGGGTGATTATACCGTGGTGGGTAATCAGCTACTTTGGACGGGCGGCGTTCCACTGCTTATTACTGACGTTGTAGAGGTTCTGTACTTTAACATTACTCTCACGGCTTCTAGCGGTACCCCTGTTCACCAGGCCAGGATCATTACTGTAAATGGACAGGTTCTATTTACTTTAACGGAAGACGCACTTAATAATCTACTTCTGTTATTTATTGGCGGCCTAAAGCAGGAGATAGGGGATTACACTATAGTTGGGGATCAGCTTACTTGGACTGGGGCTGTGCCACTAATTACCACAGATGTTCTTGAGGTTCTTTATTTCGGTGGGGTGGCCTCTACTTGTGCCGGAGGTACCGGTGTATCGGTAGCCGATGAAAGCGTTATAGTTGAAACCGATGTTTCTGTAATTGATTTTGTTGGTCCGCTGGTTACCGTAACCAATCCAGCACCCAATTATGTTATGGTAACATCAGCCTCCCTTCACCAAGAGGTGTTTACGGCAACTCCTGGGCAGTTAGCATTTGTAGTTAGTACCGCCCCTGTGAACATCCAGCATGTGGAGATGTTTATTGATGGATTCTCTCAGACCGTAGGCGTGGACTATACGCTACTAGGTTCCACCGTGACTTGGGGTGGCGTGCCCCCACTATTAGGTGGGGAAGTTGTTGTTATCAAATACTGGGCTTAATAAATATCTTCTTGATAATTGCATATGCAATAATAATGGCATAAATTGGGGTTTGTTTTTCAACCCGGATTGATTAGCAAAGTCTGTGATATATCAAACAAAAGGTGATTGGGAAAGTAATCATCTTTTGATTTGCGAGTCACATGAACTATGATATTGGAATTATCGGGGCTGGTATTTCTGGTGTGTTTGCCGCTTTACGTTTAGCCGAAAGGCACCGACATCTTAAGGTTGTTGTATTTGAGTTTGGGCCACCTCCACCCAATTGTTTACGACAAGATCCTATCCATGTAAAGCGTAGAAGGCGGCAACTAGAAGGGTGGTTGGGGTGTTTCCCAACCGGAGACGGTAAAATATATCTTGAAGATGATCTGGCCAAGATTTCTGGTTTTATTGATGGCAGAAAGCTGCGAGGAATTAAAGAGTGGTTTACATCTGAGCTGGGTGAAATTGCTGCTTTGAAAGAAACGAAAACAAAACTTCCAGCGCCAGGTATTCAAAAAGCCATTTCTGATAATGGTTTTGATCTAAAAATGCACTCATATGAGCAATGGTCTCCGGACCAAATACATCAGTTAGCCAAAACATCAGCTGACAGGATTGAAGCGGCGGGAAACGTCTTCCTGAGTTTTGATACAGAGGTATTTAGCTTTACCAAAACTGGCAGAAAGTTTTCCGTTATTACTTCCCAAGGAGATTTTAATTGTAAGAGAATAATTCTAAGTGTAGGCAGATCTGGATGGCGGTGGGTTAATTCTGTTTTCAAGTCTTTTGATATTTTACAAGAGAACAAAGATGCAAAGTATGGGGTAAAGGTAGAGATGCCCTCTTCTGCCTTGAGAGATTTCCACAAAGCGCACTGTTCATTAACAAAAGAAGGGTTAGAGATTGGACCGCTACATTGGCAAGGGTCTGTAATCCAAGAAGATCATGATGATATGACCATTGCCGCTTTTAGGTCTAATGAAGAAAGGTGGAGGACTGATAAGGTATTTTTCTCAGTACACAGAACTATACCCATAGAACAAGATGCATGTTTCTATGTAGACAGGATAGCTAAACTATCGCATTTGTTATCTGGGGATAGGGTGGGTAGAGAGAAGATAAAAAACTTTACCAAAGGGATGGGTGATTTAGCAATGATGCCTGAGTACTCTTGGGTGGGTGGCACACTACAAGAGCTGGAGCCCGTATTTCCTAATATAATTAGTCGAGGGTATTTCCACGTACCAGACATAGATACAAACACTAGCAAAATAAATGTGACCTCTAATCTTGAAACGGAAATAGATGGTTTATTTGTGGCTGGTGAATGTGCTGGAATAAAAGGAATTGCCGCCGCTGGCTTGTTAGGAGCAGTAGCAGCAGAAGGAGCCGCAAAATGAAAGGTGATAATCATTCATACGATAAATATCTCAGTGAAAATAACCAGTTTTTTTATGATGAGCAATCTTCTAAAGGAACATTCCTAAAGCAAGACTCTGAACTATTTAATGATGAAGACGATGTTCCAGGCCAAGTAGTAATGGTCAAGAGAATTACTAAGCCCAGCGAAAACTGGCAGGTTTATGTTGATAAAAAAGAGTATCTTCTATTACGAGGCACAAGGTTTACATCTGCGGAAAGAGAATTCTTGAGGTCGGTACAGGGCATTTTGTTTGTAATTGATGGAACAAAGCGAGGGTGGAAATCGGTTTCGGAATTCAAAAGGCAAATACAGGATAAACTATGATTATCTTTCACTCCACTAAAAGCATTGGAAATCAATCTTTTATGGTATTTACCAATGAAGCTGGGGCTTTGATACAAATACCAGTCCAGGCAAATATCCTGTCCATGTTTTTGCATCATTTCGATAGGTTGTCTCCAGGTATCAAAACGGTCGAGCCCTCCACTGTAGAGTCCTCCCAGCGGTGAACCTCTTTTAGGGTTGAGAGACTGGGCAGAATGAGTTACACACTAATTGTTTGTGATACGGAAACAACGGGGTTGGATCCTAACCTAAACGATATTATCGAAGTTTGTTTTTGGCGTGTAGGAGATGCCGAGTCTAAGACTTGGTGTCTGAAGCCATTGCAGCCGGAGAACATTTCCGAAGAAGCATTAAAGATAAACAAACATTCGAGAGAAGATATTCTTCATCAAACCAAACAAGGCAAAGAAACATATCGAGAGCCTAAAGATGTACTGCCAGAAATTGAAATGTGGCTAATGGCTGACGGGTCTGCGGCCGAAGACCGCGTTTTCATTGGACAAAATCCGCAGTTCGATTACGACTTTCTGCTCGCTCTGTGGCGTAGGCTTGGGGCAGAGGATTCTTTCCCGTTTGGATATTGGATGGAAGGTAAAGAAGGCAGACGTAATAATGGATATCTAATTGACACTATACAATTGGCGAAGCTTATTGATGTATGTACAGGCCTAAAGCGAGCCAGGTATGGTTTAGGGGCTTTGGTAAAGGACTTTGGAATAACCAAGGCTACGGCCCACCGGGCTGATGGGGATGTCAAGATGACCAAAGAGCTTTTCGAGAAGATCTTTGCCGTTTTGAAAGAACCTATAATTGGAGCATTCAATGACACGTATAAGTAAAGAAATAGACAAGCTAGACGCGCAGAGACAAGATAATGCCATCTCTATGGAAGAGGCATGTGCTGAATTGTGTGCAAGGTTTGATGCCAAATCTTTAGCACGGTATATATTTGAACAATTTGATTATCCTGATGATAAGCATGATTTAGAGGAGTTGTTTGAAAATGATTACGACAATTATGCAGAGCTAAAAGCGAATATGGACATCTTCAAGCAAGAACATCAAGATTGGGTGTTTATAAGCGCTGATCGTCCCAGTGGTTTGAGAAAAGGTTGGATTGCTTATGATCCAAATAATGATGCCAATGCTAAAGAATGGACTATTAGGCTGACCAATCTAAAGAAAGGATGAACAATGAAACACCTGTATGTTTATTACGATGACTCAACGGCCAGGAACGAGTTTTTCAAAGACAAAAAAACAGTTAATAAATTCATTTCTCAACGAACAGAAGAGTTGTGGCTGGAAGATGAAGATGCGGATAAAAAACAAATCAAAGAAGATATTGTTAGTAATATTCGTAAAGAGCCATTCTGGGAATAACATGGGACCGATTGATAGATGTTGTGGTTTGGCATGTATCTGGGGCACACCGGAAGAGCCATGTTGGGGCGATGTCATGGTCGTGGATGAGGAGGGCAGTGATGATTACTGGGAGTATGTTCACGCCTGTGAAGGGCATTCCAATCGGAACGCTTACACTCCGCCACCACCTGGCTGTGACACGATTCGTGCAGATGATGAGGTCCAGCTTCGCATCGAAAAAACCAAATGAAGATACTATTCGGGTCTGGTAATTTCATTGGCTCTAATATCATGTGTTCTAGGTTCATTAAAAACGCCATAGGACATGATATTAGAGTTACTGCTTATTATAGGAACCATAGATATTTACATTGTATTGATTGGTGTTTGGACGCTTTGTATTCCACAAATATTGGAGATGCTAATTATTTCAAAGAACGACATGGAATACCTGGGCCGTATGTTAATCATGAAATGTCGGATTTGATTATTAATGATCTTTTGGAATGGGGACCTAATTTAGTAATTTCTGATTGTGAGATGTTCAGTGCTATGGTAGCCAAAGCTATGGATATCCCACTGTGGTATTGTTCTCCAATGCTACAACTAAACGGCATTGAACACGAACATAATGAGATTAAAGCCAAGACCATGAAAAGTGTGCAATATATGCTAAATTCTTTACCAGAGGGAGATAAGTATTTGGTATATTCTCCGCTTTGTGATATTGCTGGTAGGCCATTTTTGAAAACAGGGTTTGAATGGGTTAGACCATATTCAGAGCCTCCAAACGAAATAACATCTGAAAATATTGATACCTCTATTATATCAAAGGGTATCCCAGAAGGATCTTTGGTTTGTACTGGAGAAACGTCTTTAGTATCCGATTGTATATATGCTGAAAAGCCTCTATTTATTTCTCCAAACCCACAAGAATCAGAACAGGTTCTTAATGCGCAATTATTGGAATGGTACCGGGTGGCGGTAAATATTGGCCGGCCAAAGTCCTTGTCATTTACTAAAAGACAAGCTGAACGTTTGCCCTTGCCAAATACAAAGCTTTCTAAACAAGGGTTTGGGTTTTTGGATGAGAGGTTGGTTTAATGGACAAGAAGGTAGCTTTTGATATTGGGAATGTGTTGTGTCATGTTGACTTACCTACATTCTTCCAAGTGTTGGTGGATGAAGGTTTAGCCCCTGACATGGCTGGAGCAGATGATTTTCTATGTGGTATTCAGTATCCACAAGACTTGGGACTATACAGTATACGGCAAGGGGTTTATAGATTCAATCCAAACATTTCCAGAAAAACATTAGATATTGTACACGATGTATGGGTTAGTATTATAAAGCCATCTCCTGAAATGCTACTGGTTTTGGAAGATGCTTTGAGTATAGGATATCAAGTATCACTATTGTCTAATATTGGGTTTGATCATTCTGAAACATTGCGTCGCAAATGTGATTTGTTTAAATATTGTATCCAACATTTCTCTTGTGAGGTTGGTGCAAGAAAACCCACTAAATTGTTTTACCAATCTTTTCAGCTTCAGCATGGATGGCCAAAAAGCGCAAAGTTTTTTGATGACAGAGAGGATAATATAAAAGCGGCGAATGATTATTTCCATAGTATTTTGTTTGATTTAGAGGGGTACAGCTCTGACCTGATTGCTGCAAACACTATGAGAACGTATCTTTTCTGAGTGTTATATTCTCTTCTGGAGTACTATGACTGCAAAAAATGTAATACATCTTGCGGATTGGAAAAGTCGCAAGTTAAGCAGTCGGGCTCCATGGAGAATCATGTCAGAAATAACTAGGCACAAAACATTATCCGTAAAAGAAGCCCTGGAGTATATCGCTTTTGCTATTTGGCATAGAGATCTCCCAGATGATTTTGATGGGGAAATAACTTGCGAAATGAATGAAGACGGTTCCATTGAAGTCTATGCAGTGGAAAAGCAAGAAAACGCCGAAGAAAAACCAATGAATTAGAGGGATACGTCAATTACCCCTGCCTAAAGGCAGGGGCTTGTTACTGCCGCCAAAGGCGGCGAAACATTAGGCTCATTGACTTGAGCCCCATATGATTGGGTATACCTATCATATGCTTTAACGCGAATGTTTCTACTCGCATTTAAGTCTGCATTTATCCTAAATCCACAAGCTTTGCACTCGAAATTTGCTCTCGTCTTCCGATTGTTTCGAGCACAATGCCCACACTTAGAACACGTTTGAGACGTATATTTAGCAGGAACTTTCTCAATCCCAATGCCTTCGGCATTGGCTTTGTATTCCAAAAATTGTTCCAATTGATAGAAATTCCAATTGTTTATCAGTATTCGGACCGTCTTTCGCAACCTTTGGTTGCGAATTCCTGTCAAATCTTCCAATACAATTGTATCTCCAGGATTTAGTCTTTCTATTATCTTCTTGGAAATCACATGGTTAACATCTGCCTTAAACCGTCTCTCTTTTCCGGATATTTTCCGTAAGTGTCTTTTGGCAGATTTTGTGTTAACTTTCTGTAATTTCTTTCTCAAATCTCTGTAATGTTTGCAAACACGTTTAACGTGTTTGCCCGTAAAGAACTTGTTATTCGAGGTAACTGCTATGTTGGAAATTCCTCTGTCCAAGCCAACGAATGTGCCATTCGTTGGCGTGTCCGTGATTTCCTTCTCGAAAACGACATGTAAATAAGGCTTACTTTTTGTGATGACTAAATCAGCAGTGGAATATTTCCAATCCTGGAAATATTCTTTGTGATAGTTAGTGAGAATTAGTTTACACCTTAATCTTCCGGAAATAGTAAGTAAAGAAATTTCTGATTTGTCGAGGAAGATAGAAAAAGAATTTTTATCATATCTGATAGATTGTTGCTTAGAATGAGGACAGATAACGTAATTCTTTTTCTTCTTCCGAAGCGCGTTAAGGGCTTCGGAAGCTTTATTCCTGGAAGAACAAGTAAGTTGTGCTGGTAAGCCGAAAGCAGATCTCACATATTTGTAAGTAAGGTTATGTAGATCAATGGAATGAGTTCTCTTATTATCGAAACCAATTTTGGAGACATAGTTGAAACTATTAGTATAGGCATGGATGGTAGGAAGCAGCTTTGCTGCTTCCGTATCCAACTTGATTTTGATAGTTTTAACCAGTCTCATAATATGAACCGAGAGTATGCGTAGAAAAAGAAAGGAGAAGAGCAATTCCTCCCTTGCCTTTAGGCAAGGGTATCCTTGCTCGATTAGGATGAAGGCAAAAGTACAGGGTACATTCTGGGAGGAACTAGAGCAGAGTCACCAAACAGCTGACCTTATCTCTGCTGGTAATAGTATGAAGCTTAAAGAACTGTATTATGAAAAATGTGCTGCTTTTTCGCAGGTAGCTGCCGAAAACGAAGTTCTAAAATCCCAAGTAAAAAACGCGATGAAGCGTGTTGCTGAGTTAGAGGAACAACTAGAAAGAACAATTCGCTATGACTAAGTATGTTTTTACTGATGTTGCTATTGGTGATGGCCTTACACTTTATGTTGATGGTAATTCCAAAGTAACAGTTGGAAATGGTTCATATGAGAATCCACTTCCCAACGCGCTAAGCTTACCACACATCTCCACTTGCCCAGGGGCAACGGCCGAATGCCTAGAGACTTGTTATGTATATGGCCTTAGAGACAATGCCCCTGAAGTATATGCTAAGTATTGTCAAAATGAACGAGTACTACATCGGGTACTGATGTATGATGATTCTCTGTTAAGCTCTGCATTTGCCTTTTCACATTGGATGATTGATAATTGTCCTGATGGTTTTAGGTGGCATGTATCAGGTGATGTATTTAGTAAGCGCCATGCTGAATGGATTGTCGCTGTGGCTAAGGGGGCTAAAAATGTGCGTCAGTGGATCTATACTAGGTCTCTGCCGTTTGTGGGGGATTTGATCCAAGCTCCTAATTTGGCGGTTAATATATCAGGTGACGCTGAGAACTATGAACTAGCAAAGAAGATTTCGCTTGACACTGGAACTAGAATGTGCTATATGTCCCGGGATGGTGCTGTACCTGGAGACCTAACTGATAATGATGTGATTTTCCCTGATTATTCTCTGCGAGGCAGAGAGCTTGCCAATCCTACAGACCACCAATGGTGGCAAGGGCTATCGGCGAAACATAGGCGCATGGTATGCGTTGCAGATTTTTTCGGACAATCTGAACACCACCGGTGCGGGCCTTGTGGAAAGTGCCTGTCCAGGTAATACCCGGAGGTCGAGAGATACCGGTATGTCTTGTGTTAGTCTGTGGGAATTCAAGATATTAAAGAAGAAGTGCTGGTATTAGCTAGGGACGGATTTGTCTTGCCTCTTTGTCCAGAATGTGGTATTGTCATGTTCTTGGAAGAAGAGGCCCTTGTAGGGCACTGTAGGTCTTGTGGAGCAGATTTTACACTTGATATTGTTCCGTGGATAATGGCCGAATTATTACCCGAGGCGTAAATGGTATCTACCAAAATCAAGGCACAGAAATCCCCCACCATTAAAGAGGGAGCTTATTCCGTTCCTACTGGCTGGATTAAAGAACTTAATTTCTTTGATATCTTCGGTGATAAAGCCAAAACTAAAGGTACATCCAATAAACTATACCACATTGAACTACAGGTAACTACATCTGGGGAATGTCAATTATTTACGCAATATGGGGCAACGGGAGCTAGCAATCCAGTTAAGGAATGGCGTTACTTTGCCAAGGACAAGGTTGGAGCGGAGAAAGAGTTCAATTCCATATTAAAATCTAAATTGCGTAAGGGTTATCGTGAGATTGATGTGGCCCTAAGGGCCTTGGGTTCCTCAGAGGCTAAGAAACAAACCAAGGCTATTGTATTTGATAATGTGCAGCCTACTCCAAAGGCATCTACTCTACACCCAGAAACGGCGAGGTTTGTAACTGAGGTTATTGGGGCTACCAACAAGTTCGTTATCCAGACTCTGCGATGTCCTCTGGGGCAGCTTACTAATGCTCAAATTGAAGAGGGCAGAGCCTGTCTTTTGGCAGCTAAGCAATTAGTGATTGCTGGAAATCCCGATAAGAAAATCATTACTGGGTTCACTAATGATTTCTATACATTGATTCCTCATCCATTGGGTGCAGGTGCTCGTGGGAAAATGGAGCACCTATTATTGGATTCTGTCCAGAAAATTCTCCAGAAAGAGGATGATTTAGATACTTTGCTGGATGCCAAGAGCATTGGCGCTGTTATTAATTCTGATGATGTTGATGAGAAATACAAGGCTCTTAATGCGCACATGAATTTAGTGGAGCATAAATCTGATCTGTTTAATTGGATTGTTGGAATTGTTACTGGGACCAGGGCCTCTAATCATGGCAGGCTTGGGAAGATAGTTGTACTAAATGTGTGGGATTTGACACGCAACAATGAGCGTCCTGGTTTTCTCCAGAAGGCGGCAGAGATTGCGGCTCAGTGTGGGCATCAAAAAGTGCCCAAGGTATTAACGCCGTACATGAACCGCCTAGACATTCCCGCTTCTGATGAGAAGCTTTACAAGCAGGCCAATGTACTGCCATTGTTTCATGGAACCAGGACTCAGAACCTGCCCGGAATTATCAAGAATGGTTTGTTGATTAGACCAGCAGGGGCAGTTATAACGGGAGATATGTATGGGTCGGCTCTCTATTTCAGTTCTAATTCTACAAAGTCGATTAACTACACGAGCATCAAGTCTTCGTATTGGTCTGGGGGCCGGGATGACAGGGCGTATTTGTTCCTAAACGATTGTGCCCTGGGAAATACTAAGATAGCTTCCGGATCTTACAAGTACAATCAGAATAACATTAAACCTGCTCATTCGGTATGGGCGGTTGGTGATAAAAGCGGTGTTTTGAATGATGAGATGATGCTATATAATACTCATCAGCATACTATTAGGTATGTAATAGAATTCAAATGTGGAGGTAGGTAATGAGTACTAGAGCAACTAAATATGGAATCCCAAATGATAGCGTTTTTCAAAATGATTCCCAGGTTCGATATTATCAGAATGAAGTGGTAGTATACGGATGTCCCACAGAATGGACGCCGCCAGCATCGCCGGCTCCCACTTGGGTTCTTCCATATCCGGATCCACCTCATCGTATTGGTAGCCTAATTGAAACTGTACGTACTCGGCTTATTCAAGCAATGGGAGAGCGTGATGTGCTAAATGCCGAGATCGAGACCCTGGAGAAGATGTTGGCGGTGGCCGAGGGTCGATAAATGCAGCATTATGAGTTTGAAGTTGTTTTGGTGGGCATTAGTACCATCACTGATGAGCTTGAAGAGAAATTGGGAGCAAAATGCAATGATGCTTTGTTGAGTTCATGTGCCGGGGTGGTTAGTCTGGATTTTATTCGAAAGGCCCAGACATTCCAGTCGGCTATTGATTCTGCATTCGAAGATATTAGGGAGGCCGGTTATCTTCCAAGGCTAGAGTCAGTGGGGCATGTTAAAGCGGTGGAGTGTTTGAAGAAGTCCATTCTAGAAGAGGAAGATAAAAGAATCATGAAAGCTATTGTAGACAAACCCAAGGTTAAAACAGAACCAAAAACGGAAGAACAAGAGTTGCTTGTAGATTTAGCTGAAGCCGCCATGGGTTTGCTAAATGCTTGTCAAATAATTCGTGAATCTCCTAAGGGCGGTGAGCCTTGGGAAGTTCTTTGCGATGCCGAGGCAGAGCTAGAAATGGTGTTGGATAGATATCTAGGAAATGTGTAATGTCTGTAAAATTAAAACTGCTTGTACTTATATACCTAGTCCTTTCTGTTATTGTCTGTTTTTATCTTAGAATGGATAATGACAGTCTTAAAAAGAATATAACTGAAATTTCGGACTCTAATGTTGATCATATTGTAGATCTTGTTAGTTGTCGTGAAACGGTAAGTGATTTGCGTGAGTCATGTAAATGCCAGGATACAAAATGACCGTCACTCCTATTATTGATGGTGATGTTAGGGTTCTGGTTGATAAATATTCAGATGTTTTGTATGCCAGGATGGTTGATTCAGAAATTGTAAATAGTCGTGAATGCGATACAGATCATGAAATGATTTTTAATCTGGATGCTTTGGGAAACATCGTTGGAGTCACTATCATTGGCATTTCTGTTTTGTCTCAAGCAGAGTGGTTAGACCACTCTGCGAGAAGAGAATTACCAAAAGTTATTGTTGAGGTAATTGATCGTTATGTTGGGCAATTTCCATCACCAGGATATTTGGGATAAAATGAATACCATTCGTAGTCTTGACAATGCCCTGTTATTGGCGTATATTATAGATGACGCTTCTATTATAGAGGCAATTCAAAGGTTGCAGGGCCATCTAAATAAAGCCATGCAAGATTTGGAACACAACAAAATTCGCGCGAATGATTTGCACTCTACGGAAATTGGGGTCCTAAATAAAATACGCAGCATATTCTCTCCACAAAACACAGTGCATATTCAAGAGCGAGAATCATATCCTGAATAATTAGTATTGCCGGAAGCTAAAGAGGTCGAGGCCCAAAAGGCTTCGGCCTTTTTTAGTATGTTCATTCCTGGTTTTACGTTTGATGATGTGCTCTTGGTCCCTAAGTACTCCACGGTAAAAAGCCGCGCTGATGTAGATCTCAGCGTTAAGTTACCAAGAGGATTTGAATTAAAGATTCCTTTGGTAACTGCGCCCATGAAAACGGTGTGCGGCCCAGAGATGGCTAAGGCCATTGCTGATCTTGGTGGCTTGGCTTTGTTGCATAGGTTTGATTCCTATGAGCAATTGTATACCAACTGGATAACGATTAAAGGGGGTGGGGGTTCTTGGTATATTGGTGTTTCTATAGGGGTCAAAGAGGAAGATTTTTCTTTAGCCAGGAAACTGTATAATGATGGGTGTAAGATATTTTGCGTTGACGTTGCGCATGGAGATCATGAAACAGTTAGGGATTTTGTAATTAGATTACGTGATGTGTGTGCTGATGCATTAATTATTGCTGGCAATGTGGCCACGCCCTCTGGAGCCCAATTATTGTGGGAAGCAGGCGCTGATATAATACGCGCAGGAGTTGGTCCAGGATCGCTCTGTTCCACTAGAATAGAAACCGGCAACGGATATCCTCAGCTATCCGCCCTAAAAAACATCAAAGAACACCCTTTCCATTCTTTTGATAAAGAAGACCTTACCCCACCAATGATTATTGCTGATGGCGGTATTCGTTCTGCCGGGGACTGTGTCAAGGCATTGTGCTTTTCAGATCTGGTAATGATTGGTAACTTGTTCGCTGGAACTGATGAAGCTCCAGGAGATATCATTACTGTTTCTGGACAAAAATTCAAGCAATATGTAGGATCTTCCACTCATAAGCAAAGGCACGTTGAAGGGGTGGTGGGCTTAGTTCCCTACAAAGGCCCAGTGCAGGACGTGGTAACTCATTTGGTCGAGGGAATTAGATCTGGATGCTCTTATCAGGGAGTTCATAATCTTCAAGATCTAAAAAAGAACCCAGAATTTGTGGTTATATCAAATGCTGGACTAATAGAATCACACCCTCATAATGTAAGGATTTGATATGCCACATCTAGATGATTTACCAATAATGACAGATATAGAGAGAGCCAACTATGATGCCAGACAAGCTAGAATCAACCCCTCAGCAGAAAGACTCCTCGGGCTATATTTCCCGGTTTTGGACCACGGCTTCGTCTCTTTGGTGGACTACTGCGGAGGAGATTTTTCTATTGTACGCGCCGCTCGTACCTCTTATCAACACGGTGTTAGACACCGTACTGATGATCGTAATATAATACGATATCTTCTACGCCATGATCATGGCTCTCCTTTCGAATTCGTTCAATTTACCTTCCATTGTCAATTGCCAATATTTGTGGCTAGACAATGGATACGGACAAGAATATCAAGTTTCAATGAAATGTCAGGAAGGTATTCAATACTTCCATTAATGTTCTATACACCACGAGAAGAAGACCTCAAAACACAGAGCCTTGGCAACAAACAGGGTCGGGATGGAGAGCTTACCAAGGAAGCCATACAGGCTTTTTATGCCGGATCACAACAGGTCCGTCAATATGCCTCCGAGATGTATGAATCAGCTATATCTGATGATGTGGCTAGGGAACTAGCCAGAATAGATCTCCCGCTGTCCACGTATACTAACTGGTATTGGTCAATAAATCTTAGGTCATTAATGAATTTCATGACTTTGCGATGCGATTCCCATTCCCAATGGGAAATTAGACAATATGCCAATACCATAGCTGGTATTGTGCAACAAGTTGTTCCCGAGGCTTTTGAGGCCTGGATTGATTATGAGTACTGTTCCCATAAGTTGTCCAGGCAAGAGTTGCAATTGCTGCCGGTGTATGAACAAGTGGAACGCAACGAAAGTATAGAAGAAACAGCAGCTAAATTGGGAATGTCTAAACGAGAAATCAAAGAATTCTTTGATAACATTTCTGGAGGTGAAAAACCTGATTTTACATTGGATATGGCTAAGGCCAAGACTCCTCAATATTTTAGTACCCAAGCGGAGCAATATATTCCTTCTCAAGGAGAATGATGCCTCTTGAAATTAGACACAAGCCAAGGGTTGCTGAGCTATTCGATACTTTTACCACATACTTCAGAGATGATTTAGAAGAAGAGATATTGCTTGATTGTGGGAGTATGGCCGTAGCCATCTATTTGTTTGGTCCTCTTAGCCAGGAAGAAGAGCCTATGTATTCTGCTTTGATCAAGAAAAGATTACTAGATTATCAGCTGGGGACACAATAGCATTATTTCCTCATTATCATATGGACATTCTACAGGCAGTAAATATTTTCCTGAAAAAAGCCCAGCAAACCGGGGATGAAATACCTGTAGCTGAAGGTGACATTTATGCAAAGCTTGGTATTAGGGATAAGAAAAGCATGAAAGATAATTTCGAGCCTTTTAGAAGGTCTAAGGTTCAGCCATGGATAAATGCAGAGTGGGATGCTGGCAACCTAAAGTCAGGGGATTTGTGGGGCGTGAAATTAGTAGCCAAGCCAGGAAATGTGGAAGTTCAGGGTATTATTGGAGATTCCAAAGGGCCCCTGTCAGAGAAGTATTTTAATGCCGTTTCCGCAGCAGCTACCGACTCTGTAAAAGGTAAAACATTTCCAGAGTTCGCAAGATGGTTTGCTGAGATACAAAGTATTTAGATATGGCCAAAGAAAAAGATAAACCCAAGCCCAAAGAAAAGCCCAAAAAGAAAGAGCGCTATTTTATAGTACTGGAAGGCATGGCCCCAGTTACTCTTCAGCTAGAAACCTGGGCAGAAGATGAGAAACAGGCATTAGAAAATCTAGATATTCCGTCTCTGGTAAGGTTTAAGGAACCTCCAAGAATTGATTTGCCCAGATTACATCGTAAAAAGGTCACGATTAAAGAGGCATTTACCTCTTTGATAAAGATAGTGAAGTCTTTTTAGGTCGAGAGAGCCCCGTTCCTTTCCTTCTAATTAGAAGGAAATACAACATGGGCTTATATTTTTACGTTCTTGATACGGAAACTACCGGACTTTCCACGGAGTTTCATGAGATTAATCAGATTTCTGTTCTTAGGGTGTCTGACCAGGAACAGGTATCTTTACAGATTAAAGTCAAGCGACCCAATGTGTATGATATTAATGCCCTGGCAATACAGGGTATTTCTCCCGGGGATTTGAAGATTGGGGTACCATTAGAAGAGGCCGTAGAAGCCATTGATATGTTCTTGGCCGAGGACGGCAAGACCAAGGCTCATAGGTGTATTGTAGCTCATAACGCTCCTTTTGATAGGAAGTTTGTTCATAGAGCCTGGGATTCTATAAACAAGGAATTCCAAGCTGATTTATGGATGTGTACCCAAAGCTTCGCTAAACGGTATGTCAAAAAGCACGGCACCGCCGATAAAGTTGCCTTGGCTCAACAGAAAGCTGGGGTACAGGATATGAAGATGGATAAATTTGGGAAGCTAAAACCAAAGTTTGGCCTCAATAACTTCATGCTTGGGGTTGGCTTGGCCCCTAAGGCCGGTGCTCACCAAGCTGCAACCGATGTCCAAAATACCCTGGATTTCTATAATTGGCTCATGTCTTCAAATACGGAACATGTATCTTTAATTGAAAGAGTTCCACACAAGGAAATTGCCACACAGCAATTAGATGCTGATGATTATTAAAAAATCGAGCGTTCTACGCATACAGTAACATGTTTG
>Ga0265297_10007120_pt1 | contig 15686 bp, 16 predicted proteins | sample Munlanlwell13791_FD_192502 | JGI IMG/M metagenome (GOLD analysis project Ga0265297, IMG submission 192502) | Leachate microbial communities from a municipal landfill in Southern Ontario, Canada - Leachate well 137-91 | ecosystem: Engineered > Solid waste > Landfill > Unclassified | place... | reverse complement strand
TCAGGAAATAAAAGAGGAAGTCTGTTTCCTCACGGCGGTGGTTTGGAATAAGCAGGCCGAAACCTGCAACCAGTATCTGCACAAGGGGAGCCCGGTTTTTATCGAGGGCAGGCTTCAATCCCGTTCCTGGGAGGACAATTCCGGACAGAAACGCAGCGTCTTGGAGGTAAGGGCGGAACGCGTCCAATTCCTCGGACAGGCGCAAAGCCGCGTGGCAGCAAGCGGGCCCTCGGAGGAAACTGCCGTGGAGCCGCCGCTGGAAACCACCGAGACAGCATGGCTCGATCAAACAGAGGAGGATAAATCCGATGCCAGTTAGAATGAAAAAAATAAAAAGGATAGTCAAAAAAAGAGACGTCCTTTCTACCGTAAGAAAAAGGTTTTGCAGATTGTGCGTGGATAAGGTAAAGAGCCTTGATTACAAAGATACCAGAAGGCTTGAGGCGTTTATCAAAGAACGCGGCAAGATCCTTTCCCCGCGCATTTCCAGTAACTGCGCCAAGCACCAAAGGATGGTGGCCGAGGCGATAAAAAAGGCGAGATACATTTCGTTATTGCCTTATGTACGGGTATAAAACCCTTTGAGGAAAATATGGAAGTAATATTGAGCAAAGATGTAGACAGGATCGGAAAGGCCGGGCAAATAGTAAAAGTAAAAGATGGCTATGCCCGCAATTTCCTTTTTCCTAACGGCTTGGCCGTGACGGCGAATTCTGAAAGCCTTAAAAAGCTGGAACTGGAGAGGCAGAAAAAGGCCTTGCAGTCGGAGAAAGAAAAAAAGCAAGCCCAGGAGATAAGCGATAAGCTTTCACGGATCTCCCTGACCATACCGGTTTTGACCCATGAGCAGGAGAAACTTTACGCGAGCATAACCGCGCAGGACCTGTCCGCGGGTTTGAAAGATGAAGGTTTTGAGATCGACAAGGATTCGTTCGTGCTCGATGAGCCGATAAAGGCCCTGGGGATTTATGAAGTCCCCGTAAAACTGCATCCCGACGTTCTGGCGAAAATAAAAGTCTGGATTGTCAAGAAATGACTCCGGAAATACCGATAGATAAAGTACCTCCGCAGAACCTCGAAGCCGAAATGGCGGTATTGGGTTCCATGCTTCTGGATGAAAACGCCCTTTCAGAAGCCGTTGAGAAGCTGGATAAGGAGCATTTTTATAAAGACGCCCATAAGAAAGTATTCGATTCCATCCGCAGCCTTTACGGCGCCAACAAGGCCAGACATCATCACCGTTACCAACGAGCTTAAAAGGATCGAAGCCCTCGAAGAGATCGGCGGCCCGAGTTTCCTGACCGCCGTAGTCAATTCTGTCCCCACCGCCGCCAACATAAACCATTACGTAAAGATCGTAAAAGAAAAATATATATTAAGGACCCTTATAAACAGCGCCACAAAGATCGCTTCCCTGTGTTATGAAAGCGACGGGAATGTCGATGAGATAGTGGACAACGCCGAGAAATTCATCTTCGAGGTAAGCGACACCAAAACCAAGGGAAGCTATTTGCACCTGAAGGAAGTCATCAAGGACAGCATCGAGGCCATAGACCGGCTTTACCAGAATAAATCGCACGTTACGGGTGTTCCGTCGGGTTATATAGATTTCGATAATAAGACTTCCGGACTGCAGGAATCGGATTTGATCATCATCGCCGGGAGGCCTTCCATGGGCAAGAGTGCCTTTGCCCTGGGGATCGCCGAATACGCCGGCGTGATCGAAAAGATACCTCTGGCTTTTTTCAGCCTGGAGATGTCCAAGGAGCAGCTGGTCCAAAGGATGCTCTGCGCCCACGCAAAAGTAGACGCGCATAAAGTAAGGACAGGTTACCTGGCCCCTTCCGACTGGCCGCGCCTTACCGCCGCGGCGGGAAAGCTTTCGGAGGCGCCGATATACATTGACGATACGGCGGCGATCTCCGTTATGGAGCTGCGCGCCAAGGCCCGCAGGCTTAAGGCCCATCATGACATAAAACTGATCGTACTTGATTATCTGCAGCTGATGCGCGGATCAGGCGGAAAGGAAGAGAACAGGCAGCAGGAGATTTCTGATATTTCCCGTTCGTTAAAGTCTTTGGCGCGCGAATTGAACGTGCCTATCATCGCCATAAGCCAGTTGTCCCGAGCGGTTGAGTCAAGGACGGACCACAGGCCGCAGCTTTCCGATTTAAGGGAGTCCGGCGCGATCGAGCAGGACGCCGACCTTGTCGTATTGATACTCCGGGAAGAATATTACAAGCCGACCCCGGATAATGAAGGCATCGCCGAGGTTATCATCGCCAAACAGCGTAACGGCCCGGTAGGTTCCATGAAATTAAGTTTTATCAAAGAATACACCAGGTTCGAGAACCTTGCTCGGATAGAAGAAGCGTAGAAAAACGGGGTCAGAATTATTTTTCTGGCCTCAGATAAAGGAAAAATAATTCTGACCCCGTTTTTTCTTGATTAAAGAAGAGATTTTTAATATAATAGTTTAATGCGAAAAGCCAGCCTATTCATTTTCTCCGTTCTGATAACAGCGGGCATCACATTTTCGCCTGCCAAAGCCCAGCCTGAGGGCACTTCGGGAAAATTAGTTACCGCCATAGAGATAAAAGGAAACAAAAGCATAAGCAGCAATACCATCGTATCCAAGATAAAAACCAAGACGGGCAGCCCCTATCAGGAAGCCGTAATAAGCGACGATCTGAAGCGCCTTTATCTTTTAGGATACTTCAGCGATATAAAGATAGACACGGAAGAATACAATAAGGGCTTAAAGGTCATCATCACCGTCAGCGAAAGGCCGGTTATCGACAAGATCGCCTTCTCGGAGATGACCCGGCTGACGATGCGCGAGGAGAAGCTTAAGGAGACCCTGAAATCCAAGGAAACGCAGTACCTGGATTATCCCAACCTGGCGGAAGACGCGAATACCATACGCAAACTTTACGAAAAAGCGGGTTTCAGCCAGGCGCAGGTCAATTACAGCGTGGGAATAGATAAACAGACGGGCAAGGCAAGGGTGGAATTTTCCGCCGTAGAAGGAAAGAGGATAAGGATAAAGAACATATTCGTGGAGGGGAATAAAAGCTTTCCCGCCAAACGCATCCTGAAACTGATGAAGACCAAGCGCGCCTGGTTTTTTAACCCGGGCGTGCTGAAAGACGAAGTACTTAATGAAGATATCGAGCGCGTAAAATCCTTTTACCATCGGGAGGGATTCGCGGACGCGGTTGTCACATATGAGGTGAAGTCCCATCCCAGAAAACCGCTTTTGTACATTACCGTCAGTATAGAGGAGGGTAAAAGGTACCTGGTAGGCAGCGTTACCGTCCAGGGTAACAAGGATATCCCCCAAAAGGATATACTGGCCAGATTGAAGGAATGCGTGCCCGGAAAGGTCTTTAGCGAAGAGGCGCTTTCGGGCGATGTGGTAAACATCCAGGGGCTTTATTTTGACAGGGGTTACATTTCCGCGCAGGTCCAGGAAGCCACCGCGCTGAATTCATATACCGGGCGTATCGACATAGTCTATAATATTATGGAGAGCAATGTCGCCTACGTGGATAAGATCAAGGTCCGCGGCAATGTAAAGACAAAAGATATAGTGGTCCGCCGGGAGCTCAGGATAAGGCCGGGGGATAGATTTGACGGGGAAAAACTAAAACGCAGCAAGGAAAGGCTGCAGAATTTGGGCTTTTTCGAAGAGGTAAAGTACGATACCGAAGATACCGCTGTGCCCGATAAGAAAGACCTGGTAGTTGAGGTGAAGGAATCCAAGACAGGCGCCTTTAGCTTTGGCGGAGGTTACTCGAGCGTGGAAGAGTTCGTCGGCTTCGTCGAGGTCGAACAAAAGAATTTCGACTGGAAGAATTTCCCGTACTTTACCGGCGCCGGACAGGACCTAAAGGTCCGCGGTTCTTTCGGAACCATCACCAACAGCTTCGACCTGAGTTTCACCGAGCCCTGGCTTTTTGATTATCCGGTTTCGTTCGGTTTTGACGCCTACAAACGCACTCACAACCGGGCCGAAGATATAGGTTACGGTTACGACGAGGATGTAACCGGAGGCGATGTAAGGCTGGGCAAAGAGATATCCGAATATCTTAGGGCGGACTTAATGTACCGCAATGACACTATAAAGATCACGGACATAACCGAGAACGCTTCTAACGACTTAATGCGCGAGTACGGCACAAATACGATAAGCAGCATGCAACTGGGGCTTACTTATGATTCAAGGGATAATATTTTTGACCCGTCCAGGGGCAATATATTAACTGGTTCCCTCGAGGATGCCGGAGGTATTTTCGGAGGCAACAAGGACTTTTGGAAAATCTTCAGCAGGGCCTCCCATTATTTGCCTTTGGTCGGGGGTTCTGTCTTGGAATTAAGGGGGCGCGTCGGTTTGGCCAAGCCTTACGGGGATTCGGACATCGTTCCGATATATGAGAGGTTTTTCGCGGGCGGCGCGTACACTATCAGGGGTTACCATGAGAGAAAAGTGGGCCCCATAGACCCGGTATCAAAAGATCCCCTGGGCGGTGAAGCGTTTTTAGTGGGTAACGTGGAATATCTTTACCCGGTATTGAGCTTCATAAAACTTGCCGCCTTTTATGACGCGGGCAACGTCTGGGAGAAGGCGGGGGATATAGGCACAGGAGGGATCAAATCGGGAGTAGGTGTGGGCCTAAGAGTAAAGACCCCCATAGGCCCGATAATGCTCGATTTCGGACTCCCTTTGAATAAAGAGCCGGGGAACGAAAAAAGAGGGAACGGAAGGCTTCATTTCAGCATGAGCCACGGATTCTAAGGAATCAGCCTAAACATGTCAGACGCGTTTCTTACAGTCTGTTCAAAAAGGAGGAGTAGAAAATGAGAAAAGTAGCCATAATACTTTTAGCGGCGTTTCTTTTATGCCCGATGGGCGCTTACGCGGCCGATAAATTCGCTTATGTGGATTTGAGCCGCGTTTTCAGCGAATACGGAAAAACCAAGGAATACGACAAGAACTTAACCGAGAAGCAAAATTCCTATCGCTCGGAAATAGATAAGAAAACCAACGAAGTGAAGCAATTGCAGGACAAGATGAACATATTGAGCGAAAAGGAAAAAGACGCCAAGAAATCGGAATTTGAAAGCAAGGTAAAAGGCCTGCAGGATTTTGAGCGCCAGAAATTGACGGACTTGCGCAAAGAGCAGGACGAGAAAATGAAGGAGATATTCAAGGATATCGAGGACGCGGTAAAACAGCACGCGGAAAAGGAAGGTTACACCCTGGTGTTCAACGACAGGGTTTTCGTCTACCAGACCAAGAATATGGACATAACCGATAAGGTTATCGCTATCCTGAACGCGAAGTATAAGAAGTAAGCTGGGCCCGATTTCTTAATACGCGCCAATGGGTAAAGCGCGTTCATAATATGCAAAAGACTTTGAAAGAAATAGCCGGGATTATCGACGGTGAAATATCCGGTAACCCGGATATCATCATTACGGGAATATCCGGCATCAGGGAAGCGCGTGAAGGGGATATCACATTTTTGGCAAACCCCAAATATTTGCCCCTTCTGGAGAAAACGGGAGCCTCAGCCGTAATAACTTCCAGGGAAGTCAAAGAGGCCCCAAAACCCATAATCCGCACGGACAATCCTTCTTTCGCGTTTGCCAAGCTGATTTCTTTCATTTCTCCGGCCGAGTCAAGGCGCCCCCAGGGTATCCACCCCTCGGCCATATTAGGCAAGGATGTTTCTCTGGGCCGTTCCGTGGCCATCGGCCCGTACGCGGTAATTGAGGATAGCGTATCTATCGGGGATGGCTGCGTAATATATTCCGGTTGTTTCGTCGGACACCATTCTAAAATAGGCGGCGATTGCGTAATATACCCTAATGTTTCAATACGGGAACAGGTTACCATCGGCAGCCGCGTTATCATCCACAGCGGCACGGTGATAGGTTCGGACGGTTTCGGTTTCGCCACCATAGAAGGCCTGCATCATAAGATCCCTCAGGTAGGGACTGTGGAGATCGGAGATGATGTGGAAATAGGCGCCAATGTAACTATCGACCGGGCGCGCTTCGATAAAACCGTGATAGGAAGCGGAACGAAAATAGATAACCTGGTTCAGATCGCGCATAATGTGTCCATCGGCAATAATTCCATAATCGTGGCGCAAGTCGGCATCTCGGGCAGCACTACCGTGGGCAACAACGTAATACTTGCCGGCCAGGCCGGGTTAGTCGGCCACATCAGCGTAGGAGACAACTCCATAGTTATGGCACAGTCGGGGGTCAGTAAATCGATCCCCCCCGATACTATGGTCTGGGGTTATCCGGCAAAACCCGCGAAGCAGGCAAAGCGCGCAAACGCGTGCGTGCAGAACCTGCCGAGGCTTTATGAAACTGTTTCGGAGCTGAAGAAAAAGATAGAAGAGTTGGAGGCTAAACTCAAATAATGGAAAAACAGAAGACGATCGCGAAGGAGATCAGCTTAAAAGGCATAGGTTTGCACACCGCAAATAAGGTGAACATCACCTTTAAGCCGGCTGAAGAGGGAAGCGGTATCAATTTTATCCGCACAGACCTGCCCGGAAGGCCGGTAATCAAAGTGTCGGTTGATTCCTTGCTGTCCGCGTCGAATTCTCCCCGTAGGACATCTCTGGGCCGGGACGGAGTTGAGATACATACGATCGAACACCTGATGGCGGCCCTTGCCGGCCTGTGCATCGATAATATTTTTATCGAGATGGATAACGATGAAGTCCCCGGTTTAGACGGCAGCAGCCTGAATTTCCTCGAAATATTATCAAAGGCGGGCACAAGGGAACAGGAAAAAGACCGGCGGAGCTATCTTATCAAAGAGGCGATATTCGTGGAAGAGGAAGGCTCGGCCATCGTCGCCTTACCCTCTCAGGAATTCAAGATATCATATACGCTTAATTATAACCACCCGCTGCTTAGGGCCCAGTACCTGGAATTAAAGTTCGTCGACGGAGTATTCAAGGATGAGCTCGCGTCATCCAGGACCTTTTGCCTTGAGAGCGAAGCGCAGGGGTTACAGTATCAGGGGATGGGCCAGGGAGCCAATTACGAAAATACCCTCGTTGTCGGAGAAAAAGGTGTCATAAAAAATAAATTACGCTATCAAGACGAATTTGTCAGGCATAAAATGCTGGATTTGTTCGGGGACCTGTATGTGTTGGGCGAGCCGGTAAAAGGCCATATCATCGCCATAAAGAGCGGGCACTCCCTTAATTTAAAGCTCGCGGGAAAAATTAACCAGCAGAAGCAAAGATACGCCTTAGGCGGGATCGGCGCCGGACATCTTACCGCCCAGGACGGGCAATTAAACATTGAAACGATCATGAAGATACTTCCGCACCGCCAGCCGTTCCTTTTCGTGGACAGGATACTCCATCTTGAAACCGGAAAGCGCGCCACCGGCATAAAGAACGTGACTATAAACGATTATTTTTTCAAGGGTCATTTCCCGGGAAAGCCTGTCATGCCGGGCGTTCTGATCGTCGAGGCCATGGCGCAGGTAGCGGGCGTGATGATGCTTTCCCCTGAGGCCAACCGCGGCAAGCTGGCTTATTTCTTATCCGCCGATAATATTAAATTCAGGAAAACAGTTGTCCCGGGGGACCAGCTTGTACTTGAGGTAGAGGCGGGAAAGATCAAGGCAAGAACAGGGCAGGTGCACGGTAAGGCGTTCGTTGAGGGGAAATTGGTAACTGAGGCCGATCTGATGTTCGCCCTGGTGGAATCATAGATATGCGAATTCATGAGACAGCGATAATCTCGCAGAAGGCAAGCCTGGCCGATGAAGTACAAGTCGGCCCTTATTCTATTATCGGGGACGGAGTGATCGTGGGGAAATCCGTTAAGATCCATTCCCACTGTGTAGTTACGGGCAATACCAGCATAGGGGCGGGCAGCGAAATTTTCACGGGCGCCGTGATCGGAAGCAGGCCGCAAGACTTGAAATTCAAGGGGGAACAGAGCTATCTCGAGATCGGCGATAATAATATCATCCGCGAATATTGCACTTTTAATCCGGGAACCGGAGAAGGGGCGAAGACGGTTGTCGGCAGCAATAATCTTTTCATGGCTTATTCTCATATCGCCCATGATTGCAATGTGGGCAGTAATTGTATTATCGCCAATAATGGTACGCTTGCCGGGCACGTAACCATAGAAGACAAGGCGGTCGTAGGCGGGCTCGTCGCTATACACCAGTTTGTCAGGGTCGGTACGCTTTCGATCATCGGCGGATGTTCAAAAGTCGTGCAGGATATCCCGCCTTTTTCTACCTGCGACGGCCATCCGGCGCGGGTTTACGGCTTGAACCTCGTCGGCCTGCGCCGCCACGGCGTAGATAAGGATTCGATAGAGCACCTTGACCGCGCGTTCAAGATATTTTTCAACTCCGGCCTCACCCCCAAACACGCCCTGAAAAAATTACAGTCGGAAATTCCGCCAGGGAAAGAAATCTCTTACCTCATCGGTTTTATAAATAATTCTCAAAGAGGGATGGTCCGCTCCTGCAGATAAGGGCGTCCCTGAAAATAATATGGAAAAGATCGGCCTGATCGCCGGCAACAGAAAATTCCCTATTTTATTCGCGGATGCGGCGAAGAAACAAGGTTGCTGCGTTATAGCGGTTGCGCTCAAAGGCGACACCTCATCCCGCCTGAGAAAATATGTTGATAAAATATATTGGTTAAGCCTCGGCGATTTCCAAAGATTATTCGAAATATTCAAAAGCGAAGGGGTCGCCAGGATAGCCATGGCCGGACAGATAAGCCCGCGGAGGCTGTTCAGCAATGAAATAAACAAGGACCCTGAATTAAAAGAGCTGCTTAAAAGCGTTAAAGACAAGAGGGCTGATACCTTATTCGGGGCAATGGCTGAAAAATTGAATTCCAGAGGTTTCGAATTGATCGATTCCACGACTTTTATCAAGGAGCTTTTGCCCGAAAAAGGCGTTCTTACCAAAAATAACCCGGATTTCCGCCAATGGGAAAATGTGTATTTTGGCCTGCAATTGGCGAAAGCGGTCGCCTTTTTAGACATAGGCCAGGCCGTAGCGGTTAAGCATAAGGCGATAGTAGCTGTAGAGGCTTTCGAAGGGACGGATAACCTTATCCGCCGCGCGGGAAAGCTGGCAAGAGGCGGTTTTGCTGTGGTCAAGGTAAGCAAGCCAAAGCAGGATTTACGATTTGACATCCCTGTAGTGGGCTTAAACACGGTTAAAACCCTCATAAAGGCTAAAGGCTCATGCCTGGCTATAGAAGCGGCGAAGACCATCTTTATAGATAAACAGGAAAGCGTTGAGCTTGCCGATAAAAAAGGGATTTCTATAGTAGCGGTATAAGTGAAAAAATTCTTGACAGCGCTATATCGTTGCGTATAAAATGGTTATAGTAAAAAGGAGGGTATCATGGCGGTATTGATAAAATCAAAGCCTACAGAATTCAAATTTTATGCGCCGCAGGCAAAAAGGGTCCATCTAGCAGGCAGCTTTAACAATTGGGATACAAAAATGTTGTCCGCGAAAAAGGATACCAAGGGCAATTGGAAAGTAAAAGTCAACCTGAAACCCGGAAAATACGAATACAAATTCCTGGTCGATGGCTCCTGGATCAACGATCCCCATTGCGGCAGTTGCGTCTCCAATTCCTTCGGTACCCAGAACTGCACTATAGTAATAAAGTAATTAAAGCAAAACTCCCACCCTTATTTAACGGCGCGAAAATGGCGCGCTAAATAGAAGGTGGGTTTTTTTGTCGTAGAAGACGACACACCAAACCATGAAATATATATACGGTCCGGTTAAATCGAGGAGGCTGGGGCTATCTTTGGGGATAACGCTGACACCTTATAAGGTATGCAGCTTCAACTGTGTTTATTGCCAATTGGGCGCCGGCTCCGGCACAACTTCACAGAGGAGAGAATATATCCGTACGGAAGAGATAGCGGAGGAATTAAAACTCTGGCTGCAGAATAACCCGAAAGAAGCGAAAGATTTGGATTACATCACTTTCTCTGGCTGCGGAGAACCTACATTGAATATTAAATTAGGCGGCCTGATCGAAGAAATAAAAAAGATCACTTCCGCCCCTATAGCGGTCATTACTAACGCTTCTTTGCTGGCGGAGCCTTCCGTGCGCAGGGACCTGCTGAACGCCGATTTGATCGTTCCTTCTCTTGACGCGGTGGTTTCCGGAAAATTCGAGCGGATCGACCGCCCTGCGCCGGGAATAAAAATCGAAAACATTATAAACGGCTTGATAGAGTTAAGGAAAGAATTTAAGGGCAGGATCTGGCTGGAAGTGATGCTGGTAAAGGGGATAAATGACGACCTGCCGCACATGAAGAAGTTAAAAGATATCGCCGGCAAGATAGGCCCGGACAAGATACAACTGAATTCTCCGGTGCGGACAACCGCCGAAATAGGCGTCCTGGCTGTAGATAAAAAGAAACTGGAGAAATTCAGGAAACTACTTGGAGAAAATTGCGAGATAATATGAACCGCTTTCATCGCGCCCATCAGCTGCGAACGGATTCACGTAGAAATAATTATCGCGCCCATAGCTCAACTGGATAGAGCGCTAGCCTTCGGAGCTGGACGTTGCAGGTTCAACTCCTGCTGGGCGCATATTACAGAGCCGCAATAAATTCGAAATTGAAAAATATATTTTTATGGTATAATTATTACCTAAACTAGAAGGGCCATTAGCTCAATCGGTAGAGCAGGACACTCTTAAACCGAGCCGAATAATTCACGTAAACTATTGTAAATGTTGTAAATACATACTCCCTGAATAACTTAGGGAGTATTTTTGTTTTATCAGTTTTTAATGGTTTTTAATCAATTTTAACCTTAGATGGACACTATTTAGACACCAAAAATTTTACTTACAAGAGAATTGATAATTTAGTTGAATATAGATAATAGAGTGGGATAATAAATATATGCCTGATAGTATTTCAAAAGAAAAGCGAAGCTGGAATATGAGGCAAATTAAGTCAAAAGATACGATACCTGAACTTCGCATACGATCCGCCTTGCATAAATTAGGTTTTCGTTATAGAATACATTATAGTAAACTCCCAGGTAAACCCGATATAGTATTGCCTAGATACAAGACAGCTATTTTTATCCACGGTTGTTTTTGGCATCGGCATAAGAATTGTATTGAGGCATCTAGACCGAAGACAAATTCAGGATATTGGGAAAATAAAATTCACCTTAACATTCAACGCGATAAAAAATATCAATCTTTGCTTAAAAAAATGGGATGGCGTGTGGTTATCATTTGGGAATGTAAAGTTAGCGAGGATATTAATAAAAACAGTACTCTTTTAACCAGTCTTCTTAAAAAAGCTAAGTTCTATGGATAAGAAGATTTCTATTTACTCATTCTTTTCAGGTTCTGGATTTCTTGATTTAGGATTTGAATCTAACGGTTTTAAAATTTGCTTTGTAAACGAATTCTATAAACCATTCCTCAATGCGTATAAGCATTCAAGAAAAATAATGAAAATAGACGCTCCAGAATATGGTTATTCTGATAATGATATTACTGAGTATCTACAGGGAAGAAAATCAGAGTTTCTTAAGAAATCCGTAAGAGACAAAAAGAAAGAGAGTATTGTTGGATTTATAGGTGGTCCTCCTTGTCCAGATTTCTCTGTTGGGGGGAAAAATAGGGGACGGGAAGGAAATAATGGAAAACTGTCTGGTATCTATACCAACTTAATTAATGAATGTAAACCTGATTTTTTCTTGTTTGAAAATGTTAAAGGACTTTGGCGTACTAAAAAACATCGCAACTTCTATGAAGAATTAAAGAAAAACCTACAAAATGGCGGATATTATACAACAGAAAAGCTTATTAATTCTATTGAATATGGTACACCTCAAAATAGAGATAGGATAATTTTATTAGGGTTTAGTAAAAAATTATTAAAAAATTTAAATAATAAGCAGAATGGTTCAAAATGCTTACCAGAGGGTTACTTTCCTTGGGGAAAGTTAATTAAATATCCGCGGGAGAAGATTTTTAATTTAACATGGCCTAGGCTGTCTACCTTTATTGAAGATTCCCAAATACCGCCACCAAAAGATATCCCATTGGAATTAACCGTGCAGTATTGGTTTGATAAAAATAAAGTTGATAATCACCCTAATTCGGAGCATTGTTTTACTCCAAAAGCAGGAATTAAAAAATTTGCCCAAATTGCCGAAGGTGATGACTCTAGGAAATCTTTTAAGCGACTTCATAGATGGCGTTATTCTCCAACCGCATGTTACGGAAATAATGAAGTTCACCTACACCCGTATAAAATACGTAGAATAACTGTAGCCGAAGCATTAGCAATTCAGAGTTCCCCATCAAATTTTACCTTACCTGATAACATGACCCTTACTGATATGTTTAAAACCATAGGTAATGGAGTGCCCTATTTGACTTCAAGAAGTTTATCCAAAAGTATTTTTACTTTTTTGGAGGTCGCATAATGAATGTTACCGCACAGGATTTAGTTGCTTGGATCAATCAATTGCCGAAGAATAGAGCCTATCACTATATTAATCCTAGGAATAAAGGACAGATTGAAATAGTAAGAGTTGATTTACCAGAAGGACCTATTATAATTAAGCGTTATGATCCAAGTGAGGGAGGTTCATCTAAAAAAGCTAAAGAAGAATCAATTTCAACTCAATTACTTTGGCGTGTTGCTAATGCTATTCAGGGAGATGTTCCTTTGAATATAGATCGTGTATTAGGGGCAAGTTATAATACTCGCTCTGTGCTGGAAACTTTACTTGCTCATACTCCGCAATTTTATACTTCTTATCCAGGTAGAATTGAATATATAAATTCTTCTTCTAAGATTAAAAAAGGCCATAAGCATTTGCTTTGGCTTCCAAGTTCTCCGCATAAACTAGGCGTTCCTGAAGAAATCAAAACTGATAAAATTATAGCTGAAATTCCAAGTCAGCAAGCAATTTATGAAGCATTAGTTCTCCCTAAGTCTTCTGATGCCGAATCTATTGATATTGAAATGGACAGAAGGCATGCTCAAATTCAAGTTGCCCTCGTCTTGATAGGCTTACAATTGGGCTTTAGGTCTTGGGTAGCACAAAATGATAAAGGGATAATTTATAACAAAAAGCGTTTGGGAGAAATGGAAGGAGTTATCCCCTCTCTTCAAGACGAGAAGTTACTTTCATCTTATGCAGAAGCAATCAAAGCCGCCTTAATGATAGATTGTATTTGGTTTAAGAATAGTAAATTAATGCCAGCTATTCTTGAAATTGAACATACAACTGGAATAACAAGCGGTTTGACGCGAATGAAGAATTTTCAGGACAATTTCCCGCCTTTTCCTACGAGATATGCAATTATTGCTCCAGATGAAGACAGGCAGAGATTTATAAAGGAAGCAACGAAGCCTCAGTTTAAGACTTTAAATGCTTTATTTTTTCCATTTTCAGCTGTTGAAGAATTGTACGCTTTATGTCAGAGACGTAAAATAAAAGGAGTTACGGAAGAATTCCTAGATTGTTATATGGAAGGGTTAGCACAATAGACAATTTGTTTTCATTCTGCCAGATAAACTAAATACATATAAAGTGGATTGAATATTGGGTGGAAAAAAATGCCAGATTTAAAAGATATAAAATGGATTTCCTGTTTTAACGCTAGGAAAGATTTACAGAATTTTAAAGAGAAAGCTTTATTGCTTTTTGCTTTAGACTTAAGATTTGGAATTGATGATTTTGTGGAATTAGCTAGTAGCTCTTTGACAGATGGAGGAGATGATAAAAAAGCAGATTTAGTTTATATAGATTCTGAGAATGGATATGCTGTTATTGCTCAGACCTATATGGCAGAAAAATGGAATAAAAAGGAGGCTCCTGCCAATAAAGCCTCGGATTTAAATACAGCCGCTTCTTGGTTTTTGAATTCACCTTTAGAAGATTTGCCAAAACAAATATCTCCCCATGCAGAAGCAATACGTAGATGTATCAAAGAAAACTCAATTAAGTCCATATATTTTTGGTACGTACACAATCTTCCGGAATCCAAGAATGTTTATAGAGAATTAAAGAATGTGGAGAAAACGGCAAAAACACTCATTAATACGAATTTTCCAGAAGCGAAAGCAATAGAAATATGTGCTACTGAGGTAGGGATTGGTATTCTTGAGGAGTGGTATAAAACTTCACAAATGCCAATACTCGTTACGGACAGTTTCCAGATACCTATATCTGGCGGGTATGAAATAAAAAGCAATGATTGGAATGCGTATGTTACAGCTATACCAGCTAGATGGCTTTATGATAATTTCAAGAAATATAAGAACCATATATTTTCTGCTAATATCAGAGGATATCTAGGAAGTAAGAAGAGGGATGAAAATATTAATAATGGAATAAAAAGTACAGGCAAAGACGATCCAGAGCATTTTTGGGTATTCAATAACGGTATAACAGCATTAGTTAATGAATTTGAAGAGAATAAAGAAGACGATAAGTTAGTAATTTCTATTAAGGGGATATCTATAGTTAACGGAGCACAAACGACAGGTGCACTAGGTTCTTTGGAGGGACCTCCAGATATTAAGGCAAAAGTTCCTATTAGATTTGTTGTTTGCTCTAAACTAGAGACAATTCAAGATATAGTAAAATATAATAATACTCAAAACAAGATTACAGCTCCTGATTTCAGAAGTTCAGACCCAATCCAAACATCTTTAAGTACGCAATTTGATAAGTTATATAAAATCAAATATTTGGCAAGAAGAGGTGGTTATGAAGATATTGTTAAGCGTATAACGAATTCAATTGCTGCAATTACAGCCGGACAAGCTTTAGCTGCTACTCATGGAGATCCTGAGATAGCATATAACCAAAAAACCTATATATGGGAGAACGATGGCCTATACTCAAGGTATTTTAATGAAAACACTACAGCCCGGCATATTCTATTTGTTTACTCTTTATTAAAAGCAATAGAAGAGAAAAAAATCCGATTAATAGAAAAAAGTAGAGCAGGGACACTAACGAAAATAGAGATCAGTCAACTTAATTTTTTGAGATTAAGAGGTGCAATAATCTTATTCACAGCAGCCTTATCTAGATGTTTAGATATTATCATTAATAAGTCTATTCCAAATATGTTTGATTTGTGGTTTAAAGATAAAAGAATGACCCTAGAAGAAGCAATAAAAACCTGGTCCCCAATTATAGATACAGGGATTTCTTTTAGTGATAAACTCAAGGATGGACTTTCGGATGGTTTAAAGAATAAAGAAAAAATAGAAACAGCACTTACTACTTTTGTTAGTTTAATTGATTCAATTAAACAGCCAGCCAAAGAAGTCTTTCATAACTTTTCAAAAAATATTTCTAGTTAATATTATTCAAAGCTTTACAAATTTAGCATGTTTTACCTTAACGCTTTAGTAAATCTATAGATTAAATAGTGATTTGAAGTTGATTTACACATTGATTGAAGTAGAATTGCTTTAGGAACAAGATAATCTGGTTTATAGCTGTACCTTAAGGAGGACATAGGGCCTCTAACTTCTACGTAAGGTAAGCTGCATCACTGCCCGAAAGGGCAGGGGGAAATGCAGTCTTATCGGATTTACGTAGAAGTTGCCGGTAGGAAAATGCGCCCCCTTTT
>Ga0265297_10007119_pt1 | contig 15688 bp, 19 predicted proteins | sample Munlanlwell13791_FD_192502 | JGI IMG/M metagenome (GOLD analysis project Ga0265297, IMG submission 192502) | Leachate microbial communities from a municipal landfill in Southern Ontario, Canada - Leachate well 137-91 | ecosystem: Engineered > Solid waste > Landfill > Unclassified | place... | reverse complement strand
AGAGGTGGTTATTCGCCCTCATCGGTGGAGGGGGTAGATCGCACCGGAGAGAGTCCCGGCGGTTCATTCCTGGAGGTATATCACCATCGAAGAACTCTGACGAGTTCTTCTCGTATTCGTGGTTCTGACAAACCACTCATACATTGAAGGGTATTGCATGCTCAATAGGGAGTATCGCATGTGTCATGACCGGTATAACTACCGGCTCATTCCCATCTCCAAAACCCCGGGCCCTGGCTTCATCCCAAAACTCCTCACCGGCACCTGCATCACCGGGCCCATCCTCGGCCTCGCGCTCTATGCCGTGCTTCGTATATGCGATGGGTGGCGGTATACACCGGTCGTGTTTGTAGCGGTATTTCTTCTCGGCATTGAATCGTTCAGTGTGTGGACATTCTGGTTCAGCGATGAATAAACACAAAGACGGGGCAACATCTGCCGGAACCCGGATAAGAACCTGCCGGGGCCGGGCGGGCCTTTCATTATGTCAGGGTGCGGGCTGATGTCGGGATTGTCGGTATAATGTCGGGGTTCGTGGCGGGTTTGGCGGGTTTGGCGGGTTTATGGCGCGTTCGTGGTGGGTTTGTAAAGGGATACATGTCGGGATTGTCCGGATTCTTTTTCACCGGGACATACACATTAAATATGTGAACACACATAAACCTGCGTGAAGATACCATGCCGAACATGACGCTGTCCCTCCCTGAAGATGTCTACAAGATCGTAAAGGCGCATAACGAAGTCAGGTGGAGTGAGATCGCACGCCGGGCAATCGAGGACTATGCCAAAAAAATTGCCCTCCTGAACGCCATGACAGAGAACAGCGAGCTCACCGAGGAGGATATCATGGCGCTCGACAAGAAAGTCAAGGCGGGAATCCAGAAACATTACAAGAGCAAAGCATCGGGCAGGAAAGCAGACATTTCCTGAATCGGTGTGGATATGCCACAGGATTTTTTATAGCGGGTACGTGCGATGAAACTCGTGATCGATACCAACCGTATCATGGCCGGTCTCCTTCGCGATTCCACCTCCCGGAAAATTATCCTGCACGATTCATTCTCTTTTTATGCACCGGATTTTATTGAGACCGAACTAAACAAACACCGGTTGTATCTTTTGAAAAAGGCAAAAATCCCAAAAGAAGATTTCAATCTCCTGATGCAGATCCTCTTAAACAACGTCAAACGTGTCCCATTCGAAGATTTCCTAGATGGTTATGATCGTGCAATGGAGATCATGAAACCGGTAGACGAAAACGATGCTCCCTTCCTTGCGGTCGGACTCGCTCTTGGCATTGAGGGTATATGGACAGAAGACCGGCATTTTCTCCGGCAGGAAATCCTGAAGGTTTATTCAACCGGGGATCTTATTGAAAACATTTAACCCGGGGACTCAGCGATAATAAGACGAAAGGCCCAGCTCCGGATGACTCAGCTCCCGCTCCAGTTTCACGGGCGCAACGATCTTGTTCTGGTTAAACAGAATTAAACCATAAGAACCGCGTGTAAGTCTGGCTGGCCGGAATTACACCATTTGTTCACGGTGTAACGTACCATGCATCATGCAGTCAGAAAAAAATTACAAAGACTTCTGCAGCTCACGGATCTCCTTCCCAACCGGACCCGCTCAAAAATTATCCGGATCCACAGATAACCAACAAAGGACAGATGACGTTGTCCCGGCCCCATTCAAAAAAAATTATCCGCTATTCCAGGATCACCCGGAGCTTTGTCTCGATATGCCCCGACACCGGGTAATAGCCCGGCGTGGAAAACACTCCCTCGCCCATACTGACCGCCTCTTCTAAGTCATCTTCCGAGATCCCGTGCTCCTCGTGATCCACGATCTCGTGGAAGAATAATTTCCCCGCGCCGGGCACGATCCGGCACAGGACCATCCGGTCGTTCTCCACCCGGATATAGTAGTAGGACGTTCCAATGAGTGAGCGGTGATACTCCTGGAGCTGCTCCATAATCTCATCATACGCGGGAACCGATGCATCCGGCATGATATACCGGGGCAGGGGTTCGATACTGGCTGTTTTCTTTGCGCTCGGCATGTTCTTCCCCCATTGCCTCAGGGCCCGGTGCACTGGACGGGTCTGAGGTACGTAGGCAGTGTAGTTCCTGTGATTATATAACTTTCGCTATACCCGAGTCTGCAAAGGATCCAGAATGAGCCGGCGATCAGGGCAGATTGTTATTTACTATAACGGCAGAGACTCTTACCACCAATCATGATCCCGTGGCTCAATACAAACTTCCGGCACTTCAAGCCCACCGCGGCCATTGCCATCAATGCCACGCGGCACATGAACAAGATCGAGCGCAAGAAACTCTTCTCAGAAGATTTGGAAGTGATGCGGACGGCCGAGGGCCGGTGGTTCGAAGCGATCGTGTACGAGATGTTCCTCGACATCGCCAGAAAATCTGACACGATCAAGTACGTTGCGCGGAAAGGGGACGATGCCCCGGACCGGCGCGAGAACGTAAAGATCGGGCAAAACGGCCTGTTCTATTCCCGGTACGGCGACATCACCGTCCGGGGCAATGGCCAGGATCTCGCTGAGTTCGACTTCCTGCTGGTGGACTCTGACAACCATGTGGCGTTTGGCGAAGTGATCACATCGCCTTCGGACTTGAAAGAGTTCGAGGTGGAGATCGCGTTCAAGAAACGGCTGCTCGGGTACCTGTACGGCCAGAAGATCACGCCGTTTATCCTAGTCTCCTCCATCGATCTCTCAAATTATACCGTGGTCAAGCGCCTGGCAAAGGACAAGACCAACGCGATCATCCACACGAGTACCTGCGAGCAGATCAAATCGATTGTCAAACATTACCGGCCGCGGATCATCTACAACCTGCCCGAGAACCATCCCAAACTCATCAAGGCCACCGATATCCCGATGAAGCACCCGTTCGATTATAAGCGCTACCATGACGAGGTACGGAACCGGCTCTTCACCGAGATCAACCGGACCGAAGGGCCGATCCGGCCGGAGATCACGGACCAGACTGGTCAGCTGGTGAAGAAGGTGCTGTACGGCGGTCTCTTCCCCCCGGCCATCAAGGCGGTCTGCGATACCTGGGGCCTGACCGTGAAGGGAAAAGTGATCAGCCCGGAAGAGTTCCCGAAGTACTACTCAAAGGCCATCATCGCAACCGACATGCCGGGCTATGAGCTGATCATCTACCTGCGCTCGAAGCAGAAGAAGGAGTATCACAAGATGATCCAGATGAAGGATGGGCACTTCAAGTACGAGCGCCCGACGCCACCCAAGGTGGGATTCTTCTTGTGGCTCGAAGCGATCCAGCCCACGCTCGGGGCCCGGGTCACGCTCCAGGTGATCGACGCGTTTACGATCAAAGAGCGGCAGAAGAAATAATTTTTTTTAGTGTGCCCGGGGAGTGTTACATCCCGCAGGTTTTGCCGGACCTTCCGGCTACCAATAATAAATTCTGGAATTCTGAAAAATAAAAAAATCTGGCAGGACCGCCAAAGGATCACGCATCCATCGTGCCGGGGGGAATACTCCCCGGCAGTGCTGGCACTTTTATGCTTCAGTCTCTCCGGTGCGGATCCGGATTGCCTTCTCAACCGGGAGGACAAAGATCTTGCCGTCGCCGATCTTGCCGGTCCGGGCGGATTCCGAGATCGTACTGATGAGGGAATCGACATCGCTGGCCCTGACCACGATCTCGATCTGGATCTTGGGCAGGAGGTCAACCGTCATAAGGCCGCCGCGGTACTCAAGGGAGATGCCTTTCTGCTCCCCGCGTCCCTTGACCTCGGTGATGGTCATACCGTTGAATCCTTTGTCTTCAAGGGCTTTTTTTACAAACTCAAACCGTTCCGGTTTAAGGATTGCTTTTACCATTTTCATGTTTCATTCCTCCAAATCAGCAGCGCTCTCCGTGCTGCGAGATATCCAGGCCGACATACTCTTCCTCTTCCGTGACACGCAGTCCCATGGTTTTGTCGATGATGACTGCAAGGATATAGGTGATGACGAATGCGTAGATCACCGCTGCGCCGGCACCCACAACCTGGGCAATGAACTGGCTGACGTTGCCTTCAAGGAGACCGGATTTGCCATTGATTGCTGCTGCTGCAAAGATACCGGTGGCGAGTGCTCCCCAGAGACCGCCCATCCCGTGGACTGCCCATGCATCGAGACTTTCGTCGATACCTTTTCCCTGTCGCCAGAGCATGATACCGTAACAGAGTATACCGCCAACCGCACCGATCACGATAGCTGCCATCGGGGTCACGAACCCGGCTGCCGGGGTGATCGCAACAAGACCCGCAACCGCACCGGAGACGAACCCGAGCGAACTCGGTTTGCCGCCGTGAGCCCACGAGACGAGCATCCAGGCAATGGCGCCTGCCGCTGCTGCCGTGTTGGTGGTGACAAATGCCAGTGCGGCAAGACCGTTGGCATCAACCGCACTACCCGAGTTGAACCCGAACCAGCCGAACCAGAGGAGGGCTGCACCAAGGATGGACCACGGGATATTAGCCGGCTCCATCGCGTACTTGCCGAATCCTACACGTTTCCCGATCACGAGGGCAAGGGCAAGGGCAGCAAACCCTGAGCTGATGTGGACCACCGTGCCGCCGGCAAAGTCGATTGCGCCGAACTGTGCCGTCCAGCCGCCGCCCCATACCCAGTGGGCGAGCGGGTCATAGACAATTGTCGTCCAGAGTGCCGCAAAGACCAGGTATGAACTGAACTTGATGCGCTCTGCAAACCCTGAGGTCACGATCGCCATGGTCACGGTCGCAAAGACCAGCTGGAAGACCATGAACAGGAGACCCGGAATCACCGCACTGTACGGCCCCGGGTCCATGCCCACATTATTCAGCCCGAGATATTCCAAGTTGCCGATGAACCCGCCGACATCTGTACCGAATGCGAGGGAATACCCGATCAGCACCCACTGGATGCTGACGAGCGCAAAGGCAACGAATGACAGGGTGATCATGTCAATGAAGTTTTTCTTCCGGACAAGACCCCCGTAGAACAATCCTACCGCCGGCGTCATGATCATGACAAGCGCCGTTGAGGCAAGGATCCATGCTGTTGCACCTGTTTCAATAGCCATTTAATTCACCTGTAAACATTCTCTCATTACCGTTGTTGGTTTTAAGGATTTCCCACACCGGCATGGATGAGTCCGGACCGGACTGCCCATGCCGGATGAGAAGTCCGGAGAGCAGGTCACGGTCGGGGATGATCATCCTCAGGCCGGTTTTTTAGGATTGCAGGGTTGTACAATTACCAGAAGGAAGTTGCATTCCTATGGTTATAAATATACCGCTATTGCTCACACAGCCAACGGTGAGCGGATGAACAAAAATAATGAACAAAATAATACCGTATAAAAAAATCCCCGGCAATTTTGATCAGCTGGCTCTGCTGCTTTGCATCTGAGCACGCTTCTAAAAAAGATCCGCGCGAATAAAAAATGAGAACCGGAAACGTGGTAAAGAAATGCCGGGGATGGCCGACCGATCTACCGGTTCGCCGGCGTACCAATGAAATCCTCTGCCACCATCCGACAGAGGCGGTTGCTCTCCAGAAGATACCGGGGCGTCTCGCGGGCGATCACGTCCTGCTGGTACTTCCGGAGATCTTTTGACCACTCGCTCACGATCGCATCGGTCATCTCCAGGTGGAACTGGAGGCCGAGTGCATTCCGCAATGAAAATGCCTGGTTCTTGACATTCTTCCCGCATGCCAGCAGCCGGCCCCGGTACGGAATCTCGAACGTCTCCCCATGCAGCTGGAAGACATGGAACTGGTCCGGGAATTGTGAGAAGATACCGGATGCACCGGTCACCCGGTCCAGCGGGTGCCACCCGGTCTCCTGCACGAACGGGTACACCCGCGCACCATGAGCGGATGCAATCAGTTGCGCCCCAAGACAGATCCCAAGGACTTTCTGCCCGGCCTTTTCAGATCTGCGGATGAGCTCCTTCTCCTCTTTCAGCCAGGGGTACTGGTCTTCGTCATTGACACTCATATAGCCCCCCATAAAAAGAAGATGGGTAACGTCACGAAGACGGGGAACTTCATGGGTCTCATATAACCGGATATACTCAAAACGTATATCCATGTCATGGAAGATCGTTTCAAAATAACCTGATGGCTCGTTTTTGATATGCTGGAAGATAGCAATCTTCGGATCCATATCCGGTTTCTTGTATGGGAAGATATTAATCTGGCGAAGAATGAGGTCACGGGACCAGGTGATATGATCGTTTGGGGCAGAACTGCCGGAGAGCATGCACCGGTTTTTTCAGGCAGAACGGTAATTTTCTTCCTGACATTAAAAAAAAAATTTCACTTGAACAACAGGTCCCGGGTTATGCCCGTTCACCGTGCTGGCAGATGTCGAGGCCCACGTACTCCTCATCTTCCGTAACGCGGAGACCGATCGTGCGATCGATTGCCACACCGATGATATAGGTGACCACGAAGGTATACACGAGCGCGGCAAAGGCGGCCACGGTGTTTACCAGGAACTGGGAGGAGTTGCCTTCCATCCACCCGGCATAGCCCCCGATGGCCGCTGCCGCAAAGATACCGGTGGCAAGCGTTCCCCACAGGCCACCCATGCCATGGATCGCCCACGCATCGAGACTCTCATCCACGCTCTTTGAGAGCCGGACAAGCATCATGTAATAACAGAGTACCCCGGCCACAATCCCGATGAACACGGCAACAAGAGGCGTGACAAAACCGGCCGCTGGCGTGATCGCCACCATGCCGGCAATGGCACCGCTGACCATCCCGAGAGAACTGGGCTTGCCCCGGTACCAGCTCGCAACCATCCACGCAAGCGCCCCGGCCGCTGCTGCCGAGTTCGTGTTGACAAACGCTATCACGGCGCTGCTGTTGACCGCGAGAGCGCTTCCCGCGTTGAACCCGAACCAGCCAAACCAGAGGAGCGCCGCCCCCAGAAGAGCAATGGGAATATTATGCGGCTCCAGGGCATGTTCCCCAAAGCCGGCACGTTTACCAATAACAAGCGCAAGCGACAGGGCAGCAAAACCCGAACAGATCTCAACAACAGTACCCCCGGCAAAATCGATGAGGCCCATCTGCTGGGCCCAGCCGCCTCCCCACGCCCAGTGCGCGATCGGGCAGTACACGACCGTCAGCCAGACAAGACAAAAGACAATGAACGCGGAGAGTTTGATCCGTTCCGCCACCGCAGACGTGACGATCGTAACGGTCACTGCCGCAAAGAAGAGCTGGAAGATCATGAAGAGGAGCGGAGGATAGGTGCCGGCTCCGGCATCCGCGCTCACACCCGCAAGACCCGCATAATCCAGGTTCCCGATGAAACCCCCCACGTCAGGCCCGAACGCAAGCGAGTACCCGATCAAAATCCACTGGATACTCGCAAGCGCAAGACTCACAAAGGAGAGCGCAATCATCGAGATAAAATTCTTCTTCCGTACCAGTCCGCCATAAAAAAGACCAACGCCCGGGGTCATCAGCATGACCAGCACTGCCGAGACCATCAGCCAGCATGTAACACCTGTATCCATCGCCATTGTAGTCACCGTATTGTTGTTGTATCAGCAGCGATCGATCGGTACCGGTTCCCGGGCTTTTTTCGCGGGAGCTGCGTCAGGCGCGTACACGTTTACACTATGCATACGCCACTCTCGCGAGCCTAATGACAGGTACTGAACGATCGGCCGATTATTACGGGATTACAAGTCCGAAGATCGCCGAATATTCCAGTAAAAAAATTTTAAAAATTTAGTAGGTTGCCAGGTACCGTTCCAGTTCCCACGGGTGAACCGCGAGCCGGAAGGCATCGGTCTCCATCTCGGCAATGCGGGTGAGGTTGGTCACCACATGCTCGCCAAGGGTATTGCAGATAACTTCGTCTTTCAGGAGCGCTGCATTCGCTTCTGCAAGGCTCGCCGGGAGCATCTCGACTTTTAACCTCTTGCGGTCTTTCGCATTGAGGTGGTAGATGTTGGTGTTGGTCGATTCCGGCGGCATGATCTTGTTCTTGATGCCGTCCATACCCGCCGCAAGCATGCAGGCAAAGGTAAGGTACGGGTTGCACATCGGGTCCGGGCTGCGGAACTCGGCCCGGGTGCTGTTGCCACGGGCCGCGGGAACGCGGACAAGGGCAGAGCGGTTGGCCGCACTCCAGGCAAGGTAGCAGGGAGCTTCGTAACCGGGAACAAGACGCTTGTACGAGTTGATCGTGGGGTTTGCCACACGCGTGATGGCGCGTGCATGCTTCAGGATACCCCCGATATAGTAGAGGCAGGTCTCTGAGAGCTGCAGGTCGGCGTTTGCATCGAAGAACGCATTCTTGCCGTTCTTTGAGAGCGAGCCGTGGGTGTGCATGCCGCTGCCGTTGATGCCGGCAATCGGCTTTGCCATGAACGATGCATGGAGTCCGTACTGGAGAGCGATCGACTTGGTGGCGAACTTGAACGTGATGACCCGGTCTGCGGTCGTAAGGGCATCGCCGTACTTGAAGTCGATCTCGTGCTGGCTGTCGGCAACTTCGTGGTGGGAGGCCTCGATCTCAAAACCCATCTCGCTCAGGGCGAGGACAACGTCCCTGCGGACATCCTCGGCAGAGTCGGTTGGTGCGAGGTCGAAGTAGGCGCCGTGGTCCTCGAACTCGGTGGTGGGTACACCATCGTACATCTTGAACAGGAAGAATTCAAGCTCGGGGCCGGTGTTGAACGTGTAGCCCATCTTGGCGGCTTCGGCCATCGTCTTCTTCAGGATGTAACGGGGATCTCCTTCAAACGGCTTGTTGCCGTACGTCTGGACATCGCAGATGAACCGGGCAACCTTGCCGTCCTGGGGTCTCCACGGGAGCACGGCATATGTGGCCGGGTCTGGCTTCAGGATCATGTCGGATTCTTCGATCCTCGCAAATCCTTCAATGGAAGACCCATCGAACCAGATCCCTTCCGTGAGCGCTTTTTCAGCCTGGACGGCAGGGATCGAGACGTTTTTGGGCATCCCCTGGATATCCGTGAACTGAAGACGGATGAACTTGACGCCATCCGCTTCAATTCTCTTGAGCATCTTCGTTACGTCTGCTGACATAATGGAAGAAAGGTTCCACCCAATTGTATTTATATGTATTTTACGTACATTATTGAGCGAATGCTCATATTCAATTTCAGGAAAGGCTTACTGTAATGGATCAACGTTCTTTGTGATAATATGTGTGGTATTATTGGTGTAATTGACCGGCGCCGCCAGTGTATGGACGGCACCAAGATTAAAGAAGCGCTCGCTTCCATGGACGAGCGCGGGAGCGGAGAGGGCGCGGGATATGTCGCATACGGCATCTACCCGGATTACAAGGAGTACTATGCCCTCCATGTCTTCTTTGACAATATCCGCGAGAACAAGGCCCCGCTGGACAACCTGCTTGAGAAATGGGGAACGATCATACACGATGAGCAGATCAAGACGTACGAACAGCCCGGCCTCCGCAAGGTCCACACACCCTGGCGCTATTTCTTCCGGCCCGACCGGGGCCTGATGCCCAAGAGTACCACACCGGACGAAGACATCATCACCCACCTGGTCATGAAGGTGAACAGCGAGCGGAACGGCGCCCTCATCTTCTCTTCAGGAAAAAATCTCGGGGTCTTCAAGGCAGCCGGCTGGCCGGAAGATGTTGCAAACTTTTACCGCATCCAGGACTACAAGGGCTACCTCTGGCTTGCCCACAACCGGTACCCCACGAACACGGCCGGCTGGTGGGGCGGGGCCCACCCCTTCAACCTCCTCAACTGGAGCGTTGTCCACAATGGGGAGATCACCTCCTACGGCACCAACCGGCGCTACATCGAGAGTTACGGGTACAAGTGCACAATGTTCACGGACACGGAAGTTGTTGCGTATCTCGTTGACCTGCTCGTGCGCAAACACGGGCTCTCTGAGGAGATGGCGGTCCGGGCCCTTGCCCCGCCATTCTGGGAAGAGATCGACCGGATGCCGGCAAAAGAGCAGGAACTGAACCGGGCGATTCGCTTAACCTACGGTCCCGCGCTCATGAACGGGCCGTTTGCCATCTGCGTTGCAAACGAGAACTCCCTGGTCGGCTTCACGGACCGGATCAAGCTCCGCCCGCTCGTTTCGGCCGAACACGGGGACCGGCTCTTCATCTCCAGCGAAGAAGCGGCCATCCGCCGGATTGATCCGGATGTGGACAATGTCACCATGCCAAAAGCCGGTGAACCGGTGATCGGGAGGGTGATTGCATGAGTATCGGCAGTACGCCTTTGAGGTTCCGGGTCACGATCGACCCGGACCGGTGCATGAACTGCGGGCGCTGCATCGAGAACTGCTCGTACGGCGTGTACCGCAGGGAAGACGATGAGATCCGCATCAACTCGCGGAACTGCGTTGCCTGCCACCGCTGCCTCGCATTCTGCCCCCGGGATGCGATCGAGATCGAGGAGAAACCGGGCGATTACCGGAGCCACCCGGTCTGGACCCGCGAGATCCGTGAAGCGGTCTTCAACCAGGCAAAGACCGGCAAGATCATCTCCGGGGGTATGGGCAATGCCCTGCCCTGGCCGATCATCTTCGACCGGCTCGTCCTCGATGCCTGCCAGGTAACGAATCCCAGTATCGACCCGCTCCGCGAGCCGATGGAGCTGCGCACCTATATCGGCAAGAAGCCGTCATCGCTCTCGGTCAGGGAGAGGCCCGGCAAGGATGTCGAGCTCTTAACAAAACTCTCACCCAACCTCCAGATCGAGACCCCGATCATGATCGGGCACATGAGTTACGGGGCGATCAGCCTGCCGGCCCAGCAGGCCATGGCAAAGGCAGTCCACCGCATCGGCACGTTCATGGGAACGGGGGAAGGCGGGCTTCACCAGTCGCTCTACCCGTACCAGAAGAACATGATCGTCCAGGTTGCCTCGGGACGGTTCGGCGTTGACATCGACTATCTCGAACGCGGGGCTGCGATCGAGATCAAGATCGGCCAGGGCGCAAAACCGGGTATCGGCGGCCACCTGCCGGGCGAGAAGGTCTGTGCCGATGTTGCCTGCACCCGGATGATCCCGGAGGGCAGCGATGCGATCAGCCCGGCGCCCCACCACGATATCTACAGCATCGAGGACCTGAAGCAGCTGGTCCACGGGCTCAAGGAAGCAACCGAGTGGAAGAAACCGGTCTTTGTCAAGATCGCGGCAGTCCACAATGCCGCTGCCATTGCCGCAGGGATCGCCCGCTCGGGCGCGGACGCGGTGGTCATCGACGGCTTCCGGGGCGGAACCGGTTCGGCACCCGTGGTCTTCCGCGACCATGTCGGCATCCCGATCGAAGCAGCCATCGCCAGTGTCGATGCAAAGCTGCGCCAGCAGGGGATCAGGAACGAGGTCTCCCTCATCGCAAGCGGCGGCATCCGGCAGAGCGCAGACGTGGCAAAGATCATCTGCCTCGGGGCCGATGCCGTCTATATCGGGACGTCAGCGCTCGTGGCTATGGGCTGCCGGGTATGCGGAACCTGCAACCGTGGCATGTGTGCCTGGGGCATTGCCACCCAGAAACCCGAACTGACGAAGAGGCTGGATCCCGAGACCAATGCCATGCAGGTCGAGAACCTGATCCATGGCTGGACCCTCGAACTGGGAGAACTGATGGGCGCAGCCGGTATCAACAGCATCGAGAGCCTGCGGGGCAACCGCGACCGGCTCCGGGGCTACATGCTGGACGAGGGACTGCTGAATGTGCTCGATGTGAAGACCGTGGGGGCCTGAAAAATGAAGACGCTCACGATCGATGCAAAAGACATTCATTATACGCCGCTGAACCAGCAGATCCGTGCGGCCATTGCTGACGGGGCAAAGGAGATCACCCTCAACAATGTCCTTGGCCAGCGGTTCATCGGGGATGGCCTGCGGGGCGACGATGTCACGATCACCGTGAACGGTGTGCCAGGTGGGGATCTCGGGATGTTCATGAGCGGCCCCACCATCATCGTCCACGGCAACGCGGACCATGCCCCCGGCAACACCATGGACAAGGGCAAGGTGGTAATCCATGGCAGTGCCGGCGATGCCGTAGCCCACAGCATGCGGGGCGGCAGGGTGTACGTCCGGGACAGCATCGGGTACCGGGGCGGCATCCACATGAAGAAGTACATGGAGAAACGCCCCATTCTCGTGGTGGGTGGCAGCGCCCGGGCGTTCCTGGGCGAATCCATGGCAGGAGGCCTTATCATCGTGCTCGGGCTCGGGGACACAAAGCCGATCGCTGAGCAGGGTGTGGGGAGCGGTATCCATGGCGGCGAGATCTTTGTCCGGGGCCCGCTGGACAAACTCTGTCTCGGGAGCGGGACGAAGCAGGCACCGGTCACGGAGGATGAGAAAGCCATGATCCGCCCGATCATCGAGGATTTCGCAAAATCGTTCGGGATCGATGCAGGCCCCCTGCTTGCAGCCGACTACACAAGGATCGCCGCAATCAGCGCACGGCCGTTTGCGAGCAAGTACACGCTGGAGTGAGAAATGGCACAAAAAAGTTATCTTGATCTGAAAGCCGAAGTCTGGGACACGGGAAGATGCTCGGGCTGCGGCGCCTGCGTAGCGGTCTGCCCGGCCGATGCCATCTCCTTTAAAGAGGGCGAGATGGTGACAAGCCCCGTAAGCAACGGGTACTGCAAGCAGGCAACCGACAGTGTCGCGTGCGGGGCATGCTATGCAGTCTGCCCCCGCATTGGTGAACAACCGGCAGAGACCATCGGGAACTATCTCGAACTGGCCTGTGCGAAATCTGCCTTTGAAGTTCCCCATAAGCAGAGCGGGGGCGCCGTCACGGCAATTCTCGCGAGTGCACTGGACCAGGGTCTCATCGATGCCATCGTAACGGTCACCGAAGACCGCTGGACCTTAAAACCATCATCGGTCATCATCACAAAATCCGATGTGCTTGTTCAGCAGGCCGGGAGCCGGTACAGCTGGTGGGTGCCGCTGCTTGCCGCCCTTAAAACCGCGGTTGTTGAACGAAAATGTAAGAGAATTGCCGTCATCGGGGTTCCCTGTGTCGTGCAGGCGGTTGCCCGCATGCGGGAGAGCGATAATGATCTCCTTATGCCGTATGGAAAGGCAATCCGGCTGGTCATCGGGTTGTTCTGCACGGAGACCTTCGATTACACGGCCCTCATAGAGGGAATACTCCGCTCCCACTACAAGCTGGAACCGCATGAGATCAAAAAACTGGATGTAAAAGGAAAACTCGAAGTGCTCAAACATGACGGCACCACCATGATCGTGCCACTCGCGGAACTGGAGTCCTGTATCCGGAAGGGCTGCCATTACTGCACCGATCTCACAGCGGTATGCTCAGACATCTCGGCTGGTGCAATCGGGAGTCCGGCAGGTTCAACCACGCTTATCATCCGCACCCCCACGGGCAAAGGTTTTGTAGACAGTGCTGTGGAGAATCATACGCTTACCATCGCTGCAGGCGTAGATACGGCAGTAATCGAGAAGCTGGCATCGGCAAAGATCAAGAAAAACTCAAAGAAATAATATATCATCTTTTTTTCCCGTCTCTTTTTTTTAGTGTTGAGATCTATCATTAACGGGTAATCAGACCGGAGAGGAATTTTTTAATGAAGATGATCGAAGCAATGATTCGGCGGGAAAAGTTTGAAGCGGTAAAATCTGCGCTCGACACGATTGGTTACGGGTCCATGACCGTGACAGAAGTTGAAGGACGGGGACTCCAGAAGGGTGTCCGCCAGGAATATCGCGGTGCCACGTATGTGGTGGATCTTCTCCCCAAACTGAAACTCGAGATGGTAGTTGCCGATGACGCAGCAGAAAACGTGATAGAAACGCTGAAGTCAGCAGCCTATACCGGAAAAGTCGGGGACGGGCAGATCTTTGTGATCCCGGTTGAAGAAGCAATACGGGTCCGGACGGGCCAGTCCGGGAACGAAATCCTCTGATCTTTTTTATGGTCGTTTGACCCGCACCATTGGAGAGCACCGGCCAAAAAAGTGTGCAATGAACGGTGCAAACTCAGGGTGCCAGCAGGTAATCCCCTCATCGAGGTTCCAGCCGGTACAGCTGGTGGGGGCCGCTGCTTGCAGTATTGAAATACGCAGTCATTGAGAAGAAGTACCGGAAGATCGCAAGTGGTCGGCAGCCCGGCCGGTTCAACCACGCTCATTATCCGGACAAATACCGGCGGCTTTGTCGATGCGGCTGTGCAGAACAAGAAACTCGTGGTAACGACCGGTGTGGACGAGAAGGCCATCACGAAACTGGCATCGTCCAAGATCAAGAAAAATTCCCAGGCGTGAACTTTTTTTCCGGGAAATTTTTTAATTTCTTTTATCACGGGAACATTCACAACGCAATTTTAAAAAAAATAATTAATGCAACCTCCCCCATCCTCTCAAAATATATACGGGCATTAAAATATCCCGGAACATCAGAGCAGGAGATGTTCCGCATCACAACAACTACCGCAACAACAGAACAAAAGGAGGCACCAGCCCCATGCCCCGCGGCCGGTTCCCGGTAAAAGCGCTCGCGGCCGCGATGGCGGTTGCGGTGAAGCGGGGCCTTGTCCGGATGTACGAACGCGGGCCAGGCAGCATCGCAACATTTTCGATCGTGCGCCCGGGCCGGCTTGCCGAAGTCCAGATCAAGCGGCTGGAACGGATCGGCTGCACGAAAGAGTCGCTCGACCGGGACGCGGCTGCAGAGATTACAGGCCTGAAGATGTACCCGTCCTGCCCGCAGATCTCCCGCGAGCTCTGGGGGATCTCGGAGGATTATTTCATCCGCTTCTTCCGGATCCTGGAGAACGGGTTCCTCGAACTGGGGAGCGATGGCGAGCCGCTGCCGGCCGGTGTCATGGTGCGGCCCGACCAGGTCCCGGGGCCGGTACGGTACCTCCGGCGCCGGAGACGGGAACAGGCCGCGAAGGAGAAGACCCGGAAGGTACCCCCGGTTGAGGAGGCCCCCCACCTTCCGGAAGGGAAGTCTCCGAAAAAGACCGATCTTTCGAAGACCTGATGGTCTTCTCATCGCTCAGGCTGGATGACCTTTGAGTTCTCATGCTCCAGATCTGATGACCTGTCGCACGTCGGAGACCGAACCTCATGGGAGTACCCCCACACCCTGAAGACCCCTTTTTCAAATCAGGCTTATTTCGTTGATCAGAGCCCATTTTGACCTTATTTGTTTCAGCGGTTTTTCACGAAAACGCGAAATCGACATATTCGCCCGGATCGCCCGACATAAACTCCCGAAAACGCTCATTTTCGCCTCTTTTTATGAGCATTTTACGCCTGTAGGCCCAAATCGCGCTAATAGACCCCTAACAGATCGCGAAAGTCGCCTTCGATCAGGCCATAGAGTGTGGGTTCCAACGGCCGGATCGATGGATCGGGGAAACCGGATTTTCCAAGATTCCCCTCAGGGTGACCGCAGGGCAAGTACGCTGCTGTTCAGATCGAGCCGGAAAAAATTTACATAACCGCATCATAGGGATCAGGTCAAAAATATTTGATTTGAACCGGGTAAAAAAAGGAACGATGAGACAACAACCAGAAATTTTTTTTAATTTCCTGAGGATTTGTTGTCTGATTAAAGGGCCCTGCCGGTCGATGTTGCAGAATAAAGGTCAGTAAAAAAACGGTGA
>Ga0265297_10007118_pt1 | contig 15689 bp, 10 predicted proteins | sample Munlanlwell13791_FD_192502 | JGI IMG/M metagenome (GOLD analysis project Ga0265297, IMG submission 192502) | Leachate microbial communities from a municipal landfill in Southern Ontario, Canada - Leachate well 137-91 | ecosystem: Engineered > Solid waste > Landfill > Unclassified | place... | reverse complement strand
TGACAGGCGTTTTGTCAGCGCGGCCTCGCGCAGGACCAGGGGCGCGTTCTCCTCCCATAAAGACGGGAATACCAGCGCGTCTATCTCTTTAAATATCCCCGCCGCGGCGTTATTGTCAAAAACCCCCTCAAATTTAATATTTTTATTCTTTGCCGCCATCCTTTTTATCCTGCGACAATAATCAAAAATGCCGTTATTAAAAGGGCCCTTCCCGTATATTTTTAAAACCGCCCTGCCCCCCTTCAATCTATTGAAAGCATTTATCAAAACATGCGGACCCTTTGAGGGGATCAGCGTCCCTATAAAACCAAACCTGACCATGTCTGATTTTGTCTTTTCCGTGTCCCTGAATAGATCCAAATCCATGCCATTCTCCGAATAAATTATTTTTTCCCCGGGAACGCCGAATTCCATGAATCGGCCACGCAGGAATCTTGACGGAGAGATAAACAAATCCACCTTACCGCAGACACCCCTGATATCGACGCGAAATCTATCCGCCGGCCGCGGGGCATTTAAAAACTTGGTCATCTTTCTTAAGATTGTCCTGTAATTCAGGCCCGAGGCCAAACAACTTAGGCAATTGGCTTCCAGGGGATTCCCACACAGCTCCAGATTATTTTTTAACAACTGCCCCCTGGGGCATACAAGCCAATAATCATGCAGGGTAAAAACAACCGGTATCCCGCGCCTCTTCAATTCATCCAAGATCCCCATTGATAAAAATAACAGGTGGTGCGCGTGGACGATATCAGGTCTGACCTCATCCAGGACTTCCGAAAATTTATCATCCACCTTCCCGTTCCTGTATATCTTATCGAGCGAATTACATTCCTTGAGCGTATTATTAATCTTATAAACATCCAACCCGTCATATGAGGTCCTTACGACCTCATATTCCCGTCTCGCCGGGTCATTTATCCTGTAAAAAACACTGACCTTGTTGTTTTTCGCGAGTTCCCTGGATAGTCTATAGGCGTATATCTCCGCGCCCGTCATGCTTTCAGGAGGAAAACAATGGATTATCTGTAAAATTTTCATGTTATTTATGCGTATATGCCGTCTTTCCCGCGCCCCCTGACCTTAATAGCTCCTGATAAAAATCCACATGCGCGTCCGCTATCTTGTCCATGCCATAATCCTCCGCGATTTTCAACGAACTCGCGGCAAACCTTTTCCCGATTCCGGGATTATTCAAAAGCTCCAGGATCCGCTCGGAAAAAATATTCACTTCCCCTTCGCGCACTAAATAACAATTAACATTATTTATGAGCCTGTCGCGAAAGACTTTCAAATCCGAGGCAACTATAGGCAGGCCTGCCGCCATGGCCTCGGTTACAGCCATGCCAAAAGTCTCATAGGCGCTGGTGACCAAAAAGATATCGGAATCCATGTAATATTCCGCTATTTTTCTATGATCCAAACCCACCACAAACTTTACTCCGCGCAGATTCCCGTATTTATCCAAGTAATGCCTGGCTAACGGCCCCTCTCCCGCGCAAACCATCTCAACATTATTTATCAGCTCTTTTACGCGCCTGAATATATCTACGGCCGCGTCAATGCCCTTCCAGCACACAAATCTTGAAACGACAAGTATGACCTTCTTCGCCCTGCTCCTGGCAAAGCCGTCTGCGGCGTACAGATTCAGATTCACCCCGGGAGGGATATTCGCTGTCGGACAGGAACAATACCTTTTAACCTCTTGATCCATTACCTTGCTTAAACTGACCACAACAAACCTGTCTTTAGAAACCAGGGCAAAAAAAATCTTTACGGCTTTTTGCACCAACTTCACGATCCCGCTTTTTAAAAAAGCATCATAACCCAGACACTTAATCCTTTTATAATTAAACGCCTCAAACAAAGGATCCGCCCCAAAAACTCCGACAACCGGCCGCTTCCCGGCACCTATTATCGCGCTAAAGACACCTATGTTAAAATCGTGGGCATGAAAAATATCCACGAATTTTGAGATTTTCCTGATTTTTAATACCATCTTAAATAAAAATATCGTTCGCGAATAAAAATCTGAATAGCTTCTGGCGGATGAGCTTATTACCCAATGAACGGATATCCGCTCATCTATGTCCAGCGCGGGGATCTTTCCCATGTCTCTTTTTAAAAGAGGCGCCACTATGTCAACACTTATGCCCCTGCGCACCAACGATTCCGCAAGCTGGATAACTGCGGTAACGCTGCCCCCTATCCTGGGATAAAAACTCCAGGCTACCATCCCTATGCGCATGGTTAATCCTCCTGTCCTGACATAAAAAACAGCTTGAGTCTCACAAGCTCAAAAAAAGCCACCAATAAATCCCTGTATATATTTATCTTGCTATGACCCTTGTATGTCCAGTTGACAAAAATCTGCGTGACTTCATAATTACTCTTCAACGCCCTTGAAAGTATCTCGGCGTCAAATACCCATGTTTTAATGTATAAACTAGAAAATAACTCGCGCGCGATCTCTGTCTTGAACGCCTTAAACCCGCACCCCACGTCTTTAATCTTCCCGTTAAAGAACAATACGCCGCAAACCGCGTTATATATCCTGCTTATAATCTTTCTATGTATGGGCCTGCGCACAACCATATCCTTGTTACCTTCATCCCTTATCCCTATAATTATGTCCGCTCCGTTTTTTATGCATCCCAGAACCTTGCTTATTTCTTTCAACGGAACGGATAAGTCCGCATCCATAAAAATAACATATCTTCCTCTTGCCTCTTTCACGCCGTTTTTGATGCTGACGGCCTTTTTCTCTCTGGTCCCATTGACTAATATCTTCGCAAAACTGTTTTTACAAAAACCTTCTTTTATTATATCTAAACTCCTATCCGCGCTGTTATCATCTACGATTATTAGCTCTAACCCTGCTCCATTTTCGCGAAAATAAGCATGAAGCTCATCTATAGTTTCGCGCAACACCCTCTCCTCATTAAAAACAGGCACTATTATGCTCAACAGTATGTCGTTATCTCTCTCGACGCTACGCAACTCCTCGTCTCCTCTCCCTGCGATATTTCCAGATTCTGGACGCTAACCCCATAAGGGCATACCTCAAAAATGGGTTTTTCCATATTAAATACCCCATGTAACCAATTAAAAAACCGAATTCATTCCTCATGATGCGATTCATCGCTTTCCCCTGTAATACCCTTAAAACCCTGATCCTGTCATTTTTCTTAAATTCCGCTGTTTCATACACTGGTTCAAAGCTGAAATACTGCGCCTTTTCCAGGTAGTCATGTCGAGATACCAGCCACCTGGCATTCGCCTGCGCCCAATCATACAGCCTTGTACCCGGATAAGGGATCGCGTTATAAAACCAGTATTCCTTTAAATTAAATTTCTTCGCAAAATCAAAACATTTACTCGCCTTTTCCGCGGTATCCCCGGGCAGCCCTATGACAAAAAAACCGCCGACATCCATGCCGGCCTCCCTGGTAATACGTATGGCATTTTTTATCTGGGGCAGGCTGGACCCCTTTCTCATATTCCTTAGCACATCCTCATCCACGGATTCTATGCCATAAGCGACAAAAACGCAGCCCGCTTTTTTCATTAACCGCAGCAATTCCCTGTCCACCTTCCCCGCAGACAAGCCATTCCTTATATCCCATCTGATCTCGATGCCTTTTTCTAAAATAAGCTCGCATATCTTTTTTGCCCTATCCATATCAAAAGAAAAACAGTCATCCTGAAATTGAAATAATCTATATCCCCTTTTATGCCAATACAGGATCTCATCTATCACGTTTTCCGGGCTCCTGGGCCTGAACCCCCTGCCCATCGTCAAGGACACGGAACAATATATGCATCCGTAAGGACACCCCCGAGAAGTCAATATGGGTATTTTTTTATCCGCATACGCCTCCATATCAAACAGTTCCAGGGCGGAAAAAGGCAGCCTGTCGAGATCCTCGTTGGGAGGGCGCACTTTATTTTCAACCACAGATCCGCCTTTCCTATATATGAGGCCGTCTATGAGATCATACGGCTTTCCGGAACAGATATCCACCATGGCATACTCCCCCTCTCCCATGACAGCCAGATCAGCGCTGGTTTCCTCCAATACACGCCTTTTAAATATCGAAACATGCGGCCCGCCCAAAACAACCTTAAAATCCCCTTCCTGCTTGATTTTGTCCACCATGCGGTATAATTTTTTATACTGGAAACTTGCGGCTGTTACGCCTACCAATTCCGGTTTATAGCGCCTGATAACGTTGATTAAATTACCCTGACTCCTCGCTATCCTCATATCCAAAAGACGAACTTCATGCTTGTCCTTGAGCATCGCGGCTAAAGACGCTATCCCCAAATGAGGAAAAGTCGGCACGTAATCCAAGCCCGCCATAGTCGAAGATAAGGGCACTATAAATAGTATTTTCATGGATTATCTATTATTTTAAACACCCTGGCCTCTACAGCCCGCGCGAAACGCGATCCGCCGGCACGCGCAGGCTTAACCTAAGCGTCTCTATCGAAAAACGTGTGAATAAAAAACCCATATCCCGCTTTAAATAGATTTTTAAGCTCACGCGGGGATTCAACCTTTAACATCCTGCCAAACATGGTCTTCGGCCTGAAATAAAATTTTCTATAAAAACGGCTTATGATATGGTCCAGCTCCTCCTCTTTAAACCTGTCTGTCGCCAATGGCGGATTTACCCCTAAAACAGGATTCAGGGCGAATTCCCGCCAATAGTCACGCGTTAAAACCCCTTTATCCAGGGCGTCGCGATAAAGCTTGGTCGCGGGGGCAAGCTTGGTGACCATTACCTGGGCGTAATCGGGCTCCAATTTCATTATATAGCTAAAAGTCTCGCTGATCTGCTCCATAGTCTCACCCGGGTATCCGATCATAAAACTGGCGTAGGAGCTTATCCCGCTTTTTTTTATCAACTTAAAAGAACGCGTTATCTCTCCCAGGCTTAACTGCTTGTTCATCCTGTTTAAAATCTCCTGCGTTCCGCTTTCAACGCCCACCTTTATCCTAATGCATCCCACTTTTTTCAACCTGAACAGCATCTCCTCATCCAAGATATTTATCCTGGTCCTCACATCAAACACTATGTCGAGCCTGTTTTTTATTACCTGTCCGCAAAAATCAACTACCCACGCGCGTTCCAAGCCAAACGTTTCATCAAAAAACATGAATTCGTGAATACCCATGGCAACACACGCCTTAATCTCATCTATGACGTTTTTCACAGACCGCCTTCTATAGCGCCCCCCATATAAGACATAACAAAAATTACATCTAAAAGGGCACCCCCGGCTGCTCATGATAGAGGTAGAGGCCTTCTTCTTTCCAATCAATGAACTATAATCCCCTGGGCTGACCAGCTGCCTCGCGGGGAAAGACAGCTTATCCAAATCCTCTATCAGGGGCCTAACATTATTTATCTGAGGCGTACCGCCTTTTTTATACCCCAAGCCCCTTACGGAAGAAAGATTTCTTCTTTTTTCCAGAGAATCCAGTAATTCAAGCAGGGTCTCCTCTCCTTCCCCGATAACTATGGAATCCACCTCGGGTAAAGACAAGGACTCTCCCGGAAAAACCTCTGTATGGGGACCCCCTAAAGTTATATGCGCGTCTTTGGCGCTGGCCCTCGCCTCCCTCACCACTTCATAGACACGATCGAGCAGGAAGGTATTGGCGTGCACGCCTATAACATCAGGTTTCAGGGTTTTTATCGTCTCCCTTAATCCCTGAACGCCTGTTTTTTTCGCCTCCATGTCCAGGATCTCAACGTCGTGGTTTGAGTGTTCCAATAAATACCCCGCCAAGTACATAAGACCCAGCGGATGATAACTCCCTATGTCAAGCCACGAGGACTTCTTTCCGTAAATATTCGATAAATGATACGGGCTCGGGGGGTTAACAAGCAAGATGTTCATTTTATCTCCTGTTTCATGCATCAGTACAGCTTCTTCAAAGACAACGCGAGCGCCAAAAACAGGCTCGCGATGCTTACAATGGAAAGCGGCGCGTATTTGGGAAAAACCATTTTTATGGAATAAGAGCCGTTCGCGGGCGCGTTGAAAAGCACCTGCCTGTCCTTTTCTCTCAAATCGACCCGCTTGCCGTTGAAATACGCTTTCCACGCGGGGAAATAGTTTGATTTCAACAAGACCTCCTCGCCTTCCAGCATATCGCTCAAGCGCAGAGTTTTCCTGTAGAAATCCTGATGCTCCACTGATCCGTAACCCCGCTTCACCGACACGGGTTCCGGCCTCGCGTATTTATACCTATAAATGACCCATTCCTTATCGGACCATATCTCCTCATATAAGTCTTTATGCTTTGAAAAATATCTTTTTGACTCATTGGTCCACAGCGCGAGATATTCTATGCCCCATTTTTGAAAAAGATCGTTGAAGACGCTTATGTCGCGATCAGAGACCTTTTTGCCTTTATAGGTGCCTGATATAAGCGTGTTATACCTGTCCATGTGAATGTGATACCCCTCCGCTATGCCGGAAAAAAATCTTTTACTGGTCTCTCTCGCCATCAGGGGTTCAAAATGGATGTCAAGGACGGGCCTCTCGCTCGCCTCATTCTTCCGTGAGGCCTGGATATAATTCCAATTCCCGCCCTGCTCAAAAAGGACGAGATTCCCCTCCAGCGCCTTGATCTCACTGACCAGCGCGGAGTTATATTCCTCCACGCCGCTTATCGTGCCTATTTTCGACAATATATAGTCCGGCGGGAATAAAAAGCAATAGACCGTTATAAAAGACAGGACAAGAAGCATGATGATCTTGCCGTGATACAGCGCTAAAAAATGGCCCAGGGCCAGGATGATCATCGCCGCGAAAACAAAATCAATCCTGTTTATTATCAATGACTGCAGTCCCTTGAAAGCCAGGACAATAAGGCCTCCCGCGGCCAAAGAAAATAAACTTTTTCTAAAATTATTTTTCTGATAAAGACACACATACAAAAATACGGGCGAGACAACGCTGAAAATCGTCACGTAAGATTTACAGAGGCTCAAGACAGGGCTCCGCGCCCAGTCAAAAAAAATCTGCTTAAAACCCGGGAGCAGGCCGATTTTAAACAGCCTTAACATATTTAAAGGCGCGAACCTCTCGCTGAGAGATGAATAGGCGTAAGCGTCTACGGTAAAATAACGATTATATTTGATCAGGGGATAGCTGAAGGGCAGGGTGGCCAGCAACACAAAAACCAGTACATAAGCGTATCTGATGAGATCCCCCGCGCCCCTATCCGCCAATATCCTCACGAAAACTATCAACAAAGAATACAAAAAAAAGGCCGGGTGCGCGTATAAAGTAAGAGTCAGTAACGTCACGAGCAGAAAACCCGACAGCCTGGCCTTTTTTAAAAATGACTCGCACACGATTAAATTTACGACCAATAATTCCAGCCCTAAAAAAACCTCGAGATTCCCCCATATTAAGGTATTAAGGAAAAAAGTGCACAGCACAAAAAAAGACATCCACAGGCAGCCCGCGTTTATCCTCGCGTCATTTATCAGGGCCCTTGAATAAATATAAAACAGCGGCGAAAAAGAGATAAAAATAAAAAAATAAAACAGATTAAACCCGGTTTTCAAACCAAAGACCAGACTGAAAGGAAAGACAAAAAAAGCGAGATTAGGGGAGATGTCCGCTAAATTATAATATCCTCCAAAAAAAGTCGAATCCCACCCAAAAATCCCTCCCTGCTTGAGCATCTTTATCCCCTGTTCGGTCACCCAGTAAACAGCCGGGAGATCGTCTCGGAAAACAAAAGAATTAAAATAACCCGCGCCGCCGTATTTATATAAAAATAACCCCGCGCTCAACAGGATAACAACGGGCAGGGAAATCCTTGGATTCGATAATCCCATCCTGAATGACATGAACATTACCGATGCCCACAAAATGACCAAAAATACAAACCGCGCGCGATCATCCGCGTTCCCGGAGAAATATATTATAAAATTAATCGCGGCGAATAGACCGGCCGTGACGAAAAACAACGCGGGTCTTCCGGAAATACCCGTATAGAATTTTTTCATGGCGTTTCCCATATCTCCCCGCGAATCAATCTTGCCGCGGCCCTGTGGCCTTCTTCTGTAAAATGACTTTCGTCTGCAAAATATTCTTCCTTATCCTTGAAATACTCATAAAGATCTACGAGCTTTACATGCCTATCCCTGGCGACCCTCCTGACCACATCATTGTATCGGGGACCGAAATTTATCCACCAAAACTCATCTTCCGTGCCTCCCACAAAAGGACGTGTAAGCAAAATCAACTCTATGCCGTGCTTCTCGCACAGACTTGCCATCTCGTTTAAATACTTATCATAATCGGAAACAGGCACTCTTGGAACCAACTTCACGTTTTTTTGTTTATACAATCTGTCCCTCAATGAAATTAAAAACAACCCCGTTTTATATTTATAGATGCTGCCTTTTATGCCGAACCTATCCAAAACGTAATCCTTGTCCTCGACAACTACCCTGAACGCGTCGTTAGAGCCAAAGCACACCAGCGCCATATCGGGCCTCAAAGGCACGACCTCCTTGAATCGCCGTATGCCCTGGAATAACGTATAACCCCATATGCCCGCATTCACAACCAGGCAGTCCTTGCCCATCCCTCTCAGCTCCTCCTCAAGATATCCGGGCCAATTGGGGCCATCAACACCTCTCATTCCCAGGGTATTTGAGTCCCCAAAGGTAAATACACAGTAAGTACCGGGTCTCCTGTGCGTTTTCAATTCTCTGCCCCTGTATCCTTCCGCGTTAAACACCGAATGATTACTTTTTGGCCTCCATATAAGATAAGGATCATATAAAAAATCCTCATCCCTAAAGATATGACGGTCCCTCCAATCATATTTATCTAATGTTTTATTAACGGCCTTTATCTTCATCGGCGTGTATTGATATCTCGCCGCAGTCAATACGCCTTCAATTATAAAAAGACTTAATATGAAGGCCGCTAAACTTAAAACCAGATTCCTGACTATCATGATCCCCTTCGCTTATAAATTTCCACACCATCGCTGGAATACACTTTTAAATAATTATCTTTGTCCTGTTCGAATGTCTGCCGCGAAAAAGAACTCTCGTATACCGCCTTTTTGCCAAAATAGACATAATCCGCTCTTAAACCCTTGACCCCTTCCCCCAACTCATCCATATACAACACGTTAACATGAGGCAAAAGTATCTTCCTGTAAACGATGGTCGGTATCCATAATCCCGCGTCGCCATATGAGTTTTGAAATACGCTTTTGGCGTCCGTATTATTTTCTATCCATTTAAAAGCCGTCAAATCAGATTGAGTAACCGTCGCATCTAAGCACGCCACATTTATAAAATGGGCTTTGTTTAAATAAAACGAAAAAAATAACGTCATAAAAATAAAGAATATTTTTATGTATCTTTTGCCCAGATTGTCCACAAAACACTGGACAAGGTATGCCGTGCTTAAAACAAGCGGGATGATATATAACAACACCATCCTTTCCGGATAAAGAAATAACGGCGGCAAGGGCAGGAACTGACAACTGGCATTTATCATGAACATCATTAATAACACGCAGAAAAACAAAGAAAAAAAACCGTGGACGGATGCCTTTGAAAACATCAGAATCAAACCCAATAAGTAAACAACGAAACCGCCGGAAACATAAAGATAATCTACGATTCCTCCAAAATAACTCATTATATAATTTAACGTGACTCTAAAATCTATACCGATATTGTTAATGTTTATCTGTTTGGGTAAATCCAAAAATTTCTTTTCTAATTCAAGAAGCCATCTGCTTTCAGTTTGAGAAAAATCTAACTTTATATTCATGAGATAAGGCGCGATCAGGACGATAAACATGATTAAAACCATGGATACGCTTATTAAGTATTTTTTTATGCCCGCGCCCATTAAATACACATAAATCAAATACGCTGATAAAATTAACAACGTGAGGCACACTGACACTACCGGCAGGATAGGATGAGTGATGATAGCCGCCGCGAACATTAGGGCTGATAACATAGATATCCAAATGGATTTTTCGTCTTTTAATAAATCCATAAACACAACTATAAATAAGATCGTAAAAAACGCGGAAAGTATAAAACTATTACCTCCCTGCCTAACAAGCGCCTGCGGATGAACTGTGAAAAAAGTGACCATTATCGAGACCAAAAGATTGTATCTCGATTTTACGCATCGATTTAAAAAAACATAAAGTCCTAAGGTTAGAAACGCGTATGCCGCGGATGTCATGACTATGCCAGACCTGTATATGGGCATCTTGCTTAAAAATGAAAAAATAGCTATTAAAACAGAAAAACCGTAACTACAAGCGCCAAAAGTCGCTATAGGCAATATGGGTTCATGGGAAATAGGCATGCCGTTATTCTCGTATATAAGACGGGCCATGTAACAATGCATGCTCATATCTGCTCCCGGAGGGGCAACGATAAACTTCAACAACAACATCCTTAGCGCAAGGACCCATATTAATAACACGATATTAAATATAACATACCCATCTAATTGAAATGAAACAGCCTTATCCCTATTTCTTATTAACAGGTATACAAAAGCTGCTTTGGAACAAAATATCATCGATCTTATCCACACGGAAAGATTGACATGAATGAATCTCAGAAAAATAAAAGATACCACCCAGAAAGCCAGCGAAAATCCAGAAACATAAATCAACAACTCGGGCAGATCCCTTCTTTTCCGGAATGCGGTGAATATTATAAAAATACCCGGATAAAAAAAGATATCCATGAAAGGAAAAACCATGGATAGCGAAAAAAGAATAATCGCTATTATTATAAAATTAGGGTTCGCGTTTAATCTATTTAACTCTAATCGCATTTAAACAGAGATACTAATTAGTTAAACATCTATTATTGACCAACGGACAATGTTTATAATCCAGGCATTCTCTTGACAACTCCCCGGCCGCGAGCTCTTCGCGCATCTTCCGCATCCTGTGACCATTCCATAGTTTTTCCAATCCGTGCTTTCGCCAATCACCCAACGATTTATTCATATAACAGCAGCCTGTCGTCTCTCCATTTTTATACGGCAGTATGAATCTCCACGGAAGTATGCATTTTAATTTTGTATTCCTGAATTCCGCCGGCAGAAAAAAATCAAATCCAATTCTCTCTGACCTGTATTGGCATTCTAGAACCACATTGTGTTTCCTGGCAGCCGCAGAAGCCAGCGCCTCCACCTCATCAAGTTCGTCTTTTGACAACATCTGTTCATTATAATTAAAAACAAAATTATCGCGCTCAATGATTATGTCTTTATCCGTTTTATTGAGACATCTCAGTTCGACCCTGTCCACGCCTATTTCCGCCGCCAATTTTACAAAAGACAGGATTTCATTCTTGTTGATTTTCATGGGCATAAAACAAAACCCTATCCGAGGGTACAGCTGACCGTCTTTTTTGTAATTCACGCGCTTCCTCCTGGCGCAAAAGTAAGAGACATTCTCTATCACTCTCTCAAAACATTTTCCGCGTATCTTCTCATAGGTAACCCGGCTGGCGGCGTCTAATGAGACTAAAAAATTCAAGGCCTCCGGATATTCCAACAGCCTATCTGATAAATCGCGCGTCAGGCCCAGGCCGTTTGTATTCAAGCCTATCTCCTTGCCTCTTGAGTCTATTATCCTAATTAATTCGACTATATCCCGATGCATCAGGGGTTCCCCGATGCTGCAATTTATCAATGAGCCCGCCTTTTCAAAAAATTCCCCAAAATTCAATATATCAGATATGGTAATCCCGAAATGCCTCCGAGCAGAAGAATCTATCTCATAACACATGGCGCATCTTGGTTGCATATTGCAAACACCGATCAGGTCCAGATTAAAAAATATCGGCTTGGAATGAAGTATAGACACCCCTTTTCTGATTTCTGACTCATTAAGCGCGAGATTTTGATCGGAAATTTTTTTATATAAGGTCTTTATCATATCTTAAAGTCTTTCAGGACAGGGCATTTTCTGCATTCATCAGGAATATGGCCATTCAAAAAATCTCTCCGAATCCTTCTGGCCAATCTACCATTCCAAATCTCCTCGAAACTATCTTTATTTAGATTGCCGATTATGCCACTCTCTATGTGGCAACAAAATCTAATATTACCATCTATGGAAATAAGCGCGTTATCCCATGGTTTTCTACACGCTGGCTGATACTGCATTTATAATACCTCTCTCATCCGATCTAAATTCAATGCCCGATCTTATGCTCTTCTCTTTCGTCTCCAGCATCACTCTTTTAAAAATATCGGAATCGCTGTCCACCATCTGCGCCATGTAATCAAAACAGAAACCGCCCGCCTTGACGGCGTAATTTTCAGGCACGGGTTTTAAAAGCCTGTAATAAACCGCCTGAGCGCCTATCTCCCTCGCCAAGTCAACGAAGCCCAACGCCTCATTTAAATTTTCCTTCATTATAGTCATGTTTAACTCTATGAACGGGTAATCCAGTTTATTGTTGTTTTTTAACTCCGCCATATCTTTTATATTATTTTTTATGATATCAAAACTCTTGTTCCTTCTTATCTTTTCATAGGTTTTTGATGTCGCCGCATCCATAGAAACACTTATTTCCCTAAGACCTCTTTTTATAAGAGACGCACTTACCTCTTTTTTTAACAAAAGGCCGTTAGTATTAAATTTTATATATATGCCTTTGCCATTCAAAATATCCATGATATCCAGCAGATTGGCGCACAATAAAGGCTCTCCCTGCCCGTGAAGCGAAACCGTATGAGCGTTCCGCAAATACGGCTTCATTCTTTTTATTATTGAAAATGGGATGCTGGAATTTTTCATCCCTATGAGACCTTTCACCCTTTCCTCGCACATGACGCATGGCGGATTAATATTGCATAACGTGGAAGTCTCTATCTCAAAGACAGAAGGAGCGTTAACGCATATCTCCCCCAGGGGGCTCGTTTCGCTTATGCCTAGCAGACAGATCCCCAAAAAGCGCTCATCTTTACTCCCAATAACAGCCATAGGCTGCCTGGCTTCCGAAACAGATAATTTAATATTTAATATTCCGGGAGGTATGTTTACGATGATTGCGACATTATTCACAATATCATAGACGCCTATCCTGGAGCCCCCGTCCAAATCATGCACGACAAGGGTCAGCGGATCTTTTATACCAACGGTAAATCCGGATACGTCGAGGACCACCCCCTGATTATTTTCTTTGAAACTCAAGGAGGCCTCTTTTTTAGACCACACAAAATCTCGATTGCCGTTGTTCTCTATTTCGTACCAGCCTTCTCTTAAACAGCTCCTTATATCAAACTTTTCATGGAATCTTAAACAACTAAACAAGACCTTATTCATGGACATATATACATCTAATATTTCCCGCCCCTTTTTATCCCAGGTATAATTTGCTAATAACTTCTCCATACCTTTCGCGGCCAGGCCTCTTGAAAGCTCCTCATCCATTAATAATCTCTTTATCTTTATCCTCAAATCCTCTATGTTATCGCAATTAAAAACTAATCCGCAATCCTGTATAACGGTCGGCACGGCCCCCGTATTTGAACCCACCACTGGCACGCCGCAGGCCCATGCCTCCAAAAACACTATACCAAAGGCCTCATGCATAGAAGGTAAGACAAGGAGGTGCGACATCCTAAGCAAATTAATTTTCACATCATCGTTGACCGCCCCAAAATCTATTATTTCTTTTTTATCATCCTCGCTCAATCTCGAATAATAATCCTCGAACCAAGGAAAACTTGGGCCTATCAGAAAAAGTCTTGATGGAATTTCTTTTTTTATGCCTCTCATGGCCTCTATCAGCTTCTCCAGCCCCTTATATTCTATCTTCCTTCCAATAAAAATAACTATCCTGGCATCCCTCGGTATGCCGTATCTCTCAAATATCCTTTCTTTAAAACCCGCTATTTCGCTGTTTTTATAATCTTCGACATGCAGGGCATTTGCCGAAACCGTTATTTTATCTTCAGAAACCCCATTTCTAACCAAATGCTCTTTTTCATATTCAGTGACAGAAAAAACGGCATCACATTTTTTTAACAACCAATAATTACTCGGCCTTTCATAGAATTTATGGCCTGGATGAAAATGAGGCGTGATAACCACGCTCTTGCGGCAAAATCTAGCGAAAAAAAACGCGATGAAATTATGGGGATATGGTATTGTATGAAGATGCACGATATCGGCATCCCGGACCTCTTTTAATAAATTTACGTACATCTCCATGGAATGCGGACCGTAAAAATATATATTTAAAAATTTATCAAAAATATTTTCAAAAATTCTATAAAAAACAGGGCGTATCTTTGTTCTTTTATACCTGCGTATCAAAACATTTCTGTCATATTCCATAACGCCTAACCTGACCGGACAATTTTCAGGAGGAGGGTCTTTCCAAAACTCGTCTTCGTTATAGACATCTATGGTTAGTACTTTTACACCGCACCCCTGAGAAACAAGATAACGACTAAGACCTCTGCACCAAACCTCAGCTCCACCAATCGCGGGATGGTATCTTTGTATTACATGTAATATTTTCATTTTACTATTTTCTGATATATGGAAATCCTATCTATCTCCGAAGATCTCTCATCATACAAAATAACCCTTATTTCATATATGCAGTCTGGGACATACCTTTTAAATTCAGACTTAACAGAAGGACGCCCGTCATTAAGATACAATGTCAACCTATCAGACCAATTATAGACTGCCTTCAAAGCTTCCGAGGTCTGCGGATTTATTATTAACGATTCAACATGATAAAAATAAAATACGTCTTTTAATATGCCTACGGGGAGAACCGCGAATTTTATCTTTACCTTTCTGGCGTAGGAAGCGTTATTTGTAACTATGACATCATACTCGCTTTGGCCCCCTATCCTTGAGCATGTAGACATGCTTAAGAAAGACCCTATGCATACCGACGAACCATTTCTCTTTATTGTCTTATAAAAACCTGACAATATCCTGGTTATGATAAACCTGCCAAAAACCGTTTTAAGAAAATTCAACACTTTCCATGTCGGGCACGCAATATAACGATAGGACCTAGAAGTAAAAATAGATTCCACAAACGCGTCTTTTTTATAGTTTTCTATCGTCAAATTAGATACGCTCAATTCCAGCTCTTTTATCTTCGCGCCGCTGCGATCACCCTGAATCCTCAGCTCGCTCTCCAGGCCAAATATTTTTTCCCTTAGATTGTTGGCCTCGAAAAGTGTCTCTCTTTCCCTCGCCTGGGACTGCTGGATAATGCCGGATATATCTTTTTTGAGAGAGTCTATCTCTGCTATCCGCTCATTAAGCGCGGCGTCGACATGATTTTTCTGATTAATTAAATTCTGCTCCTTTACCTGGTATTCCTGAGTGAGGCGGGACGCCTCTTTTTTGAGAGCGTCTATCTCCGAGGCCTGCTTAGCGATATGGGCGTCTTTATTCAGGAGATCCCTTTCCTTTACCTGGTATTCCTGAGTGAGGCGGGACGCCTCTTTTTTGAGAGCGTCTATCTCCGAGGCCTGCTTAGCGATATGGGCGTCTTTATTCAGGAGATCCCTTTCCTTTACCTGGTATTCCTGAGTGAGGCGGGACGCCTCTTTTTTGAGAGCGTCTATCTCCGAGGCCTGCTTAGCGATATGGGCGTCTT
>Ga0265297_10007117_pt1 | contig 15692 bp, 16 predicted proteins | sample Munlanlwell13791_FD_192502 | JGI IMG/M metagenome (GOLD analysis project Ga0265297, IMG submission 192502) | Leachate microbial communities from a municipal landfill in Southern Ontario, Canada - Leachate well 137-91 | ecosystem: Engineered > Solid waste > Landfill > Unclassified | place... | reverse complement strand
GTCGCAGCGGCGATCAGGCAGCAAGGATGCATCGGAAGCTGTGCCAACTGAGGTTTCAACCGGAATGGGAGCGACAAACATGAAGCAGTTTAACAAGCAAGCCGCCTCGCTGCTGATGGCAGCGGGGATGGGGCTGGCGGCGACCGCGGGCTGGAGTGCCGAATCGCTGCAAGACGTGATGAAGCGTCGGGGCTTGAGCCAGCAGGACCTGCTGGCCGCGTCGAAGACGTATGTGCCGACGGGCAAGCGCGACGAGTTCGTGGCTTTCAGCTCCGGTGGGCAGTCCGGGCAGGTCATCGTCTATGGCATTCCCTCGATGCGCATCCTGAAATACATCGGCGTGTTCACGCCCGAACCCTGGCAGGGCTATGGCTTCGACGAAGAGTCGAAGAAGGTGCTGGCCGGCGGTCGTATCGACGGCAAGGACATCACCTGGGGCGACACGCACCACCCCGGCTTCTCCGAGACCAATGGCGAGGCCGACGGCCAGTTCCTCTTCATCAACGACAAGGCCAACCCGCGCATTGCCGTGATCGACCTGCGCGATTTCGAGACCAAGCAGATCGTGGTCAACCCGATCATGAAGTCCGAGCACGGCGGCGCCTTCGTCACCCCGAACTCCGAGTACGTCATCGAAGCCGTGCAGTACGCCGCGCCGCTGGAGAACAAGAAGTTCTACCCGCTGGAAGAATTCAACGAGAAGTATCGCGGCGCCGTCACCTACTGGAAATTCGACCGCAAGGAAGGCCTGATCAAGCCGGAGCAATCCTTCTCGCTTGAGCTGCCGCCCTACTCGCAAGACTTGTCGGATGCCGGCAAGGGCCCGTCCGATGGCTGGTCGTTCACCAACTCCTTCTGCTCCGAGCGTTACGTCGGCGGCATCGAGAAGGGTCGCCCGCCGTATGAAGCCGGTTGTTCCGCCAAGGACACCGACTATCTGCACGTGATCAACTGGAAGAAGGCCGCCGAACTGGTCGCCCAGGGCAAGGCCAAGAAGATCAACGGCCACAACGTGCTGATGATGGAAACCGCCATCAAGGAAGGCATCCTGTTCCTGATTCCCGAGCCGAAGAGCCCGCACGGCGTCGATGTCACTCCGGACGGCAAGATGCTGGTGGTCGCCGGCAAGCTCGACACCCATGTCTCGGTCTATTCCTTCGAGAAGATCATGGCCGCCATCAAGGCCGGCAAGTTCGAAGGCAAGGATCCGTATGGCATTCCGGTGATCGGCATGAAGGATGCGCTGCATACGCAGGTGTCGCTGGGCCTCGGCCCGCTGCATACCCAGTTCGACAGCAAGCCTTGTGTTGCCTACACCTCGCTGTATGTGGATTCGCAAGTGGCCAAGTGGAACTACTGCGAAGGCAAGGTGCTCGACAAGCTCAGCGTGCACTACAACATCGGTCACCTGATGACCATGGAAGGCGACACCATGAAGCCGAAGGGTCGCTATCTGGTGGCGCTGAACAAGCTGTCGATCGACCGCTTCAACCCGGTCGGTCCGTTGCAGCCGCAGAACCACCAGTTGATCGACATCAGCAACGACAAGATGCAGTTGATCTACGACATGCCGATTCCGCTGGGTGAGCCGCACTACGTCGTGGCCATCGAGGCCGCCAAGCTGAAGCCTGCCGTGCGCTACAAGGTCGGCACCAACAGCCGCACCGACAAGCCGCATGCGGGTGCCGTCCGCGCCGGCGAAGAAAAGACGGTCAAGAAGGGCAACAAGGTCGAAGTCTTCGCCACCCTGATCCGTTCGCACATCACGCCGGAAACCATCGAAGTCGATGTCGGCGACGAAGTGACGATCAACCTGACCAACCTCGAGCGCGCGCAGGACGAAACCCACGGCTTCACGGTATCGACCTACAACGTTCATGCGTCGGTCGAGCCGGGCAAGACCGCTTCGGTGAAGTTCAAGGCCGACAAGGAAGGTGTCTATCCCTACTACTGCACCGAGTTCTGCTCCGCGCTGCACCTGGAGATGCAGGGTTACCTGCTGGTCAAGCCGAAGGGCTGGAAGCCGACCACCAAGACGCTGGCCAAGGGCAGCTACACGGAAGCCGACTACAAGGCGACGGTGAAGAAGGTGGTGGATACCCAGGCGATCATCGATTCCGTGGTGGCCTACATCACCAGTGTCAACTACAAGGACTTCCCGGATGTCGTGGCCATGGTCGAGGATGCATTCGACCAATTGGGCAAGACCAAGGGCCTGAAAGAGAAGCATGAAGCCTTTGCTGCCAAGAAGGATTGGGAAAATGCCAACCTCTGGGCCGAGCAGATCTGGCAATACCAGGTCAAGACCGCCGACCTCGGTCTGCGCGCCAAGACCTATCTGGAACAGAATGGTGCCAAGAAAGTCAAATAAGTGTTTGGGTGTCCCCGTCGCGTACGACGGGGACGGTATCCCGCGATGGTATGAGATAGATCAAGGCCGCTCGTCGCCGAACGCGTTACTCTATACTTAGTTTTTGTTTACAAAGAGGAATAACCATGAAATTAGGAGTGATTCTCGCTGCCGTCGCCGCCGCTTCCTTTGCCGCACCGGCTCTGGCCGACGGCAAGGCCCTGTATCTCGAAAAGACCTGCATCGCCTGTCACGGCAAGGATGCCAAGAAGCCGCTGACGCCCGAGTATCCCAAGCTGGCGGGGCAGAACGCCAAGTACGCCGAAAACCAGATGCTGGACATCAAGAGCGGCAAGCGTGCCAATGGCAACGCTGCTGCGATGAAGGGCGTCATGCATCTGGTGACGGATGCGGAAATCAAGGAGCTGGCCAAGTACCTCTCCGAGATAAAGTAGTTGTTACTTTGCGCTGCAAGGCTGGGCAATTGAGGAATATCAATGAACTCTGATGTTCTAATATGTGACCATTGCCGCAGCCCTTACCCACTGATGAGGAAACGACATATGTACAAGGCATTGACACTGGCGCTCTCGATGGCGCTGATTCCCGCTGTCGCGATGGCAGCGCCGCCAGCCGAAAAGAAGGCGGGCATCGAGTCCAAGGACTACAAATGGAACGCCCAGGAGGGCGAGAAGATAGAGGCTCTGCAGAAGAAGGGTGATGCCAAGGCTGGCAAGGAGGGCTACGAAGTCTGCGGCGCCTGCCACCTGCCTTCCGGTGCGGGCCGTTCCGACGGCACCTTCCCGCAGCTCGCCGGTCAGCACACGACGGTGCTGATCAAGCAGATGGCCGACATTCGCGCCGGTCTGCGTGACAACCCGACCATGTACCCCTTCGCCAAGGAACTGGTTGACGCGCAGGAACTGGCCAACGTTTCGGCCTATATCCAGAGCCTGTGCATTCCGATCGACCACGGCAAGTACGAAGGTCCCGATGCTGCCAAGCAGATCGCCGACGGCAAGGCGATGTACGAGAAGGAGTGCATCGAATGCCACAAGGCCAACGGCGAGGGCGTCAAGGACAAGTTCTACCCGGTGCTGGCTGGCCAGCACTACAAGTACCTACTGCGCCAGATGACCGAGATCCGTGACGGCAAGCGCCGCAATGCCAACCCGGACATGGTCAAGATCATCAAGAAGTATGATGACAAGCAGCTGGTGGCCATTTCGGCCTATCAATCCAGCTTGAGCATGCCCGGTTCCATGTGCAAGGCAGGACCTGCGGCCAAGGGCGGCAAGAAGAAATAAGCGCTTCAATCGATCCGCACTCTGGTTTGCGCCAGAGCGCGGATTGTTCCCCGGCTGCACCCCAGTAAACAGAGAACAGAATGCCAGACCAAAAAAAGCAGAGCATGCTCATCAGGGGCTTGACCCTAGTGGCGCTGGTGGCGTTGATCGCCGCCTATTTTTCGCCGATATGGTGGGTTTCGCTGACGGCGCCGAACTACCCGAAGGATGCCTTTCCCGACGGCATTCGCATCCACTTTCACTTCAACGGCGTGTTCAACGGCTGCACGGCGGTGGGAAAAGGCACCCGCATGGGCAGTGAAACCCTGCAGGCCGATATGGGCGAGCACACTGGGCGTTACAACCCGATTCTCGAGAAGGACAAGGATGTAAACAAAGACGCGAAGAGCCTCGATTGCGTCCACGAAATGAACACCATCAACCACTATGTGGGGATGTATCCGATCGACACGGGTTCCCCGGTGGAACTGCGTTTGTCGAAGTTCATCTTCGGCTGGTTTGCCGTCATGCTGCTGGGTTTCATGGCGACGCAGCGTAAGAATCAACTAAGGATTCTGGCGGCGGGTTTCACGGCGGTTGCGGTCTGGATGGTGGTCGACCAGCTCGTCATGGGCCAACTGGAAGCCTTCGCCGCGCATTATTATCATGAAGCGAGTACCTTCTTCAACCAGCCCGACGTGCTCGAAAAATGGAAAGCCAACCTGATACTGGCCACCAAGATATCGATGGCGGGGATGGTTGTGGCCATGGCGATCATCCTGCTGGGCGTCTGGAAAATCCGCGGCTTCTCGCTGTTGCTGGCACTGGTTCCCGCCATGCTGCCGATTTTCTTCGTCATCGATTACGCCGGTTGGCTGTGGTTCTTCGGCCACAACATGCATCCCTGGGGCGCTTTTACGGTCAAGCCCTTCATGCCGACGGTATTTGGCGAGGGCAAGGTGGCGCAATTCTCGACCTTCTCCTACCCTTACTGGGGGTATGCGCTGCTGCTGCTGGCTTCCGGCTGCCTGTTGATGGCGTTGCTGCTGCGTCGCAGGCAGATGCGCGAGCTAACGGAGAGCTGACATGGCACGCTGGCGCAGGATTGCGCCGGGCCTGGCGCTCGGTGTGTTCTCGCTGCTTGTGATGGCGCAAGGCGTGAGTGATGTTGTCGGTATCGGCGAGACATCGGGCAAACTCGGGGTGACGGCCGATCTGTCGACTGCGCCACGGGCCACGATCGACCGCCCCAAGCCGACCTTTCCGCTTTACGAGCGCGACAAGCGCGTGCATGGCCTGAAGCCCTTTCAGGTTCTGGTGGATGCGGCGCCGGAAGGCTCGGTGCTGAGACCGCCGCCAGGAGTCTATTCGGGTCCAGTGGTGATGAAGAAGTCACTGACCATAGAAGGCGGCGGACAGGTGACCATCGATGCCGGTGACCGAGGTACCGTGTTTTCGCTCGAGGCCGATCACTCGGTGTTGCGTGGCGTGCGCCTGACCGGCTCGGGCGATAACCACGACACCGACGATTCCTGTCTCGACGTACGCGGCCACAACAATGTCATCGAGAACCTGGTGGTGGACAACTGCCTGTTCGGCATCGACCTGAAACAATCGAGCAATAACATCGTGCGCGGCAACAAGGTGCGCTCCAAGCCGCGTGACCTGGGCGTGCGCGGCGACGGCGTCCGCCTTTGGTACAGCAACAACAATCTGATCGAAAACAACCTGGTGACCGAGTCGCGCGACATGGTGGCCTGGTATTCCCATCGCAACATCTATCGCGGCAACGAAGGGCGTCACAGCCGTTACTCGATCCATTTCATGTTCGCCAACAACAATATCGTGGAAAACAATCGCTTCATCGATAACGCGGTTGGCATCTACTTCATGTACTCGGAAGGCGGCGGCGCGCGCAACAACCTGATCTCCCACGCCACCGGCGCCACCGGCATGGCGCTGGGTTTCAAGGAAGCCTCCGACATCTTCGTCGACGACAACGAGATCATCTACAGCGCCGTCGGCGTCGGTTCCGACCTGTCACCCTTCCAGCCCGATACCACCATCCGATTCAATCGCAACCGCTTCGCCTACAACGGCATCGCCGTGCAACTGACCAGCGAGCTGGGCGGCAACGTGCTCAAGGACAACATATTCGAAGGCAACCTGACCGATATATTCCAGGCCGGGCGCGGCAAGGGCGACCAGAATAAATGGTCGGGCAATTTCTTCGACAGCTACCAGGGTTTCGACCGCGACGGAGACGGCTTCGGCGACAAGCCGCACGAGCACTTTGCCTATGCCGATCAGATATGGATGGAGATGCCGGCCGCCCGCTTCTTCAAGATATCGCCTGTCATGGAACTGCTGGATTTCCTCGAGCGACTGGCGCCGTTTTCCTCGCCCGAACTGCAGTTGCGGGATGAACGCCCGCGTTTTCACAAGCCGTCGCGCCCCGAAGCCGGGAAGGCGTTATGAGTGACGAAAACGACCGTCCGGCACCGGAGCGGAGTCGGCTACACTAAAAGGTGACACGATGAGCGAGTCGAAACCACCCATCGCGGCCCAGCCGCCACCTTCGCGCGAGCGCCTGCAACAGGCGCGCCGGCGATGGCTGCGCACCGTATTGCTTACCGGCGGCGTAATGGGCGCCGCGCTTTCGGGCTTTCTGCCGCTGGTTTACGCCCGGACCAAGCGGCTGCGGCCGCCGGGAGCGCTGGACGAAAAGGATTTTCTGGCCTCGTGCATCAAGTGCGGCCAATGCGTGCAGGTCTGCCCGGTGCAGGCCATCAAGCTGGCCGACCTGGTCGACGGCATCGGCGTAGGCGTGCCATACATCGACGCACGCGAGCAGGCCTGCGATTTTTCCTGCGATGCCGTCCAATGCATCCTCGCCTGTCCGACCGGCGCGCTGGTGTACAAGAAGCCGGCCTTCCTCGGTGTGCGCAAGGGGGCGTCCCTTGCCTCGGCGCCCATCCTGAAGGCGAAGGAGAAGGACCCCGAACCGACGCTGAACCTAAAGGAGCGCATCGGCGTTGCGCGCCTGACCCGCCCGGAAGCCTGTCTGGCGATTCAGGGCAAGGGCTTCAAGGGACAGGTGCGGGGCGCCTCGTTCAAGGGCCGCCTGCGCTACATGGAGGTTGACCGCTGGAAGCCGATCGGCATCAGCGAGCATCCGTACGATGTTGCCGAGTGCGACCTCTGCGTGCGCGAATGTCCGGTCAAGGGCGCGATTTCCATCGAAACCGTGTTCGCGCCGGACGGCACCAAGCGAAAGTCGCCGGTGGTGCATGAGCCCTGCGTGGGCTGCGGCGTTTGCGAGATGATCTGTCCGGTCGAACCGACCTGCATCGTCATCGACGCGCGGGAGGTGTGGAACACATGAACGCCTACCTCAAGCGCCGTTTCTTCGACCAGATCGCAGTGATGTTTGGTCGTGAAGCCAGAAAGCCGCCCGCCATTTCCCCTCGGGCGCAAGAGATTCACATACTCAAGCGCGCCACCAACAAGGAGCGGTTGCAGGAGGCAATGCTCGCGCACGAAAATGCGAAGAAGGTACACACTTGGCGCAACCGGCGCTGGGCGGTGCTGATCGCCGCGAACCTGCTGTTCACTTTCTCGTTCTGGTTCGATATCCAGATCCTCGAAGGCGCACTGACGGCCTCGCGCTTCATCGGCTTCCACCTGATCGATCTCAACTCCGCGCTACAAGTGATGCTGGCCCACAAGCACATCATCGTCAATCTGGTGATCGGCACGGGTACGGTGTTCGTGCTCTGGCTCGTGCTGGGAGGACGCAGCTTCTGTTCCTGGGTATGTCCCTATCATCTGGTGGCGGAATGGGCCGAAAAGATCCACCTCTATCTGGTGAAGAAGAAGCTGGTAACCGACCAGAATATCGACCGCCGTCTGCGCACCCTGTCCTGGATCGTCTTTGCCGTGCTTGCTGCCGCCACCGGCTACACGGTGTTCGAGGCCATTTCGCCGACCGGCATTCTGTCGCGGGCGCTGATTTACGGACCGGCACTGGCCCTGCTGTGGGTGCTGGCGTTGCTGGTGTTCGAAGTATTCTTTTCGCGCCGCGCCTGGTGCCGCTATGCCTGTCCGATCGGCCTCACCTACGGCGTGGTCGGCATATTTTCGCCGGTACGCATCAAGTACAAGCTGGACAGCTGCTTTCACGAGGGCGACTGCCGCAAGGTCTGCCTCGTGCCCCACGTGCTCGACACCGTGATCAAGGGCCGCGCGGTGGATACGGAAATTCCGATCGGTCCCGACTGCACCCGCTGCGGACTATGTGTCGACACCTGTCCCACCGGTTCGCTGACCTTCGACGTCAAGGGCCTTTCGAAGCTGCTCTGAACCCAGATACCGAATACCATGATCCGTTTTTCGAACGTAACAAAAAGCTTTCGCAAGGCCTGCGTGCTCGACGACATCAGCCTCGAGATCGGGCTGTCCGAGCGCGTCGCGCTGATCGGCTCCAACGGCGCCGGCAAGACCACCCTGATCCGATGCCTGCTGGGCGAATATACCTTCGACGGGCAGGTCACCATCGACGGCCGCGATCCGCGCCAGGAACGCACTGCGGTGCTGGGCACGATAGGTTTCGTGCCGCAACTGCCGCCGCCGCTGAAAATGCCGGTGGCCCAGTTGATCGATTTTTCCGCGGCGCTGTGCGGCACCGATCCCGTCCGCATTCACGAACTGGCGCAGCGTCTGGGCCTCGATCTGGCGCCGATCCTGACGCGTCCCTTCGTCAAGCTGTCCGGCGGCATGAAGCAGAAACTGCTGATCGCGATTGCGCTGGGGCGCGATGCCAAAGTGCTGGTGATGGACGAGCCGGCCGCCAACCTCGACCCGGAAGCGCGCAAGATATTCTTCGAACTGCTCGCCGAACGGCAGGAAGACGTGACCATGCTGATTTCCAGCCATCGACTGAACGAGGTGTCGGCGCTGGTGAATCGGGTGGTCGAGATGGACATGGGCAAGGTCGTGCTGGATGACCGCGTAGCCGACGACGTGTCGCTGTCCGGTCGGTTTGCCTGCCGCATTTCGATCAAGCGCAGCGAGGCGGCGTTTGCCAAGGCGATGCAGGCGTGGAACTTCCGCGACCTGGGCAACGGGCTGGAATGGGAGGGCGATGTTCCGGGACCCGATCGCCTGCGTTTCATGGGCATGACATCGCGCTATGTGGCGCTGATCAGCGATTATTCGCTCCGGGAACTCGGCGCTGGCGACACGGCGGCGAATTGATGGACCGGCGCCGCTTCATCGCCGCCGGTTTTGCCCTGACGCCCCTGGCGGCAGCTTTGTCTTCCTGCGGCAAGTCCGGCGCCTGGCCGGAGGGCATGGCCGAGATCAAGTGGGATCGCGATACCTGTGTCCGCTGCAGCATGGTGATTTCGGATCGTCGTTTTGCCGCCGAGATGCGCGGCGGCGAGAAGAACGTCGTGTTCAAGTTCGACGACATCGGCTGTGCGGTGTTCTGGATGCGCGACAAGCAGAAGGATTATCCGTGGCTGACGGAGACTGCCACCCGCTTCTGGGTGGCCGATGTCACCGGCAGCGGCGACAAGTGGCTGGAGGCACGCAAGGCACACTATGCCGGCGGCAAGATGTCGCCGATGGCATACAACTTCGGCGCCATAGCCTATCCGCAGGCCGGCGCCGTGGATTTCGAGGAAATGCGCCAGCACGTGCTGGCCAAGGGAAAGTAGGAAACACGCATGAAACAACTCTGGCTGACTGCCAAACTGGACATCGTCGAATCGCTGCGCGCACGCTGGTTCCAGATCTACACTGTGGTGTTCGGCGGCATCGTAGCGCTGCTGTTCCTCTTCGGTTTGACCGAATCGCGCGTGCTGGGCTTCATCGGCCTGTCGCGCCTGTTGGTCACCTATATCCAGCTGACCATGGCGATCCTGCCGATTTTCGTGCTCATCACCACCGTGCGCTCGGTGGCGGGTGACCGCGAGGCCGGGGTCTATGAATATCTGCTGTCCCTGCCGGTGTCGCTGGCGGCGTGGTTCTGGGGCAAGATCCTCGGCCGCTACATCGTGATCTTCCTGCCGGTGTTCGGCGCCATGGTGCTGGCGGTGCTGATCGCGCTGGTGCGCGGCATCGAGGTGCCCTGGGTCATGTTCATCTACTACACGGCCCTGCTGGCGGTCATGGCCGCCTGCTTCCTCGGCATCGGCATGCTGATCTCGGCGCTGGCGCGCAGCACCGACATGGCGCAGGGCGCCGCCTTCCTCGTCTGGCTGACGCTGCTGCTGTTCCTCGACCTGATCCTGCTCGGGGTCATGATCCAGGGCAAGGTGACGCCGGAAGTTGCCGTGACCATTGCACTGGCGAATCCGCTGCAGGTGTTCCGCACCGCCGCCCTCGCACTGTTCGATCCGCAACTGATCGTGCTCGGCCCTTCGGCCTACGTGATTCTCGACCTGTTCGGCGTGACTGGCTACAAGGTATTCGCACTGGTCTACCCGACGGTGGTCGGCGTCGCTGCGGCGACCCTCGGTTATCAACTGTTCCGCCGCGGCGATCTTCCGTGAAATTTCTGGCCGCCTTGCTGCTGGCATGCGCCAGCCTGCCAGCAGCAGCCGCGGGCGCAATCTCCAGTGCGCCGCTGTTCGCCGCGACGCTGTTCGACCTCGACAACAAGCCGGTGGCCTTCGCCGACTACAAGGGCCGCCCGCTGATCGTGAACTTCTGGGCGCGCTGGTGTGCGCCCTGTCGGGTCGAGATCCCGGAACTGGTCGATCTCCAGATTCGCCACAAGGGACGTGGCATCGAAGTCATCGGCGTGAATCTCGAAAGCGACGCACCGCCGGTACGCGATTTCGCCAAGGCCTACGACATCAATTATCCCGTGCTGCTGACCCGCGACAAGGGTATCGCCCTGCTGCAGGCGCTGGGCAACGGCAAGGCCGGCCTGCCTTATACTGTCGTCATCAACCGCAAGGGCGAAGTCGTGGCAAGCAAGCTCGGGGCGATGAACCGGGCGGAACTCGAAACCGCCAGCGAAACGGCGCTCAAATAACACCGATCGAATCAAGGAAGCGAACCATGTCGAAGCCGCTGGAACCGACCCTGGATGCCCTGTCCAATCCCTTTCTGCGCTACTTTGCAGCGACGCGGCCGGCCTTCCTGTCCGTAACCTTCGTCGGCTGTTTGCTCGGCCTGGCAACGGCGGCTTATTCCGGCATTCCGATCGGGCCGGCGCTGGCCACGGCGACGCTCTTCTTCGCCCTGATGGCGCATGCCGGCGCCAATGTCATCAACGACTACTACGACGCGCTGTCGGGCTGCGACGACGCCAATACGGAGCGACAGTTTCCCTTTACCGGAGGCAGCCGCTTCATCCAGAACGGCGTGCTGTCTCTGCGCGCCACGGGCATCTTCGGCTATTCGCTGCTGGCCGCGGTGGTTCCCGCCGGACTTTGGCTGACCGCCGTCAGCGGTTCGGAACTGATGCTGATCGGACTCGCCGGCCTGGTGGTGGGCTGGTCCTATTCGGCGCCGCCGCTGAAGCTGCAGAGTCGCGGCCTCGGCGAATCCGCCATTACCGCCGGCTGGCTGCTGGTGGTGATCGGCAGCGACTTCGTGCAGCGCCACGGCTTTGCCTTCGTACCGGTCGCCGCCGGTCTCGGCTTCGCGCTGCTGGTGGCCAACGTGCTCTACATCAACCAGTTTCCGGACGTGAAGGCGGATGCCGGCGCCGGCAAGAATACGATGGTCGTGCGCTTGGGTGTGGCACAGGCGCGCTGGGGCTATGTGGTGATTGCCGCACTGGCCTACGGCTGGCCCTTGCTGATGGTAATGCTCGGCCATCTTCCCGTTGCGGCATCGATCGCCCTGCTGCCCGCCATCGCCAGCATCGCGGCGGCACGCCAGCTCTGGGCGCACGCGGGGCAGCCGGCAGAGCTCACTCCGGCGCTCAAGCTGACCATTCTTGCCGCGAGTACCCACGGCCTGCTGCTGGCCGTCATTCTGAGTGTTCCCTGGAGTCGCTCCATCTGAAGGCTGCGCAGCCGCGACGCAATGAAACATGACTTGCGGGCTCTTCGCTCATGGCTGTGGCTGCTTGCCTGCGTCGCTCTACCCGCACTGGCGGCGACGCCTGTTCCGCTGCAGCCCCTGATCGACGCGACGCCTCCCGGTGGCACGCTGCGCCTGCCGCCGGGCTCCTACGCCGGTCCGGCGACCATCACCAAACCGCTGACGCTCGACGGCGGGCGCAAGGCCGTGGTCCTTGGCGACGGCCAGAGCACGGTGCTGTCGGTGGCGGCCAATGGCGTGACCCTGCGCGGACTGCGTTTGACCGGCAGCGGCGACTCGCATGACCGGGGCGACGCCGGCATCCTGCTCGAAGGGAACGACCATCTCGTCGAGGACAACGAGATCGACGACGTCCTCTTCGGCATCCACCTCAAGCAGGTCAATCGCTCGCGGATTGCCGGCAACCGGGTGACCGGCAAGCCGCTCGACCAGGGCATGCGCGGTGATGCGGTCCGGCTCTGGTACAGTCAGCACAATGTCATCGAAGGTAATCGCTTCACCCGGGCGCGCGATCTGACTTTTGCCAATTCGGCGGACAACCGGATCGTCGGCAACCACTTTACGGACGGCCGCTACGGCATGCACGTCATTTTCTCGCCGCGCCTGCTGATCGAGAACAATCGCCTGTCGGATACCGGCACCGGCATCATCGTGTTGTATTCGCCGGACCTGGTGCTGCGCGGCAATCATGTGGCCCATGCCCTGACCGGCGGCGGTGGCGGCATCGTGTTCAAGGAGAGCAACGACGCCCGGGTCGAGAACAACGAAGTGCTGCATTGCTCGGTAGGACTGCGGGTCGATGCGCCGCCGCAGTCGGTGGGCACGCTGATCGTCAAGAACAACCGCTTCGCGTACAACATCATCGGCCTGTTCTTCTATGGCGAGGAGGGTGGCCACCGCTTCTTCGACAACCGCTTCGAGAACAACCTGACCACCGTCGCGATCAGCGCGCCGGGCGCGGGCAGCGCCAATGTCTGGCGCGGCAACTACTGGGACGAGTACCAGGGTTTCGACCGCAACGGCGACGGCATCGGCGACACTCCGCACGAGGTCTACCTGTTCGCGGACCGGATCTGGATGGAAACTCCGGCGGTGACCTTTTTTCGCAATTCGCCGGTGTTTGAGATGCTGGATTTTCTGGAACGCCTGGCGCCTTTTTCATCGCCGCATCTTGTACTTCGCGATCCCGCTCCGAGGATGCGCTGAGCCACCAATCATCGTTCGACAACCAGGAACGCTCCCATGAAGCTTTTTTCCGCGTTGTTTTTGCTGCTGATCGCCGTATCGCCAGCGCCGATTTTTGCCGCTGATGCCGCGCCGCTATCCCGACATCTGCCGGCCTCGGAGGAGCCCGCCGCCCTGGCGCCGCGCTATCTGCTGATGGACCCGCACGGTCGGGCGGTGACGATCGACGATTTTCGCGGGCGCTTCCAGCTCGTCGCCTTCGGTTTCGTTTCCTGCCCCGACGTCTGTCCCACCACGATGCTGGAATTCAAGCACATCCTCGAACACCTCGGCGACGAGGCGAAGCGCCTGCAGCCGATTTTCATCACCGTCGATCCGGAGCGAGACACGGCGGCCATCCTGCGCGAATACACCGCCGCCTTCGATGCGCGGATTCTCGGTCTGACCGGCTCGCCGCAACTGGTGCGGCGCGCCGCCGACAGCTTTCGCATCCAGTACGAAAAAGTGCGCGAACCCGGCGCGGCGGAGGACAACTACACCATGAACCACACTGCCGGCATGGTGCTGCTCGATGGCCAGGGCCGTTTTCTCGCGCGTTTCGCCTACGCCATGCCCGCCGCCGAGATCGCCGCTCGCATCCGGGCGGCGATGACGGCCGACGGCGCACGCTGAATCTGCGCGCCGGAAACGCCTAGTGCCGGGCGAAGACCGAAGTCTTGCCGTCCGGCCCGACCAGCAGGGTGCTGTAGGCCTCGCGCCTGATCTCGCGCTGGCCCGACGCGTTGTCGAGTATGGTGCAGGCGGTTTCGCAGACGGGATTGGAGATTTCGCGCCCCGGCGCGCCGCGCGGCAGTCCGGGTACCGCCAGCCCGCGGGCGAGCGGTTGTTCCTTGAGCAGGAGCTTGATGTCTTCGGCCGGCACGTGGCCCTCGACGAAATAGCGGCCCACCTTTGCCGTATGCACCGATTCGAGCTCGGACGGCACGTTCAGCCAGCGCTTGAGCCTGGGCATGTTCGAGGTCAGCACTTCTTCGATGCTGACCTCGAAGCCGTTCTGCCGCAGGTGGTCGGCCCAGTCGATGCAGGCCAGGCAGGGGCTGGGGGCATACACCAGCACTGGCGGCAGGGGCTCTGCCGCGGCGGCAGGCGCACCGCACGTCGCGGACGCAATCAGCAGAACAATGCCGCGGAGGGTTTTCAGCACAGCTTGCCCGGCTTGCAGCCCTTGAGAATCCACAGCGAAATCTCGCCGGCCAGCTCGTCGGCGCGGACTTTGCGCGCCAGGCTCAGTACGTCGCGGCCGGCATCGGTCTTCAGGGTCGGGTCGGCGCCGGCCTGCAAAAGCAGCTTGCCGTTGGCGGTGCGCGTGGAAAAGGCCGCCATGTGCAGCGGCGTGCGGCCTTCGCTGTCGCGCACATTCACCGCCGCGCCGGCCGCCAGCAGGGCCTGGAGCGGGCCGCTGTCGAGGTTCATTGCCGCATAGTGCAGCGGCGTGCTGCCCAGCGGCGTGCGCGCATCGCGCGCCTGGGGGCTGGCCTTGAGGATTTTTTCGACATCCTGGCGGGTGCCCATGCGCGCTGCGTCGTGGATCGGCTGTTCGTGCATGCCCAGCGTGGCGTCGGCGGCAAGCGCCGGAGCGCCGGCAAGCAGGCAGAGCATCGCCAGGGCGATGCCGGGAAGGGTGCGGGTGATCAAATTCATGGAATGGCCTCGCCTTTGAGGGGTGAAAATAGTAACCTGATTGGTCCCGTCTTTGCACTCTGCGGCTTGATGCCTGTCAAAGCTTAGGCCGCCTTCTTTGCGCCTAATGTCGCCATGTTCAGAATCTCCCAATTCATGCAGGAAATCGCCGCGCCGACACCGATCGGGCCGACAAGAAAACCGCCCGGACCGGTGGTGATCTGGAATCTGATCCGCCGCTGCAACCTGACCTGCAAGCATTGCTATTCCATCTCCGCCGACAAGGATTTTGCCGGCGAGCTGAGTACCGCCGAGGTCTTCCGTGTCATGGACCAGCTCAAGGCTTTCAAGGTTCCCGCGCTGATCCTTTCGGGTGGCGAGCCGCTGCTGCGGCCGGATATTTTCGAGATTTCCGCGCGCTCGAAGCAAATGGGTTTTTTCACCGCGCTTTCCTCCAACGGCACCCTGATCGATGCGCCGATGTTCGAGCGCATCAAGGAAATCGGCTACGACTACGTCGGCGTCAGCCTCGACGGCCTCGGCGCGACGCACGACAAGTTCCGTCGCATGAAGGGCGCCTTCGATCTCTCGCTCGCGGGCATCCGTCTGTGCCGCGAGGCGGGGCTGAAAGTCGGCGTTCGCTACACGATGACGCAGGACAACTTTCAGGACCTGCCGGGCCTGCTCAAGCTGGTCGAGGACGAAGGCATCGACCGCTTCTATTTCTCCCACCTCAACTACGCCGGACGGGGCAACAAGAATCGCAAGGACGACGCCCTGCACCAGATGACGCGCAACGCGATGGATCTGCTGTTCGATACCTGCTGGAGGTATGAAGAAATGCGTCAGCAGCGCGGTATCGTGAAGGAATTCACCACCGGCAACAATGATGCCGATGGCGTCTATCTGCTTTATTGGCTGCAGCGCAAGTTTCCGGAGCGGGTGGAGCACATCCGCCAGAAGCTCGCGCAGTGGGGTGGCAATTCCAGCGGAATCAACGTCGCCAACATCGACAACCTGGGCAACGTCCATCCCGACACTATGTGGTGGCACCACACGCTGGGCAATGTCCGCGAGCGGCCTTTCGGCGAGATCTGGATGGATACCTCGGACCCGCTGATGGCAGG
>Ga0265297_10007116_pt1 | contig 15696 bp, 22 predicted proteins | sample Munlanlwell13791_FD_192502 | JGI IMG/M metagenome (GOLD analysis project Ga0265297, IMG submission 192502) | Leachate microbial communities from a municipal landfill in Southern Ontario, Canada - Leachate well 137-91 | ecosystem: Engineered > Solid waste > Landfill > Unclassified | place... | reverse complement strand
GTCATCGATAGAGATAACACATGCCCGAGCTTTGCCCCCGGTGAAAATGCGACCCGGCCCATAACGTCGTTTTAAACGCATTCGCTTTTGTGCTTTCTGGGAGAGCATCCCCAATAGTATTCTTTCGAGAATACTATTTTTACATGAGCTTATCCGGAGCTCAACAGTCCCTAAAATTTCATCCATGTTTAACCTCCTGTGATTTTGATTTTTCTTCAATCTTCCTGTATAAAACCTCGGCAACGGCCTCATTCACGAATTCCGGCACTCTGTAGCCTTGTCGAATGATTTCCTCGTATAACCTGGGTTTAATGTTTACTGACGGCATGATTACCTCCTGACCTTAAATTACTACCGGCTCCCGGACCCTGACCACCCTATCCCCGATCCGGTGCCGATGTATATTATTCCTCTTGTCCCAGTCCCCGATATCCACCGGTTCAGCCTTATGGGTTTGCTTCGGCTGTTTTAATATCTCTTTCATCTCCGGAGTAATATCTCCCAAATCAATCAACCAACGATGACGCTTCTTAGACATCCGCCCCGGTATTTCCCCGTTTTTAAGTAATTTCAATAACCTGTGATAAGAGCAATTGTATTCCTGCGCCACAAGAGCCGCAGAAAAGAAACCCTGATTCCCGCGTGAAGTAATCCGGAGATCATAAAGCTTCCTGCGTACAGCCGGATAACTCCTCCGTAGATCGTTAGCTATTTCCCTCAGTAGTTTCGTGCCGACATAATCCTGAAGATATAAAATTTCCCCCTCAGTCCATGAGGAATAATTTAGCGAAACCCTTTTAGGGTCTGCCCCGGCCGCGATCCATGCCCGTGACATAGTACCGAAATATTCCAGAATCCGGTGTGCCGGGGGTAAATCCAAACGAAAGCGCTTATGCTCATTGTATACATGGTCGCTGGAGGGTAATGGCCCTTTAAACTCAGCCGCGTATCTAAGCAGACCCTCGATGGTTTTCTCCCGGGTCCATAATCTTTGATGGCTGCCGATAAAATTAGCAAAAGGCATTTGAATCCTCTTATATTTCGACCTTATTAGATTTTAGCCAGGTTCCTATGCCGGCCAATTCGGTATCCGTTAACTCGGTATAGGGGAGCTCTTCCTCGAGATTCGAGATGGTGAAACGTTTCAATGCTATCTCTGGACTGCCCATTGACCGCCAGATACTCAATACTTCCTCCCACCCTCCCGGAGCCGTAAAGCCCATTCTCTCAATATCCCTAAAACGTTTATCGATGATACTTTTCTCTTCCTCGGGAGTAAGCTGGTGAGTTTCGAGGTTTTGAGAGTTTATTCCCTCCCCTATATATATATGTTTTTCCTCTTTTTTTATAATATTATTATTTTTTCTCGTACACGTTAGGGAGGGAGTAAACTCTCCTAACTCACCCTTTGTATCTAAATATGGGTGAGTTTCTCTTGCTTCGGGAATAAACTCACCAAACTCACCGTGCGTAATTGCCGTTTTTTGGACTGACCAGGTGATTGCGTGTTTTTCGCTCTTCCCTTTTATAATATTATAATTATTGGAGTACCTGACCCCCGCGCGGCGGGCCAGGGCCCGCCCCAGGCGCCGGGTAAAACCCTTGTCGTTAACACTATCGGCCAGATCTGGAGGGATGGCCTCTGCGACCGCTGGCTTATCTTTCATGAGCCCTGTTAACTCTGCTACGGTCATTGATTTATCACCGAAAGCATCGTGCCAGATCGAGATAAAGCTTTCCCATTGAGGAGTCTCTTCGTCGGCCTGCTCGTACATATCATTAAGGTTTTCAAGAAAGCCTTTTACTCCGGAGAAAGAGAGGATATTGCCGACAATCTTTACCCAGTGATCAAAGCTACCCATAATCGGGAGATTTTGGTCGTGAGGCTTTCCGGCCAGTATCCATGATCGGGCGGCAATTAATATGGCCATAACAATTTCACCGCGGTGTTCGGTAACCCACGACGGCAGATCTTCATGTTTGAATCCTTTACGACGCCAGGGCTGGACTTCTTTCGAATCCATCTTTACCCAGTAACAACGCCGCGGGAGATCTCCGCCTAACCGTATATTATTGCCAGTGCCGAGCCATGTGATGCGATGCGGCAAGATGATCATTTCTGTTCGGCCGAGGATACGATCCTGCCAACTGCTCGAAGTGAGTACCGAAGCGAGGGAGGCCGATGTAAGACGCCCTTCGATGTTGTCGACGGTGACCACGTTACGTCCGAGATTTAAAAGTGAGGTTATGGCCTTTCTCCAGTCTTCGTCTTCGCTAGGAGCTGTTAGCATGGCTGAAGTCCGGCCGGTAGCGATCAATGAGGTAACATCGGCTAAAAGGCTGGCTCCGGTGCCGGCCTGGGGCTTATCGAATAATGACATAGGTACGGTACCGCTGATTAACGGACGCAGTATCGGGGTCATCATTGCTCCTATTGCGTTTGCCCGTGAGGACTGGTTTTCGAAGGGGAAATCACAAATAACTTCCTCTATTATAGCGATAGCCTTTTTCGCGTCTTGTTGTGTTGGACTTTCTATGATATCCGGTAAATGCAGATTCGGCGCGGGAGCATAATATAATTCTGTTTCAGGATCATAACCCGGTTCATTGAGTATTGATCCATCAAGCCGAATTGTCGGGGTTTCGGAAATACCCTGCAGTGGGGGGAAAGGCCAGTTTTTAAGAGTCAGCAGATCTCTAACGACTTCCATGGGAGGAGGTATTGATATATTTTGGTCTTTAGATCCAGTTCGTGTGAAATTCGCGCTTCGCTCGAGATAACCACGTAAAGCGTTTTCCCGGAGTTCCTCGATAAAAGGTAAATCGTGTTCATCCCTACAGATCCGGACGAGCTGGCCGGACCGGACGAATAAAGAGGGGGGATCGTTTGCTAATACCAAAGCATCAATAGCGGACCGTGTTTGGTCGCGGAGCCTTAAATCGCTGATGTTTATTGTCGGCAGTTGCCGGACATAATCGGTCGGCTCCCATTCCGCCAGCTCCCGGATTAAAGCCTGTAGTTTATCCCTGGTACCACTTGCTTTGTCTATCCAATCAGAAACGTCTTTTACTCCGTTTCCGGATAATTCTAGTATTCGGATACTATTAGCTTTTCCATATAAAGAGTGGCAGATTTGGTTCGCATGTTTTCGCCCGGCCTCGTCATTATCAGGGATAACAATAACGTTTGCCCCGGTAAGATAGTCGCTATAATAATCACGCCACTTCCCCGCCCCCATGGGGCTTGTTGTAGCAATAATATTCCAACCGCGCAGGGCGTCCGCATCTTTCTCCCCTTCACAAACAAATACCGGTCTTTCATCGCGGACGCCCTGGATTAATTCCGGAAGATGATAGAGAACGGGGGTAATATCCTTAATGCTCCAGATATAACCCCCGGAACCGTCCGGCCGACGCTGTTTGAAGTTCTTCGGAATATATCTGACAACTTCGAAGAGCAACGAGCCATCCGGATTTTGGTATTCGTAAGTTTTGCAGATCGTTCCTCCGGCTTTTCCTGGAGTAGATTTTTTCTCTTTGTTTAAAAAGAGGTCTTTCATGGTCAAACCGAGAGCCACGACAATATCTTTGTTGTCGCAACCGGCATGACATTTTAAGAGTATATTTTGCCCGTCTATCGTTATCGATAAACTGTTACGGTTATCCCCTTGCCCTTTTCCATGGCCGGGAGCGGGGCAGCGGGCCGTATAATGACCAGCTGCCCCGGGTTCTACGTTTTGAAGCAACGCCAACAAGTCGCCTAAGTTTTTAATAGGCATTACTCACCCCTCGGAATTTATTTAGATGTCTAAAGAAACAGTTTTCTTCGGTGCCGGTGGAGTCTTTTTTGTTGCCGGAGATTCCGAAGGGGGTGTTTTATCTACTGGCTCCTTTCCTACAACACGTATTGTAGGAGTTGTTTTTACCACAGGACTTGCAGCCTGAGTAGCTGGCGGCTTTTCAATTGCGGCTTCCGGTTTACCCGAAGCTTCCGCCCCAGAGCTGGCAGCCGGGGCGGGTAACGCATTGGATTGGCCAAGGTATCCTGCCGTCATTTGGAGAGTTAGTTTTTCGAATTTATCATCACCGAAGGGGGTGATTTCCCCGAAGTCAAGAGCCCATGCGGAACCCATAGGATGCTTTTCCTCTTTGCTCCGAACGGCCACTTTAAATTTATGCCATTCGATTTTTCCAGTTTCAGGATTACGGAGTTCTTTATTAAAATTAATTCTGGATAGTAATTTTTGAACGGCACCGGTAGATATACCGGAAGCCCGGAGTAAAAAGGGCATAAAATCGTCGACCATCATACCGAGGATCGAATACTGAATGGTACAATACTGCCGTCGCTTTTGGGCATCCACCGCCCAGGCGGAGTCCAGCCTCTTATCACATTCGGAACATTTTTTACCATCGACACTTTCTCCGGAATCTATATTGTTGCATGAGCATTCTGGGGGTTCGTCCCCGATAACGTCACGCCCCCAATATGTCCGTGTTTTATAAAAATCGAGAATAATCATATCAAAACCGTCTGGGTATAATTCATTGGACATATTATTGTAGAATTGGCCGGGATTGGAACCGTCCGGCTTATTTTGAGTCGTGCCCTGGATGAGTAGTACAATCGGCCGGGACATATCCCCCGGGCCGAAACCGTCGACGTTCCTGTTAATTTCCGTCATTATTTGCCTCCTACCTCTTGTTTTTCTTTTTCTATGTCTTCGTCCTGGATGACAATACGAACGTCACCCGCGAAGAATGATATTTGTGCGGTCCGCAGTGAGAGAATTGCCCTAAGATCGGTTAATCGAGTTCTGGCCATCTCCTGTTTTACAGCAATATCGGCCAGGGCGACCTCCGCCATTTTTTGTTTTTGAACAGCCTCTGAGAGAGCCTTGTTTTCTTTCCGTTGCCGGGAGAGCCATGCTTTTTTATCTGTCTCGGTGAGCTTTTTGTCGCCTTCTTTTTCAGGGATGGCCATTGCGAGTCCAGCTTCAATCTGTTTCACAGCCCTACAATCATCACTGCGGCCGGGAATGTATTCGCTCGATTTAAGCTTTAGCTCGTTTTCGGCCTCAAGTTGTTTTTGTAGCTCCCCTTCCTGTTCGATTAGGCTTTTAATAGTAGCTGCAGTTCCAAGAGCCTGCATCAGATCGCGCTTTTCGAGGATGGTAAACTGTCGGGTTTCCGGATTCCCTAGATTCGCTTCAGACAAGTTGTCCTCCTTTAAAAAATATTTTTGCTATGACATTAATATGGAAATAACATGACATTGCTAGGATATTGACAAGTAAATACTGAGGCTATATACTGAAAGTGTCTTTAATGTTCCATGTTTAACCCACTCCTTTGAAGCTCACTGATCCATAGTGAGCTTCAACTTTTTTATTCGTTGTTTTGCTGTAGCCGGTGGATTTCACTGAGCGGTACCAGTGTGAGGTCACTATATTTGACCGTGGTAATTTTATTGGCTTTTATCCACCGCCAGATAGTAGCTATACCTTTGTTCAGCCTTTTTGAAGCTTCTTCAACGCTGACCGCTTCTTGTCCGTTGACGATGATTTGATCCATCTGTTTTCTCCCTTTAGAATGCTACGGAGTAGATGATACATCATAATATCATAAAAAGCAATACCTTTTTTGTAGCGCCGAAAAAAATATTTTCGAGGCGCAGAAAAACAAAAAGCCCCGGCCGGATAATCCCCGGTCGGGGCTTAATGTTTAGTTTGCTATTCAATTGTTAGAATTTTGGTTTTCGCAGTCCAAACGCCAACCAAAGTTTTATACTTCTTTTTAGAAGTATTCCCACCTCCTTTTTCATCACTGGCCACAAACCAGGCATGAATTCATTATTTTGGTCGAACATCCGTGTCACCCGGTCACAGGACCGGCGCAGGAGCTCCAGTTTATATCGAAAGTTATTCTTCACCTTCCTCCTCTTCGCTGTCCGTATCCTGGGGCTGCGGTGTTTTCCTCGATTTCTTTTCCGGATCCTGAGCTTCCTTAGGGATGTTAACCCCAACTCCGATAAGGTTCAGGGCTTCCGTCGTGTTAATTTTGTAGTGCATGATTTCCCCGGAATACTGGATCGATTCCAAGTTCATGCGAAGGTAGAGTCCGGCCAGTTCCTTCTCGGATAATTTTTTGATTGCCGGCATGACTAATTTCAGATAATCTTCGATCTTCATATAGTCCTGCTTAGGGACCGTGATATCGAGATTCTTTATCAACCATGCGGCCGTAGAATTATTAACACCATAGTACCCTTGTTGAGCCCGGTTAATTGCTATCAAGAAGAGGCAATGCAGTTCTTTAATACCGATCAGTTGCGTTTGGGATACAGCCTGTTTAATCGCGGCAACCTCGGTTTTCTTTTTAAGCATCCCTCGAGCATTCTTGGCCCGGGTGAATTCAGCTTTTTTCCGGCTACAACACTTTGGGGTAGTACAGATGAAGTGAGTATTTCCTATGCGGCCGCTATCGAATCCGTAATGGAAACCTTTTGTGCACCGTTCGGTGCATTCCTCCGGATCGTTCATTTGATCCAAAATGTTATCGAGTAAAACATGGCCTTGCGTTAACTCGGTACTATAGGTACCATAATGTAGTGTCCGTACATCCAGAATTTCGCCCCGGGTTCCGGCCTTTTCCGTAATTTTGTTGAGCAATTCTGGAGGAATATTAACAGCTGCCTTTTTGGTAAGTTTTGCCGGGTCCGTGGTATCCGGTTTTCTGTTTTCACAAGTTAACTTGTCTCCAACTCCGGCGTGGACACCGGTACCGTCACAAGTGACCAGGTTCAAGCAAGTTTTACAGGGGTAATCATCGGGTAGTTCCCCAAGGTTCCTAAGCCGGCGCTGTCTTTGCTCCTTCTCGTCGGCTTCTGCTTTGGTTAGTTCGGATTGCTGTGCTTTTTCAAGTGTTTTGATTTCAGCCGCAGTGAGCTTTTTCTCTGCATTATCGACGGCCGGTATTTCTTGGGAAATATTTTTGGGAGCTTCTTTCACGTCCTTGATAACCCTGGCAGCCAAATCCGCGGTCATTTTACGCTTCGCCTCTTCCGCGGCTTTCTTTTTGTGCTCTTCTTGGTTCTTCTCCCAGCATTTCGCATCGGTACAGAAGTGGGCGTTTTGGTTCAGTGTTTCAGCAGCTTTAAACATTTTCGGGCATTTAAGGCAGCCGATGGTCTTAACATCGAAGAGGGTTTTTTCGCCGTAATAATAATCATTGGCTCCGGCGTCGACTCGCTTGAAGTGCCGTTGTGCAATATTGAATATCGCCTTTTTAAGACCATTAACCGTGCAATTGCCGTATTGCCCAGTAACCTCCCGGACGGCCTCAAGCATCAGTTCTTTATCATCGATTGCGATATTGGTATTTTTACCGCCGCGCCATTCGCTTTTGCTGCCGGCAGCCAATCCCTGCAGGACCAAGAGTTCTCGAGCCATGGTAAAGTTAATTTTGCCATCGTTAACTTTATCGAGGATTTCTTTCGGTAGTTTTACTACCCGGCGCATATTGGAGATATTCCCCTGGGTCATGGTAAGTTTTTTCGCCAGTTCTTCTTCGGTGGTATCTGGGAAGACTTCGAAATATTTAACGATCGCGTTGGCGGTATCTAATGGAGTCATATCCTGCCGTTTCAGATTTTCTTCCAGAGCGAATAAGGCCATTTGTTCATCAGTAAGATCAACAATTTCGAGTGGCATTTCATCCCATTTTTTCGCGTTCTTTTTGGAGAGAGCTTCGAAAGCCCGGCGACGGTACCCGCCATAAGCGATTTCAAAATGACTATTTACTTTCCGTGCCTGGGGGACTTCGATTAAGCCGACTTGTTCAATTGAAGAAGCCAGTTCCGCGATTTTATCACGGTTGTAGTAAGTCCGGGGATTATAAGGGTTATCATGGATCTGGGAGAGCTTAATTTTTTGTATTGGCATTTTCATTCTCCCTCCGGATATCTCTGGCCAAGAAATCAATGTCCGATTTAGTAAGTAGCCATTCGTCACCGAGATTTGCAACCACCCTTCTTTTGAAGTGTTGATGATACTTTAGTGCGAGAGCGGGATCGCCAGTAACATCGAGCAAGAGAGCCAGGGCAAGTTGCGCCGGGCCGGATCCGCCATATCCCCAGTTAAAGCCGTCCGGGGAATGGTTCCAGTATTTTTGGCTCGGTTTAGGGTTGAATACTAGCCCATTTTTGAGCACTGTGATTTCGTTGTTTACAGAGATTCGTTTACCCTGATAGATGGTTTCCTCGCTAACTTTTTCAACAGGATGGATGAACAATCCTACCGCTTCGACTGTAGGAGATTTGATGGTTAAAGTGTCCCCGGGTTTAATATCAAGGAAAGAGCGGTTCATATCTTGATCAATGGGTTTTACCCCGGTTATCTTAGTGCCGACCCAAACGAAAGACTGGGCGTTAGTAGCCAATACGATACCATTCATATCGACGATCCACCAGAGAATATCCTGGCCATCGTCCTTAAATTCGATTTTCAGCATTTTTCACCTCCAGCTGTTTTAATTTTTCGTCGGTATCATTAGTGATTTTAGTGATTTGTTTCTTTTTGTGTTGAACGAGGAATGCTCGCTCTTCCAGAACCGCCTTGCAGGTTGCTTTCTCCGGGTAATTACATTTCAGGACGTTAACACACCGGCCGCCACAGAATCGGTGAGCTGACCAACAGTTTTTCCCGAGTTTACTAACAGGAACGCTGGCATATTTCAGTTTATTTTCGCTTACCACGTTCAGCCTTCCTTTTGCTTCGTTCCATGCGAGCAGTGATTTTTTCGTCCTGAAAGACGGGGGTATATTGCATTTCCGCGGTAAGGTCCTGCAGGTGCTTTATTTCACGTAAAATCTTTTGCTTTAGGCGTTTTCCTGACATATTATATACCTCGTAGGATTTAACGCAGCCCTGCAGTGTTTTAACAACCTCATTAACCGCTTGCGCAAAGGGAGTATCGACCGGTTTTTTCAGTTCCAGTAGAGCGGCTTCGAGTTTCTGGCTGGCCATGCGTAGCGAGCTGGTTATCTCGCTACGGCCGTAGTAACGGCGTCTGGTAGTATTTCTCATTTTGCATCTCCTGGTGTAAAATGCCGGATAGTACAATGCAAAATGTTATCTACCGTAGTGGACTCAGGAGATAGGGGTAAATCATAATGCTCTAACGGTTCCGTTTTAACCCAGGGTTTTCCGTGAGTGGTGATTTGCACGCCATGTTCAGTTGCCAGCCCTTCAATCGTAACAGGCATATATACATCGGCATAATCAATATTATCCAACCGGCCATATTGGTTACCATCTGTATCGTTTATTATAAGTATCATTGTTTTTCCTCCCTCCGGCTCCGCAGGGGGGAGTGAGCGCCCCTGCGGAGCCGGAAAGCTATCTAGTTACGGGAGTGTCTGCAAACCGGGCAGACCCGGCCGTGAGTTTCAGCTCCGGCGAATTTTACCGCTGTATCTTGGGCCTGTAGGATTTGTTTCGGAGTTTCGAGTAAGTGCGAGGAAGCGTAAGTGATCAGGTTGTATGCTTCCCAGTTATTCCGGGGCGGGTTTTCTAAGGCCATAGCGCGGACCGTGGCTGCCGTTTCCGGAGGCAACCTGGATTCCTTAATTATGGCCTCAAGTATCGAGGCTCGGTCTTTCGGATCGATGTGTTCGCTGGCCAACCGGCGCCATTCAGCGACCACTTTGTCCAGAGAGTTATATGCTTTCCGAATATTCTGCCGGAACCAGTGCCAGATATCATCGCCCTCACCGCCGCCGCCCCCGGCAAATTCCGCAAAATGGATATCGCTGCAGTTGCCGTTGGTGCAATCAAGGCGGAGGGCATAGCTTTGCACTCTCGGAACACCGATGCCGACCGGAGAGAATCTTACCAATACCCCGGCCTGTACCAGGTCACCAGGGACTACCGGCTCCATGCGTTCCCCGACCGCTTCCAGTTGAACAAGTTCCCTTGTTGCGAATACAAGTCGGTTGTAACCTTTGACCGGTATAGTTTTTTCGATAGTATCCAAAACACGGACCGGAGAAATTCGATCACGTTCACCATAGGAAACGATATCGGTTATCATCTGGTCGTTATTAATTACCAGCGTGAAGTGTTCTTTCCGCTGTAATAGTTGGGTAGCCGCGGCGACATAAGTACCCGGCTCCAGATGTTTTTCGAAGATTTCCGGCATCCCGATGAATTTCATTAACGGGGTATGTCCGGCCTTATCGACAATCAGGGAATGGGCGCCATGCGATGGCCGGATAGCGATTTCATTCTTGTCCGTTAATAACACCCGGGTATCCGATGAACTGGGGACATGCCGGACTTGAGAAACCACCAGGGGCTCAATGCCCTTGAGCACTTGATCCCGGTTGAGCATTTGGACATCTCTTTTGCGTTCCGCTACGCCAATATTGTTCATGTTTAACTAACTCCTTGCGTTTTACGTCCGCCGACTTAATTTTTGTCTCTATTAAGGCTAATCGTTCGAAGTGTTCGTTTTGTGAGAATTATTTTCAACCTAATCTTTTTCTCATATTCACCTCACAATGTTATTGTTTTTGGATTTTTGTTTTATATTTTCGAACAGACAACTCAACTCCTGGGTCCAGTATGCCGGTAGACCGTTAGTAAACTCAGTGAACCGGAAATTCTGGAAATCCATCCCCAGTGTAGTACGCAGTTGCTCGCTATTAGTTTTCAGGTTTTGGAAGAAGTGGAATGCCTTGTAAACGAAGTCTGATAATTCATCACGCTCGAAGAGGCAATGGGCATAAGTCGGCTGTTTCCAGAGTATCAGGTCGGCTTCGGTTACAATATTCAAGTCTAATTTACGTGAGTGGTGAGATATAAATACTATTAGCTGGTTACGCTGGCCGGAGATACCGAGAATTTCATCCATCTCTACGGCGCTACCGGTTTGCGATCGACGGGCATGGGCGGTCTGACTAGCCTCGTCATAGATTATCACTGCATTATTAGGCCATTGCGACCTATCCGAAGTAATAATCATCCATTCCGGAATAAGTTTTTTGATTTTGGCGGCGGCCTCTTTATTTGCAGTCGGCAGGTGCAAAACTACTGCCTTTCCCTTACGGTAACCATGCTCACCTATTGCGTGAGCCAGTCCGGTTTTCCCGCGCCGTCGATGTCCCATAACAATTATCGAACCTTTATCGGGGATCGCTTGGTTAAACGTCAGATGAACAGGGGGATCCATAATTGTCCCGGCGTAGTGTTCTTTGTTTTTAAATCGCCATTGTTGCAGTTTGTCCCATTGCGCTTTTTTTACCACTGTTTCACTCCTTTTTCAGTAAAATTTACCCTCTATTAAGGCTAATCGTTTGAGGCAATCGTTTTGTGAGAATTATTTTTCGGGCTTATTTTCCGATATTTCTTGAGAAATATTTTCTGGCCGGGATTTAACAGCGTTGTATTGGGCATTTTTCGGCAATGCCGGAGTCCGGGAAACCCAGAGATCTCCGCCGGAGAAACATCCGCAAGCGATCAGTTGTTTCCCGCATTTCGGGCATGACTCCATCGCACAGCCGAAGTGATGAATTCCATTATGCTTGACTCCGCAGTCTCGACATTGTTCATCGAACGGATATACTTTCCTTTGCAACACTTCCGGATCTTTTCCCGGGACCACAAATACCAGGTATGGATGAGTACAGCTGATCGCTGCCGGCATTTCTTGATGGCAATAATCACATTGTGTCATGGGCAGGCTCCTTTTTAGCTCTTTTTAACCTTCGAAATCCCTTATAATCATTCGGGTTATAATCCTTCTGTAGCCAGTGGTAGTTAGTCCCGGACCGTGACATCCAATCGACCTCAATCGGCTCTCCGGTGTTTCGGTAGTGAATTAAGGCATTGATTACTCCATCATGCAAGCTTTTTAATTCACAATATCGTTGCTGGTAGTCACTTATTGCCCTTTCCCTGGTAAAATAAAGGAAATTTATTTCCCATGGTTCAATCCAGGGGTTAGCTAAATCCCATATTTGGAATTTTCCGGTGTATGCTCCAGGAGTTTCAGAGGTAAAAGTAATCTTGTATTGTGTATCCGGAGGTTGCGTAATACAAACTACCCTTTCAGCAATTTTTAATTCTTTGTCATACCATTCCGGCGGGTCGTGTCCCTTAGACCAATAACCGTATTTTGCCCAAAGAAGAGCTGATGTAAGACAGGACAAATTGCCCCAGGCATGAAGAGTCTCTTTTTGTTTTACCATTTTAATTCCTCCTTATATCTTTGCGGTATTTACTTCTGCGGGACCGGATTGCTCGATAGTTTCCGGTACCGCAGAAGGTTTAGGTAAAATATCTTCCGGCTTGATCGGAGTCTTTCTTTTATTGAAATCACAAAATCTTGGCATAAGAACGTGAGTAACGGCCCCTTCCTGGATGAGCAGAGGGGAAGATGATGCCGAGGTTTTGATAGCTACTGTTTCACTGCAGGACTGTAATATCTCCTGCAGGTATCTTAACTCTACGCCGATCTGGATAGTCCCTTTGGCTTTCAGGTTAACCGTGACAGCTCCCACGTCCAGAGCTTGCGACACTTTCATCTTACCCCCGGCCGCAGTTAATATTACCGGTTTATCCGAGTGCATGGCGTTGATTGTCTGAAAAGCTTTAAGCATATCCTTCTTGGCGAATTCTACCTTATGTGTATTTTTCGTAGGGATGAGCTGCTCATATTTTGGATAAGTCCCGTCAATAAGTTGCGATATAAGAGTTAAATTTCCGCGCCGGAGTAGTATCCGGGGGCGGGGAACGGTATCATCCGGGTGTTTCTTCTCCGGGGATGGTTCAACTATCATTACCGCATCATCCGGAAATAGCTTCCTTATGATGTTAACCGTTGCCATCGGGATAATGAGATCGGAGTCTATTTTACCTTTTCCGGAGATCTCTATCGTAGACAACCGGAAGCCATCGGCAGCAGCGGCTAATATCTTACGCTTGGTTTGCCGGAGACAGATACCATTTAACACCGGACGGCTTACATCGGGAGTCATAGCATAAGCTATTTTGCTGAGAGTTTGGCCGATATTGGCGAATGCGACTCGAATACCATTGAGGATACCCGGAATTGGAGGATAATCTTCGGGGCTGCGTCCAGGGATTCTCACCTCGGTATTATCACCGGTGATAACGAAAGCTCGCTCGTTGTCTTTTTTCGGCTTTAGTTCCAAAGACAATTTTTTCGCTTCGATATTCTTAACCAATTCCAGAAGCTCTTTAATCGGCAGACAAACTGCCCCGCCCCGGTCGATTTTTGCCGGTATTTCTACCTGTAAGGCACATTCAAGGTCAGTGGTTAATAACAGTAATTTATTGTGGAATGCGGATAATTTCACGTTCCGCAGAATATCCAGGGTAGTTCGAGGGTAGATAGATAACTTAACTTTGTTCAGGGCATCAAGAAACTCTTCAGTTTTAACGGTAATTTTCATACTCACTCCTCACAATCCGTCCGGTGTCTCCGGCTCGGCTTTCGAAGGTAAAGACCATATTTTTTATAGAAGTCCTTGCAGTCCATTATCGCCAGTATCCCCGAAGCAATAATGATTGCTAAAATAAGACAAAAAATTAGCATTTTACACCTCTATTAGGCTAATCGTTTGAAGTATCCGTTTTGTGAGAATTATTTTTGCAGGCATAAAGCCCGGAGTTCCGAGGATTTGTTGATACCCACTTTCTTGGCGGCAGTCCGGAGAGCCGGGTTGCTTTTTAACCAGTCAGCTTTGTTACCAGGTCTGCCGGCAGTGACCATCATTTTATCAACGCATTTATTGATTGCGGTGTCGCTCTTATCCGGCCAGTTATACTCCGGATCGTTTTGTACCTTATCCCGGAGTATTTCGGCATAAACTTTTTTCAGTTCCTCGATTTTGTTGCTCATTCCCCTTCCCCTTTTTCAATTTATCCTGAAGCGTGCATCCACCATCACAGAAGCAATGGTTGCAAGCGCCCCGGCAGTCACGGAATAGTGTTTTCTCTTGTTTGGTCATATTTCACCCTTTCACCTTGGTTACTACGACGCGCTGGCCGCCGATTCCGATAACTTCAGCCGTTATCGGCACAGTGGCTTTTTCGCCAGGTTTTAGCTGGTAATCCGGAGGAAGCTCAATGATTTCTTTATTACCGTCATACTCGCTGACTTTCCCCCCGACTATAACGATAGTACCGGGTTCGTAGTCCGTTGATTCATCGATGACTTGGCCATCGAACTCTGTATCCTTGAGAATATTGGCCAGTTCGGGGAGGAAGCTATCAACGAAATCAGAGGCATCGCTGTACCCCATATCATTCGTTTTCTGTTCGAGATAGCAGAATGGAGTGTGTTCGTTTACAAGAGTGTCAATGGTGCTTTCAATACAGAGCATCCACGCTATGTCGAATTTTTCGATAAGAGCCTCGACCTCAGCTCTTTTGTTTTCCGGGAAATTGATAGAGCCGATTGTATATTCGCAGCTCATGGTACTATCACCCCCTTCTCTCCGCATTCGGAGCAAATGATTGTATCCGGGTCTATTCTGGTATGGTCGGAAGTAAGGCAGTTGCAGTCCTTGTCGACTTGGGCGAGAGTGGTATAGGTGGCCTCGTAAGAAGGTTCGTCTTTCGACTGGCATTCGGGCTTATGCTGGCATTGGATTGGCATATTATCCCCCTGATATTATTTTGGCTATTTCTTCCAGGCTGTTTATTTCAACAACCTTATCGACCGTATAAAGAGGCTTGCCGGCTGCTGGGAGAAAGTACGCCCGGCGCTGGTAAACATCGCTCAATGTTTTAGCGTAACTTTCCGCTTTTAGCTTTGCGTCCTGCAAATTATCGGCAACAATTCCCTTATGGAATGGTTCAGGCTGGCCATTGATACTAATTTGAGTAACAAATATCATGTTATTCCTCACTTTCCTCGTAAAATTCGCAATCGGTATCAGGGTCATTCCTTTCTGGACGTGAGCAATTGTCTTTAAACTGACATGATAAGCAGAGAGGCTCCAGTTTACACTTATCCTGAATGGTACAATCAAGAGTCATCCAAGTGATACCAAGCTCCGAATCAATATGCGAATCAATATCTTCCAGAATCTCGTTGGCTTGTTCCGGAGTGCAGATATAGTGCCTCTCTTTTGCCTTGCCGATAACATCTTCGGCACACCAGATATGGGCGGCCACGACATCATCGGGCTTGTTATCCCGAAGAAGTCTTTCGCAGAGTTCCTTAATTGTTGGCATAATTCCCCCTTTTATTCGTTAATATAGTCCTGAAATTCTTCAGTGACATCATTGCTTTCGAGGAAGATAGAATCGACATACGAGAAGCGGCATGTATCACCTTTGAGAGCCTCAATGAGACTGGTTTTGTCCGGATATGAAACCATGTCACGTTTACCGGCATTGCCGCCATGAGAGATAACAACATACTCCGGAGAACTGGTAATTTTAACCAGCTCTTGACCGAGTCGCTTCATTTCCGAAGCTGGCAGTTTAATCCAGATTGGCGGATTTCCGTCCGTCCGGCGACTCCAGACAGACAGAGTTACCGATTTCTCCGCTGGCCATTTATTGATTTCAGCAAAATCCGGAATGAAATGGCCATTTCGACCTTTAGCATCTAGCCCTTTACCCTGAAATTTTAAGTTCATAATCCCCCCTTATTGAATTT
>Ga0265297_10007114_pt1 | contig 15701 bp, 23 predicted proteins | sample Munlanlwell13791_FD_192502 | JGI IMG/M metagenome (GOLD analysis project Ga0265297, IMG submission 192502) | Leachate microbial communities from a municipal landfill in Southern Ontario, Canada - Leachate well 137-91 | ecosystem: Engineered > Solid waste > Landfill > Unclassified | place... | reverse complement strand
CCGCTTCCAGAAAGGAGACAAGATGAAAGATACACAGAACAAATTGATTCTTGACCACTTAAGACAAGGGAATAGCCTCACCGGGATAGAAGCACTTAATCGTTTTGGTTGCTTTAGGCTTGCCAGTAGGATTAGCGACCTTAAGAAGGCAGGCGCGCCTATTGTCAAAGATACGATTAAAGAAAACGGGAAGCGCTACGCGAAATACTATCTCTACGCGAAATGAGGATATAAATGGCTTCACCCCAATGTGAGAATGGGTACACGAAAATTGCCAATGAGCTTATAGAGGCGATAGTCAACCGGATTACGAATCCAACTTGGATTCGCGTGGCTTTATGGACTATCCGGCTGACGTATGGTTTTAACCGGAAAGAGGTTGACAGCAATTACCAGGCGTTTGCGACCAAGTTAAATCTTACGGAAGGAACGCTACGGCTTGCATTTTTAGAAATGTCAGACCACAAGATATTGATTTTTTCGGTGAAGACCAAAGGAACGTTTTCTGTAAGTGTCAATAAAAACTACGAGTTATGGAAAATTCATTAGTCCTTTAAAGGACTTTAAACGTTTTAATGTATTAAAGAAAATTTAAATAAAACTTAAATAAAAAAAGATTTCTTAAAGAAAGCGGCTCATAAATGAGCACGAATTAAAGAAAACGAAAAAGTTATCCACAGGTTAAGCACAGGGGGTAGTAATGAAACGCCGCAATATGCTCTTCTTCAATCCGCGCAATAAATACAACAACAAGACGTGCCATTGCAACCAGGATCATACACACGACAGCATATTCGAGGCCCATTATTGCAACCAGCTCGCGCTCCTGGTAAGGGCAAAGGAGATTAAGAGTTATAAAATACAGGTCAGATATCCCCTAGAAGTCAATGGAAAGCTCGTTACCTCGCATATAGTCGATTTCGAGGTAATAGACAATGACGGCAGCACCAAAATTCACGAGGTAAAGGGTTTTGCGACAGAGGTATGGAATTTGAAGTATAAGCTCTTCTGCGCGGTGTATCCGGATATCGAATATATAATCGTGAGGAAATAACAATGTATCGTAATTGCGACGGCATTAAGTTTCTGCGGTCCCTTCCGGACCACTCGGTCGACGGCATATTCACAGACCCGCCTTGGGGGGGGGCGCACGAAGATCATGGGCCAAGATAAATACCTCGATCTTATTAAGGCTATGGACGATGAAATGCCGCGTGTATTACGTCCCCGGGCCCGGGTCCTGTTATGGCTTGGTTTCTTTAACATGGCGAAGTTTATCAGGGCCATAAATAACCTCGAATGGCGGTGGGTTATCTACTGCGAATATATCCCCCCGAGATATGCGTCCTGTTTTGAAGTTCGTCTCGATCCGATATTTTATCTGTCTCTTCCGGGCGAACCTTGGCCACGCAAAAAGGAAGAACACCGCCTTAAACAGGTTTACAGAAAAGTCACAACGGGCGCTAGAGATTCCCTGCACCCCTGTAACCGGCCAATAACTATCGTTCAATCTATCATCCGAGACTGGTTCAAGCCTGGCGAATACATTATAGATCCCTTTGCCGGATCAGACACCACCGGCGTGGCCTGCCGGCGGCTTCAGAATCCCTACGATACCTGCGAGATAGACCCAAAGATGTTCAAGTTTGGAATATCAAGGCACGCACAAGGAGAAATGTTTGAGACTCCAGGAAAACTGTTAAAGGGGATTAGGTTATGAACCGTGACCGCACCGCTTCCGAGATATCCACTGAAAAAGAATGGATAGATCTCGCGCGCGATTATCTTCATGACCGGATAACAAAAGCCGAGTTCGAGAAACGCAAGATGAGGCTTGAGCTCAAGAACCTTAAAATCGAGAAAGTAAGCAGCCCTAAAGTCCCGCCGGTTGTAAACGCGGCAGTCAAGACCTTTAAGGGTTCAGCAGCGCAGGTCCAGGAAGAGAGCGAAAGAGGCTGTCCGGCGGAAAAATTATAAAAAGGAGGCATAAGATGCCAAAGAAAGCAGTAGTAAAGGGTAAGAAGGAAGTGAGCGGAACGTTCACCGCTCCGGGAGACAACACAGTATCCGACAGTGCAACAAATCTGATGTGGATACAGGACCACGATATTATCCCGGGCGGAAAGTTCGCTGGAGAAATAGAGGGCGAAGAAGCAGCCATTGCCGCCATCGCAGAGATGAACCGGATAAAGTATGCCGGGTATAGCAACTGGCGGCTGCCTGCCACATTGCAGGAACTCCTGTCGATCGTGGATTACGACCGTTGCGAACCGGCTATAAACCCGATATTCAAGAACTGCCACTGCGAGTGGTATCGGACAACCCATACGACAGCCTGGTCAAAGAAGCATGCGTCGTCGGCCTTCGCGTGGGTCGTGTGCTTCTACAGCGGCAACGTGAACAGCTTCGACAAGGACTTCGGATACTATGTTCGACCGGTCCGCAGCCAGTGATGTTGGTAGTTTGACAATTTGGGTTTAGGTTTTAAGAAAGGACATCCAATGGGATTTTACGAGAACTTAGCGGTCTACAAGAAGGCACAGGAACTGGCGGTGTATTTCGAGCAGGTGGTCCGGGGATTCGACCGCTACCACAAATACACCATCGGAACCGACCTTCGTAATCTTTCGCGCCGGATATGCGTTCTCATCGCGCTTGCCAACACCAAAACCCGGCGCACGGATGCCCTCGTTGAAGCATCGGATAGGAATCTGGTATGAAAAAATTTAAGGGTTTAATGACATCTTGGCGTGACGATTGGCGAACTCCGATATCTCTTTATAATGAATTGAACAAGGAGTTCCATTTTAACTTCGATCCTTGTCCGAATAACCCGGAGTTTGACGGGCTTTCGGTTGAATGGGGGGGGCGAAATTTTGTTAATCCTCCTTATGGCCGCACGATAGGGTTATGGCTTAAAAAGGGCTTCGAGGAATGGCAGAAGGGAAAATTGGTCGTATTCTTGATACCGAGCCGGACGGATACGATCTGGTGGCACGATTTCGTAATGAAGGCGACGGAGATAAGGTTTATTGAAGGGCGGTTAAAATTCAGCGAGTATCATAATTCGGCGCCGTTCCCGAGCTGTATTGTAGTATTCGACCATCGAAGATAATTTCTTCGGGCTTAACATTTTTGGGGTTTTTATGAAAACGTTTATGTGCGGAATTACTGGTAAAGGCCATAAGTTTATGAGGGCGATTATCGGATTTTTTGCCGAGGTGGTGAACTGGCTCTTTTCGTTTAAGGTATCTACCTATCATTTTTTCAATGACCAATCTGTGTTCTCGGATGTAATTATTCTTGGCCCTAAAAGGATGAGAAGTATTTTTGAGAATAATATAACCATAGCTATCTTTTATCCGGCCACCTTTCCAGTAGGGATGTTTTTCTCGAAGATGTTCACCCTTTTTGAATTCTGTATCGGGCGAATTATGCTTGCCCTTTCGCATTTGGGCCATTCTTCTTTTCGTTGCTTCCGAATGATGTTTGCCTTCCATCGGAGAATGTCTTCCTTTACAGGCAATTCTCATTTTAATCTTGTCTTCTTCCGAGTGTTTGCGGCCTGTATTGGCGCGACTTATCTTTCTTTTTATCTCGTTAGTTATAGGATGGGGAATTTTGCCCTTCTTGCTTTTCCAATAACATTTTCGGGAGCAATATTTTCTTTTACGGAATTTAGTCTGAAAAGGTTTCCCACATTGACTGCATCTTTTCTTAAACATTTTTTCTCCTTAGTTTTAAGTAGTCAAACTGTACCACAAAACAACAGATTTGTCAATAGGTCATTTTAAGCATGCAAATAGTTATAAGTTAGTCAAGAATTTGGTTAGATAGAAAGGACAAGAAATGAATAGAAGGATATTTTTTAGAGCTCCTCGCAGTAAATATAACAACCTACAGTGCGCGTGTCATCGTAATCATATTCACGATAGCCGGTTCGAAGCACGTTATTGCGATAGGCTATCAATGCTTGAGAGCGCCGGTGAAATAAAATCTTTCCGTACACAAGTTCGATATGCGCTCAAGGTAAACGGTGTCACGATCACGTCGCATATTGTGGATTTTGAAGTGATGGCCAACGATGGAAATCTCGAGGTTCATGAATGCAAAGGATTCGCCACTCGGGAGTGGCGAATCAAGAAAAAGTTATTCGAACAGTGTTATCAAAATATTCCATACATCGTCGTAAAAGGAGGGTAAAAATGGTATCGATTATCGTCGTGACGTTCAACAATCTGGAGTATACAAAGCAGTGCATCGAGGCGATCTATAAGCACACGCGCAATTTCGAACTGATCCTGGTTGATAATGCCTCGACAGACGGCACGGCGAAATATGTCGAGGAACAGGAAGGCAAGCATGTGCTGCCCTGCGGTTCCGTTGTGGATATCCGGGTGATCCTTAACAAAGAAAACTTGGGATTTGTCAAAGCCAATAACCAGGGCATGCTCATAGCGCAGGGAAATTATATCTGCCTGCTTAATAACGACGCGGTGGTATCGGAAAAGTGGCTTACAAAACTGATGAGGACGATGGATAGCCACCCGTGCATGGGGATCGTAGGCCCTTACACGAACTATTCTGCCGGCCACCAGCAGGTGCAGGCAAAATACCGCACGCCCGAAGAGTACGATACTTTTGCGCGCGCCTTCAACCAAAAGGAAATGCCGGTTGATTTTCTAACAGGCTTTTGCATGCTGATAAAGGCAGAGGTGATAGCACGCTGCGGAATGCTCGACGAAGATTTTGGCATGGGCAACTTCGAGGACAATTTTTTGTGCTGGACAGCCCGCGCACGCGGATATCACATAAAGATATCAAACTGCTACGTCCACCACTATGGCAGTTCGTCATTCAAAAAAGACCCGGTGGCGTTTATAAAGCTGCTTGGCCGCAACCAGAAAACGTTCCTGCGCAAAACAGGCCGGCAGTTCAAGCTATCCCTCTGCATGATAATGGGCGATTACGAAAAGCCCGAGCTTCTATTGCGCTGCCTGGATACGATCGCGTTCTTTGTCGATGAGATATGCATTAACCTGAATTATAAATGGTACCCGGATCTTCGCAAAGAGCGAGAAATCAAGGCCCTGCTGAAAGAGCATTATGGCGCGGAGCTTGGGGAAGATAATATCAAGGTGATATACACGCACTGGAAAGAGGATTTTTCCGCTGCGCGCAATAAGGCGCTGGAGATGACAGGCATAAATAGTGATTGGGTTATATGGCTTGACGTTGCGGATATCTTTATGTCCGGCCTTGGCCTGCGGGAAGCTATCGCGGCAAACGACCCGATCGGCGATGTTATATTTTGCAATGTGTTCGCGCCTTCCGAAGACGGCGTGACGACCACGCTGCGTTCTTCAAGGATATTCCGCAATAATCCCAGCTATCGGTGGCGCAAGCCCATACACGAGGATATCGCGCTTTCGATGAAAGAGCACAAGGCCCGGATTATCCATGGCGAACTGGCAATAACGCATACCGGGTATATGGCCAAGGGAGCAACGGCGCAGAAGAATATCCGCAACCTTAAGATCATGAAGCGGTATTTCAAGCAGAACAAAACGCCGGACAGCCTTGATTATTTTCACCTGGCCAACGCCTACATACTCGAGGGTACCAAACAATCAAGGCTGGAAGCGATAGATGTTTTGGATCGCGCGCTGGCAATACCACTGCCTACAAGCGATGACCTGTGGCCCAAGGTGGTATTTTTAAAGGCGCGCATATACCACGATCTTGGGGATTTTAACGAAGCGAAAGAATGGTACCATCAATCAATCGAAGCGCGCAATTATATCGAGAGTTATCTGGGCATGGCCGAAATATTGGTGGCCGAGAAGAATATCGATGCGGCGCTGGGATATCTTGAGCGCATGCTGGAGATAGGCAAAAAGGACGGCTTCGAGGTCAACTCGATACCGAAAAACATCAAGGAAATGGAAGACGCCATGCTTTACAACCTCGGATATTGCTATTACCTTAAGGAGGATTATAAAAAGGCCAAGGAATATTTCGAGTGGTGCCTTAACGCAAATCCGAAGAACCTCAAGGCGATAGATTTTATCTGCGATATCTTTCGCCGCGAGGGTAATTACCTGCGTGCCTTTAATATCACCCTGCAGGCCGTACAGTTATTCCCGCAGTATTTCCACGGGTGGAATAACCTGGGGAGCTTTGAGCGCATGAACAAGCGTTTCGTGACGGCCGAGATGTTTTACCAGCGGGCGATCGCGCTGTACCCGGATTATACGGACGCAAAAAAGAACCTCGAGGATATGAGGAAAGAATGGCAAAATCAAGCGCAGAACAAATAAGGGATATACGGTTGGGATTGCGCATATTATCTTTTAAGGCGAAAATGCGGAAAATAATTTGCCAACTGGTACGTGCTGGCAGGATAAGGAGAATGAAATGATATGGTACCGGAATAATAACCACTTCGGCGATTGCCTGCTGCAACTGGGCATACTTAAGGCGATCAAGGAACGCTATGATGCGGAGATAGGGTTTATCGTAAACAGCACCTTGCAGTTCGAAGCCTGTTTCTCTGCGGATTTTTTATCCGGGCTGCTTATGGATCAGAAAGAGAACAACCCGCCGGCGGTAGTTGATTTTGTCGCTATCGAAGAAGACCGCGCGGCCGGCGTGCGGTTGATAGATATGTGGGCAAAATCGCCAAAGTATAACCTTACCGGAATGGAGCTTAAGCCCTATATCAACCTGACTGCAGAGGACAGGTTTGAAGCGCACCGGTTGCGGGGTGGCTTGGAAAAGAAATACCTCTCGCCCTTTGCGGCCACGTGCTTGTGGGAAAAGGAGCTTGATGATGGCCAGCGCCATTTTGCCACCGACCCAAAATACCGGGAGCACTGCTTGATAGGCAGCCGGAACGATCCCGCGTGGATGAATTTCGATGTGCTTATGGGGTACCCGATACGCACGGTGGCGGCGCTGCTTGAAGACGCAGATGAACTGGTTTGCATAGGCAACGGCATAGCGAACTTGGCGTGGGCGGTTGGCTGCCCGTGTATCAAAGAATGGGTGACGCCGCTGCGCGCCTGGGCCAAAGTGCCGTACTCGGAAAGGATAAATCCATGAGAAATATTTGGATCGGATATTGCGATTACGGCCGCGCTTTTGGGATAGGCATATACAATTGGAGCTGGATTATACGGCTGCCAGCATGGTTGCAAAAGAGGTATTGAGTGGGCCTCTTTAAGCCTATGAAGACGGCAGTGATCGAAAAGTACCAGTGTGAATGCGGATACACGCGCGAGATCCCGCGGCCCAGCGGCCGCAAGCGCGGAAAGCACCACAAGAAAAAGATGTGGTGTCCGCACTGCTGCATGGAAACCAACTTTGTGAAGGTGGGCGACGTATGAGCGGCTGCAATGATTGTTCCAATAAAAGGGCGCGCCTTAAGTGCTTGGCATGCGAGCAGCGCGCGGATAGCCAGGCAAAAAATTACCAAGATTTCGAAAAGCCCCTTATCCTTAAGCCGGCAAAGAGGATACCAATGAACGCCCTATCCGATGAAGAAAAAGCCTGCCTTGTTCTCCACGTTGTAGCAGAGATGAGTTATCACCAGATTAGCAATATTTTAAAGCTGCACCATTCCACCGTAAAGTCCTACGTTATCGCCAGTTATACCAAACTCCGCATAAAAAAAGCCGCCTAAAATTAGCAACTTGATATAAGTAAAGGGCTTGAAGCAGTGAGCATCGAGTGCCTTACTTATGGTGAAGAATACTATTTCGAGCATGATACGCGGTACAGACAGACGCTTAAAGAGCGTCTTTCTTTGTTGCGGCTGGCGCTCAAACGGCCTTCGCTTTACGGGCATGAAGGCGGTGGCGAGTTAAATCTGTGTACCATCGTGGCCGGCTGGATCAAGCCACACCGGCATGGCGCCCGCAGGCGCTGGGAGGATAGGACGTTAAATGCTGATAGACGAAAAGGGCAGGGTGTTCGGAAAGATAAACGTCATAGACCTTGCCGTGATTATATTCGTGGTGCTCTGTGTCGCCGGAATGGTGCCGGGGTGCCTTAAGATTACGGGCGCTGATCGTAAGGCCCTGGAGATGAAGATTAAGGGCGAGCAAACCGAGGCGTTTCGTAAGTCGTTAAGCGATGAGTTCCACCAGAAATCGGACGGTTATCTACAGATTTTGAAACGGCATGCAGCAATGGATCAAGCACAGGAGCAGATATCCGTGGTGTGGAAAGAAGGATTTAAGGCTGGATATGCCGAGGGATATTCGGATGGGAGAAGGTAATGCCTAAATTACGCCCGGAAACAGCGAGAGCGAGGGCAAAGAAACTAATAAAATCTTACAGCGCAACGGGTTTAAACCAATCCGAACTTGCGCGCCTTGAAGGTGTTTCACCCTCCGCGATAAACCAGCGCCTTAATAAAGCCCATGTGCAAAAAACCTTTGCCGAGATTATGGATAGCAACGGCCTTGAAGATGCAATGCTGGTGGAAAAAATAAAAGAAGGTTTGGAAGCCACCAAGGTTATATCTGCCTTTGTTATCGTAAAGCCCGATAAGGACGGCGAAGGCAAAGAAGCAGGCATGCAAAGCCCGAACCCGGAAGTGCGCAGCATGAGCGCAGACGGCAAGACGGTTGATTTTATAGACATACCGGATTACCGCACTCGTCATTTGTACCTGCACACTGCGCTGGAAGCAAAGAAGATTATCAAGCCGCCGGCCAATGGCGGCGGTATGCAGGTATCGGCTGTGATATTCAATATCGGCAACCCGTCAATGATCCTATCACCGGCAGAGGAAAGGCTGATAAATGGTCATGCAGCAGACCCAGGATAACCGCCTGCAGGTAAACATAGATTACCGGCCCAATCCGAAGCAATCGGAGTTCCACCGGTCGGAAGCCAAGTACCGGCTGTATATCGGGGCATGGCGCGGGGGAAAGACGTTTGCCGGGTGCCAAGAAGCTTACAAAAAGTCGATACTATACGCCGGCAACCGCGGGCTGATAGGGCGCAAGGATTTTACCGATCTGCGCGAAACCACTATCAAGACGTTCTTCGAAGTGGTGCCTGAAAACGTGATAGCCTCGTACAATAAGACCGAGCACCTGGTGCAGTTTATCAACGGATCAGAAGTTATATTCCGCGAACTTAAGGACGGCACCGGGCTGGGCAGCCATGATCTGGGTTGGTACTACATCGACGAGGGCGAAGAGGTAGAGGAAGCGATCAATACGCGCCTTAAGGGCCGCTTAAGCCTTGTAGGCGTAGGCAAGACACAGGGCTGGATAACATCGAACCCGCCGAACGAAGACCACTGGCTGTACCAAACATTCGAGGTAAAGGAAAAGGATAACCCCGATTACTTTACCGTGCATGCATCCACATACGAGAACAAGGAACACCTGCCGGAAGGGTATATCGAGGATTTGGAAGACCTGCCGCCGTCATGGCGCAAGAAGTACCTGGACGGTGATTACGGCTTTACCCCGGACGGCACGCCGTTTTATATGGGCTACCAGGAGGATATGCACAAGACAAAGGCGCGCATACCCTGGAACACATCGCTGCCCTTGCTGTGCGGCTGGGATAGCGGCAAGCGCCACCCGGCGTTTTGCGTCACGCAGTGGGATGGAAAGCACTGGAACATACTGGCAGAAATCCTTGGCAGCAACATAACGATCGACCGCTTTGTGGATTTTTACGTGATACCCCTGCTGAATTCGCGCTTCCCCAACGCCAACTGCATACACTATGCCGGCCCGGAGTTCCTGCAGGTAAATGATAAATCGGATTACACCTCGTTCCAGATACTATCGTCCAAAGGCATTAAGCTGCGGATCAAGCATTCGGAGTATAGCTTGCGCAAGGAACTTATCGAGAAAAAGATAAACACGATAGTTGACGGCACGCCGGCAATACAGGTTGATCCCTCTTGCCGCGTGATAAATGACGGCTTCCTGGGTGGATACAGATATCCGAACCTGCCAAGCGGCGGGGAGTTCAAGGCGCGGTTGGAGTTGCCGTTCAAGGACGGCTTTTACGAGCACCTTATGAACGCACTGGAATATATCGCTGTACACATTTTTAGCCCCGTAGGCATGCGGAACGGGCCACGCAAACAAAGGGAGTCTACCGTCGAATGGAGATAACACCTTTCTCGAAGACCTTTGAGGTTAAGTTCAAGGACGTTGAAACGCGCAACCAAGTGGCCCAGCTTTTATGCAAAGAGGTCAAGGCCCAGATCGGCAATAACTCGGAAGCATACGCGCAGTTCAAGTCGTGCGAATACGAGTATCTTGGGTGGTCGAAATATCGCAGGGCAGGGCAAAAAAAGAACAAGCCTTGGCCCGGCGCATGCGATTTCTGGGCAAGCTTAATCGAATGGTCTACATGCGCTGTGGCCGCGCGCGTAGATTCGATCCTGTTTTCGGTGGAACCAACAATGACGGCTATCGCAGCAGATGCGGAGAACGTAGAGCGCGCTCCGGCTATAACCGATTTTGTCGATATGGTCATGCGCGAGATAGTCGAGTTGCGCAAGAATATCCAACTGTATATCAAGCAGAAGATAAAGCAGCCCTTGGCGATCCTGGCGTACGAGTGGGTGTACCAACCGGATACGGTAAGGGAAGTAAACGTAGGCGTGCTTAAGGACGATTTTTCGGTTGAGCTTGAAACCGGAGAAGTTATAGCCATGGACGACCTGCCGAAAGAGGTGCAGGAAGATATCCAGCTGGGCAATATCAAACCTGGGCAATCCGCGGATTGGTGGGTGGAGAAGGATAAGATAGTCATCAACCAGCCGCGCCTGCGCTATATATCACCGCTGGATTACGTTTGGACAAGCGGCACGCGCAAGTTCAACAAGCCCTACACGGAAGGCTACCGGTATTGGCAGACGTTTAACGATATAAAGCTTAAGTCCAAAAACGAGGAATACGACCTGACCGACGATAACTGGGCAAAGCTAAACACCACGCTTACGTCCAAAGGCTCGGGTACAGGCGTCACGGAAAAGGCCTTAACCGAAAGAAGCCACCAGTTCGAATGCTTTAAGGTATATACGCGCCTGCCGTTTAACAAGGCCGATCAGGTAGATTTTAGCGATACAGAAGCGCTGGAGCAGGAAGTGATCGCCGAGGTGGCGCTGAACGAAGAGGTGCTGCTTAAGATAACGAAGTGGTTCTACCTGCGCAACCCGGATACGCAGCGCGTGTTCATATACGGCTGGTACGAGGAAAAGGATACCATGATCGGCAATCCGTTTGTCGGCCGATCGCTTACGGAGAAGCTCGAGGAAATAAACCTGCTGATCAACAAGGAAATACAGCAGATTGTGGATAATGCCGATATAGCCATGATGAAGATGTTCACGATAAAGCGGCAAATAAACAGCGAGGATTTCGAGGAACCCGAAGTGTTCCCCGGCGCGTTCTTTGAAGTGGATAATGCCGGCGATATACAGGCGTTATCGGTGGGCGACGTAAAGCAGATAGGCTTCCAGATCATGGACAGCATGATGTCGTTTGCAGCGCGCCTATCGAACATATCACCGCTTAATACGTCCGACCGCATGGAAGGATCAAAGCCGCTGGCCACCGAGATAGTAAATATCCTCAAGGAAGGCGAGATAGGGCGCGAGGGAATAATCCAATCCTGCTTCGAAGACGTGCGCACAGTATACAAGTGGACGGTTGATTACTATTACCAGTTCATGCCCGAAAGGCTGCAGCGCAGGATCAGGAATGATGAGACGGGGCTTGATTTTTACCCTGCGCCGGCGCGCGATAAGTTCCCCCAAGGCGCCCAGGGCGATGAAGCGTACAAGGCCGCAATGGATAAGTACGAAAAGGAAAAGTTCTACTCCAAAGATATGCTGTGCGGCGTTGGCAAGTGGGATTTCAAATGGAACGGCACGCAGTTATCCGGTGATCGAGAGTGGAAGATAAATACCGCCGATTACCTGGCAAATATACTCATGAAGTTCCCCATGGTTGCATCAAATCCCATGGCGGTATGGGAGCTTTTGAGGGATATCCTTATGGCCCGCGGCAAGCGAGATTGGCAAAGGTATTTGCCGCCGCGCGAGAAGATAGAAAAGCTGGTGCAGAAGAAGGAAAATATGGAACAGCTTATGGAGCAGTTGCCGCAGATCAAGCAGATGCTTATCCAGCAGGGCGTTGATCCGCAGATAGTGGAACTTACCATGCAGAAGATAGCCGGCGCAGGCAGTGGCGCACCGGGCGCGCAAGCAGCGCCCGCAGGCCCAGCCGGTAAACCCAATCCAGCGGCACGGCCGGCCGGAGGTATGGGCAGATGAAAAACCGCATAAAGGCATATATCACCGACGTTAAAAAGGCCTTTCAGATGCGCCGGGCAGAGCGTCGCATGGCGTTGTTTATGAAACTCGTCACGCAGGATGAAGCCTGGGCGCTGTATATAAAGTGCGTGCAGAATTACATCAACATGTGCAAGACCACCAAGGCCAATACCAATTACGGCACCGCTTCGCCCGAGGTCAAAAAGTATCTCGAAAACATGGATATCGAAATTGCAACGCTGGAGTGGGCGATAAAGATACCGCAGGCGACCATTGACAAGGCGCTTGTTGATCACCAAAAGGCCGCGGAAGCCTCGCTGCACCAGGAAGTTATGTCGGAATTCGAAAAACAGCAGACCCAGGAGGAATAAATGGAAAAGCAGTTCGTGGATTTTGGGCATAAGATGGGCGGCCCGGAAATGCCGTCAACAGCCGGCGAAGGCAAGGATAAGGTATATTACCCGTCGATTGAAATGCCGGCCGAGATATTCGATGGCGTACCGGCTGTAGGCAGCAAGTGCCGCATTGAAGTAGTTGCCGAGGTTGTGGAAGTACGCAAGACGGATAAAGGCACCGAGGTGCGCGTGGAGATCCACAAGGGCAGGTACGTTGAAAAGGCCGGCAAGGTGAGCGATGAGGAGTTCGCCGCCATGGGGCCGGAAGCGCGCAAGAAGTACCAAGAGGGGGAAGGCAAGGAACGCAATACAGCCGAGGATAGCGAGGAATGAAGATTGGCCGCACGACAGAATTTAAACTATCGAAAATAACAAAGGCTTGGCTTGCGGGTTTTATAGACGGGGAAGGATATATTGGACTGACCAAAAAAGGCGAGCGCTTTCAGGTTATAGTTAGGATAGGTACAACTCATCGGGCAACAATGTTATATGTTTCAACCCTTTTAGGAGCGCCTCTTTATACGGATAGAAAGAATAAACCAAATTGGAAAGATTGCTACATAACGGTAATTTACGACCATAGGGCTGAATTGTTGCTTAAATCTTTGTTGCCTTATTTGATAACCAAACGAGAACAAGTATTGGCCATTTTGGAGTATAGAAAAACTATCAACAGTGGAAACAATCAATTCAACCGAGCGCCTGTACAAGTTATCCAAAAACGGAGAGATATTTATAACAGACTTCGTGGATTAAATAAGAGGGGGAAATGCCTTATTTAATTAAAGGAAATACGGTGGTTAAAAAGGATACGGATGCAGTAGTAGGGCATTCAAAAAATCCCAAGAAATATTTGAGAACTTTACAGGCCGTAGAACATGGATGGAAACCAGAACGGAAATTACTGGGGAGGAAAGTGTAATGGAAGGACGTATGCTACAGTTCAAGCGCGCACAGCCCCGCGGCGCTATCATGCAGCCGGAAACGTTCAAGAAGATAGAGCAATCGGCTGCCGATAAATACGGGTCAAAAGAAGCGGGCAAGCGCGTAGCAGGCGCGGCCTATAAAAAGACGCTCAAATCGAAGTTCAAGAAACACGAGCGTATGCTGGGCAGGAAAGTATAGTGGCAAACCAGGCGACAATTGGAGGCCGCATTAAGCGGCCGAAGACCGCCATAAAAGCGAGGTAAGCATGTGGGTATTAAAGCTTTTTGGCCTTAACGCAGACTTTGGTTTCACTACAGCGTTATTCGACGGCGAGGGTGGTGCAGGTGGCGGTGCCGGCGAAGGCGGTGATGGCGGCGACGGCGGCCAGGGTGGCGACGGCGGTGCCGGTGGTGAAGGCGAAGGCGGCGGCGATAACGGCGAAGGCACTCCCGGCAGTAAAGCCGGAAAAGGTGCTGCAGCCGCCGGCGGCGCAGGCGAAGGCCAGGGTGGCGAGGGTGAAGGCGGGGACGGGGGCGCAGGCGGGGGTGGTGCAGGCGCAGGAGCCGGTTCCGAGGACATCTTCGGTGGGGATTACGGCAAGGCTACCAAGAGCTATCACGAGCTTTTGAGCAAGCACAAGCCGACTGAAATGGAGTTGGCGGGTATCAAGAAGCAGCTGGCAGCTGTGGGTATCAAGGTAATACGGAACGCCGATGGGTCTATCCGTTTCGAAGAGGATAAATCCAAAGCGGGGCAGGAAAAGCAGCGCCGGTATACGCAGGAGCATGCGGCCAAGCTGCATGCATACTTCGATAAACCGGAAACTGGCCAGGCATTTGAGCAGATTATCGAGGCAAAAATCCTCGATATGATGGACGATCAGTTCGGCACGCGCGAGGCGCAGTACCATGCTGCCGTCCAGTTCAGAAATGAGGAACGCCAAACCGAGGCCTTTATCGCGAAGGTGTATCCCGATGCTGATCCTGAAAGGGAAGGGTTCCCGGAAGGCGGTACGCCGCTTTATAAACGGGCAACCGAGATCTTCCTGGCAAACCCGGATTACCAGAAGCACCCGAAAGGCCAGTTGTGGGCCGTGCATGAAGCCGCACTCGAACTCAAGATAAACCCCAAGGCGATATCAGAAGCCGAAGCGAGGGGCAAAAAGGCTGGGATCGAGAACAAGCGCATCCTTAACAAAGTAGGCGGTGGTGGGGGTGCGGGTGCAGGCGGCGGCGGTACCGGCTTGAGCAACCTCGACTTCATTAAGATGAACCCCACACAACGTGCAGCATGGCAAAAAGAGCAGTTCGCTAAAAAAATGGGAGGTTCAAAGTGAAGCGGTATTTCAAGTTCATCAGGACGCTTCTGGGAATAGGTGATATCAAGGGTACTGCAGATGCCTTGATAAACGTCACCGGCGTTTCTGACATCGACAACGCGATACCGGACAAATGGGCGCCCGGAATTTTCCTCGATGGTATAGCGAGGGGGTTCTGGAAGAAGTTCATGGGTTCGGAAGGTTCGCGCATGCCGATCGTCGTGAGCAACCAGTTTGCGCCTAAAGGGGCGAAGACGAACAACGTCGTCTTTAACACCCTTTCGCAGCTGTATTCTTCAGGAGTGTCCGGGGAAACCGTCTTGAAGGGAAGCGAATCAAAACTCAAGACAGGGGTTTTTTGCATTACCCCAGAATTATACAGAAATGCAGTAGGCGTCACGAAGAAATCAACCTGGCAGGCCAACTTTGATGAAATACAGAAGGCCGGCGAGCTCTTGAAGATCTGGGTAAACGGTGAGATCACCAACCAGATATTCGAGACCATGCTTGGCGTAGGCGCTGGGCAGACCCTGTACGCGAACTCGAAAACAGCGATAGATTCGCTGGTATCGACGGACAAGTTCGGAACGACCGAACTCGACATGATCTGGTTGGCGCTTAAGAGAATGGGCGCGCTGCCGTTGGCGGTAATACCGGACAACGATGGCGAGGAAATCCCGATATTCGGTTGCGTCGTTGACTCGATCGATGCCTATAACCTGCAGGGCAGCACCTCGTG
>Ga0265297_10007113_pt1 | contig 15705 bp, 15 predicted proteins | sample Munlanlwell13791_FD_192502 | JGI IMG/M metagenome (GOLD analysis project Ga0265297, IMG submission 192502) | Leachate microbial communities from a municipal landfill in Southern Ontario, Canada - Leachate well 137-91 | ecosystem: Engineered > Solid waste > Landfill > Unclassified | place... | reverse complement strand
AAGAAAAATTACTGGGAATGATTACTCCCTGGGATCTAATTAATCATCGGGATGATGCAAATTTTAACGTTTAAAATCAGCATCAAGATTTTCCCAAAGAAATCACGAGTCAAAAAATAGCAATACACTTCCTATCGATGTTAAAAAACCGACTCAGATAGCGGGAACTCGTTATATTGGAGAATTCTTTTATGTATCGCGATGGTGTTCGATGTTGTGTAAGTAGTTAATGTTTCATTCTATTAAAAAACTACCTTTACGAGCATAATTAATCAGACCAAAAGAAGTCGTATTATTTTTTTATTGCTAAAGAAAGCGAACAGCAAGAAAATTCAAATTGATTATTTAAAAAAATAGATTTAGCAGAATTATGGACACATTCAGAAAGCTTCGAAACAATATAATTATCGGGTTTGCCGTTATAGTCTGTATGGCAATTGCAGTTGGTTTCATTGTTGATCGGCAGAGACTCGCTGAGGTTATTAAAACAGCAAACCCTATGTATATAATTCCAGCGATTATCTTTGCACTTCTATCATACCTTTGTTTAAGTTATAATTTCTATATTTTTTGTCGCGTATTCGGGATTAAAGCTCATAAAACGGATCTTTTAAAAGTCGGTTATGTCTCAACGGTGGTTAATAATATTATATCGGCCGGGGGAGCAGCTCAATATTACTTTCGAATTCTCATCATGAAACAGTGGAATGAAGCCATCTCGAATATCTTCGCAGCATCTTTTTTCCAAATTTATATGAACATGCTGGCACTAATGATATTATTATTAATTGGAATTTTTCGAATAACCCTAACCCATCAGATCAACTCTTCGCTGAATACGGGTTTAGTCTCTATCGCCACATTATTATTAGTAACGTTGGTTGTTTTTACCCTTGTCTTTTTTTTCTCTCAGGTACGTCATTTTATTCTGTCTCGAATCAGCGGGATATTAAAAGTGGTGATAAAAAAAGACTTTAACCAGCATTTTAACAAATTAGAGCAAGCTATCGGTAGGGGTGTTGCCGTATTTAAAGAAAAACCGAGCATGCTTATCACTCAATTTATCATACTGATAATGGACTGGGGATCGGCAATTTTGTGTTTATACTTTTGTTTACGGGCTTTTAGCTTAAGCTTGCCTATTGAGGTATTGGTAACGGGTTTTACGGCAGGCCAAGCAGCCGGGTTCTTATCGTTAACTCCCGGGGGCGTGGGGATTCAAGATGGTTCAATGGCAGGGATTTTCACGTTATTCGGCATCTCATTAGAAAAAGTATTATTCGGATCGCTTCTCTATCGAATTATATATTATTTTCTACCTGCATTAGTAAGTTTGCTATTTTTCAAGGGCCTGTTTAAAAAAGAACAATAAAGCCTCGATGGCTTGCCGGTTTGATACATTCGAGAAATTATGATTAGTCCAGGATTTGAGAATAATTTTGTAATTGTTGCTGCGGAAAACGAATTTTACGCGGAATAAAAATCAAACATACTATTGAGACGAACAAAGAAACTCCACCGACAACCGAAAATACCCTCTGATACGCTATTTGTATTGCCAGAAAACCGCAAATGATCGGTCCGACGATATACCCCGCATTCTCGGAGGATCGCTCGATACTGATAATTGAATTTCCGAGATATCCAAGTCGGGTGATATAATCCTCAAATGTAGCCAGAATTTCCGGCACAGCTAATGCTCCGAATAATGATGATAAGAAGACTAACAATAGTATTAATACCGCATTATCAATTAACCCAATCGCAATAAGAAGTGCCCCGCTTATTGCTCCGGAAATAAAAGCAACCTTCTTCTTGCCAAGCGGTTTATCAATTTTACCGCTGACGAGCGGTATAAAAAGAGTCGGTAACATATATAACGTAAGAAAAAACGCACCGATAGGGGAGCTTAATTTTAATTGTTCTGAGAATAAGGCGCCGATTGTCCAGAATGCTGAATCTATGATTGACAGGCAAAACATAAACATCCAAAGAAGCCATAATTTATTAATCAATATTTTCCAAATAAACAGCCGATTTATAGGGACAATGTGTTTATTTTTTTCCGCAGGATAGGAAGAGGATTTCCTGATTTTGAAAATTCGTAAAAATAAGAAAAAAAAGAAAGCGGTAATCGCGAGAACAACTAAAGCAGCGTAGAGAGGTAGATTTAAAGAGTATCCGATCATTAAACTTGCCAGAAGCGGCCCAATAGTATATGAGAGAGCTTTAAATGTGCAAACAGCTCCCCACGATTGCGCGTGTGTTTTTTCAGATCTAAGACTTTCAATAAAATGAAAATGACTAAAATAAAGAAGTTCATAATATACTCCCCAAATAATCATGGCGATGATAATCAGAAAAATATTTTCTGAAAAAAATAGTAGAATAATTGGGAACACCAATGAGATAAGAATGGTCAACCAAAAATAGCGGGAGAATGAACTGTTTGCATTGGTTTTACTCGCGACAAAGTCAAACAACATGCCTGCCGCTGATGAGCAGGAGATAATTAATCCCACATAGAAACTATTGTGTAACGTTTTATCCAGGTAAACAGGTGCACAATAAGCCATCAGAGCATCAAAGAGGCAAAAAAGGCTTACGATTAGGGAATAGCCGAGCAATCTTGAGGTAGGCGTATTACGCGCATAAATTCGATGTCTGAAACTGGTAATAACGGGGGCGATTTCGGGCGTGATCATCAATTTATTATAAAGTAAATGGACAACCTTTGCAGTAATTATACATAGAACGTGTGATAAAAACTATATCGTTCAGCGTTTTGCTAACAATCGTTTGTTTGAAATCAATATAATGCTATAATTTATACTAATACGCAAGGAGGCGATATGGAAGACCAGCAAAGCATTCCGGTATATATGCAAAATAGTATCGATCTAGAGCCTGACGAAACACTTGTTTTGATGAGGCAGAAGCATTGGTTCGTCTTTCGAGATCCGTTCTTGCTTGGCATTTTCGTTCCCTTTCTTCTCATATTCATTACATTTCTATTATCTAATTCAGAACTGAATTTGCCAGTCTTCCTTAGTAATACGGTTGCTCAGTATTTTCTATACGGAGCGCCGACATTTTTTATTCTCGGTTTAGTAATGTTTTCCTGGAAATGGTATCTCTGGCGGAGAACGTACTATATTGTTACCAGCAAGCGAATAGCCATAATCCGTCAAAATAATCTCTTTTCATCGGATGTCCACCAGATGGCACTTGATAAAACTCAGGACGTCATATCGAACGTACCCGGTTTGCAGGCTGCCCTGTATGGTTTTGGAGATGTTTCGGTACAGGCATCTTCCTCGACCGCCATCCTTGTTTTTAAGACTGTCGGAAAGCCTCATGAGGTGCAAAAACGGGTTATGGAAGCGATAAAAAAGTATGTATCTTAACGTAGATTGATTGAATAGAGGCTTGAAGTTGGGCTCGAAAGATTAAAACTTGTTAAGAATAGTATTTTTCTTCCGTCAGGTGCGACAAGTAAAGAAGGTGCCGTCATAATTCCCTCATATATGGTAGTTTTATTTCCGCCGTCAGTCTCAATAGAAATAATTTTGCCCGATTTTTGATCGACCGAATATTCGGTTAAGGCAATAATATTTCTTGAATTAGGATGCCACGTTACCATTTTCGTTGCATCTAACGGTAAATCTTTTACAACTGATAATCTTTGTTGTTCGAGAGAGTATACAGAATAACCGGAATCATTTTTAAAGAGAAAGCTAAGATTGTCCGGTGACCAAACGGGATCGATTGCAGTCGAATAAATCGCTAAATCCGATTCGTTTAACTGTTTTTTTCTTTGGATCTCAAGATTTTGCTGATCAGCTTCCCAGCGAGCAAGAATTGCCGATTTGCTTTCTGAAATCGGTTGGGGATCGGTATTTAACTGGTCCGATGATAGGAGATAATTACCCTCCGTCTCGCTCTCTGTAAGGCTGATTAATAAGTCTTGGCTATCTCCGGACCACTGCAGGCTACTTTTCGAAAATGCGACGGTTGCCGTATCTCTAACAATTTGTTTAATCGTATATCCGCTACCGAACGTTCCGAAAGGCAAATTATTAAATGTTAAAACCCAAATACCGGCTTTTTCAGGATCAGCGAATATCATGGCGGCTTTCGAAGCGTCAGGTGAAACTAAAAGCGATACAATTCCATCGTAGGAAGCTGGTTGTAAAATTGGAGCTGAAGGTATTAAGAGTGCCTCAACTTCACTGACGCGTTCAGCTCTGACGGTAATATCTTTCTGCCAATCATAATATCCGTTTTTACTGATTTTTATCGTATAAGTACCTGCAGCCAGTCCGGAAATACTTGAGTCTGTAGCAGCGGCCAATTTTCCGTTCACAAAAACCGATGCGCCGTTTGGGACTGAATTGGCTTGGATTATGCCAGTCATGATAAACTGACCCTGCTGGCGGTTAAAACTATATCCCGATGCGAGGAAAATCAGAATAACTGCGAGGATTATTGAAAAAATCAATAAACCTAATGAAAATAGTTTGCGCATATATATTTCGATTTGAATTAATAGTGTAGATTATAACACAATTACGGCCGGCACTCCATCGATTTTCTCCTGGACTTTCGGCAATAGGAACGCTACAATACCAATACATTTTCCAATAATATAATGTTGGTAGAAAAGGGTTTTTATGTTCTCAAAAAAAATTGGAATAGATCTCGGAACTGCAAATTCTCTCGTATATCTATCCGGAAAAGGTATCGTTTTAAAAGAGCCTACGGTGGTTGCCATAACAGCTGAGGATAACAAAGTGGTTGCTATCGGAGAGGAGGCACGCGATATGCTCGGACGGACACCCGGCAATATCTTTGCTTCCCGACCGATGCGTGGGGGAGTAATTGCTGATTATATCGTTACCGAAGCGATGTTACGCTATTTTATCGATAAAATCTGCGGAAGAAGTCGGTTTTTTAAGCCTGAGGTAATGATATGTGCCCCTGCTGGCGTTACCTCTGTCGAACGTCGTGCGGTATTAGACGCAACCCTCTCTGCAGGTGCAAGTAATGTGTATCTGATCGACGAACCCCTGGCCGCCGCGATTGGTGCTAATATGCCAATCGGAGAGGCTTCGGGCAATATGGTCGTAAATATCGGTGGGGGAACGACCGAGGTTGCGGTTATTGCTCTCGGCGGTATTGTTGTACACACTACGGTGCGTATTGCGGGTAATAAGATTGATGAGGCAATCGTATCTGCAGTAAGAAAAAAATACAATGTCAGTATTGGCGATCAGATGGCTGAAGAGATTAAAATCAAAATCGGTTCAGCCCTTCCTATGGATGAAAAATTGACGATGGAGATAAAAGGCAGAGATGCTATAGGTGGTCTGCCTAGAAGTGTAGAGATCGATTCCACGCTCATCACAGAAGCGATAACACCGGCCCTCACCTCAATCATAATATCAGTAAAGAAGGTTTTTGAAGATACTCCGCCTGAGCTGGCAGCCGATATAATCGATAAGGGTATTATGATGACCGGAGGAACTGCAATGCTGCGAAACCTTGACCGATTATTAACTCAGTCTATCGGAGTCCCCTGTTATCTGGCAGATAATCCGCTCGAGTGTGTTGTAATGGGAACAGGGATTGCTATTGAAAATCTTCAGGACTATAAGCGAAACGTAACGCAACGATAAAAAAGAGGGCGGTAATGCATATCGGAATCGACGCCAGTCGAACGACACTTCCCCAACTAACCGGAACCGAATATTATTCACTACATTTAATTCGTGCGTTAGCAAGAATCGACTCGTTTAATCGGTACACTCTCTATTATAATGACCCTCCCCATAAACTATTGGGAGGTACAAATTTTTCCAACCGAATAGTGCCCGCACGCCGACTCTGGACCCAGGTACGATTGGCGGCGGAATGCCTTTTACACCACCCCGACGTACTATTTGTGCCGGCGCACACAATTCCGATTATAAGACATCATAAGATGAAAACTGTGGTAACAATCCATGATTTGGGTGCCGAATACTTACCGCAATATCACCAATTTCCTCAAAAACTATATCTGAACCGATCAACTGAGTTTGTAGCTCGCTACGCAACTCAAATAATCGCTGTTTCTCAATCTACAAAAAATGATATTATGAAAAAATTCGGAACTGATCCTGATCGCATAAGCGTGGTATATGAAGGGGTTGATCATGACCGATTTAAACCGATACACGATAGTAAAGTTATTAAGGCGGTATGTTCCAAATATTCTATTCCCGATAATTTTATTTTATTCGTTGGCACTATACAGCCACGAAAAAATTTATTAACGCTGATCGACGCCTTTTCCCATCTAGTCAGGCAGAATGACCGTTTGAAATTACAATTAGTCTTAGCGGGTAAAAAGGGGTGGCTATCAGATGGTATTTATGGTCGGCCTTCCGAACTCGGAACCGAGAATCGTGTGCGTTTTCTTGACTATGTTGAGGAAAATGATCTTCCGCATCTGTATAACGCCGCGTCGGTTTTTATATTGCCCTCACATTACGAAGGTTTCGGTTTGCCCTTGTTAGAGGCGATGGCGTGTGGCTGTCCGGTTATTGCCTCAAATAGTTCTTCGTTGCCCGAGCTGATTCCCTCTAAGCAGCAATTATTTGAGACCTTATCATCAGAATCGCTGAGCAAACTGATTTCTACAATGCTAATCGATAGAACGTTTCGCGAGAAGAGTATCATGCTGGGGATTGAAAAAGCAAAACAATTTACCTGGGAAAAGTGTGCGCAAGAAACGTTAGCAATATTTAGGCGGATATGTGTATGAAAATCTCCATTGTCGGCATAAAAATTGACGCTTTAAAATTCAATGACGTAATAAATAGGGTGGAAGAATATATGCGTGACGGTAAAAAGCATATTATTGTTACCCCGAATCCCGAAATGATTGTCATGGCGTATAAAGATCGTGAGTTTTTTAATATTCTTAATAATGCCGATTTGGCAATATCCGATGGAATTGGCTTGCGGTTGGGAGCTTTTTTACTCGGCAAAAACATTCCCGAGCGTGTTACAGGAACTGATTTGGTTGATAAAATTGCAGCAATCAGCCATAAAAAAAATATTCGAATATATCTTCTTGGGGCTGCAGAGGGAGTTGCTGCAAAAGCTGCTGAAGAGTTATTAAATAAATATGGAGCATTGATTGCCGGATCATATTCCGGTAGCTATAGCGTTGCCGATGAACATGAAATAATTAGCCGAATTAATAAAACCAAAGCCGACGTTCTTTTTGTCGCGTTCGGAGCAGTTAATCAGGAAAAATGGATACATCGGAATATGGATAAGCTACATATTAAATTAGCAATCGGTATCGGCGGAGCGCTAGATTACGTATCGAAGAAAAAGTCCCGCGCCCCACTGTGGGTGCAAAAAATCGGATTGGAATGGTTCTATAGACTCATTTGTGAACCACAACGATTTCGTCGACAAATAAGACTTCCTCATTTTCTATTTTTAGTACTCCGTGAACGGTTCGGTTTGTTTGACCGGAATAACGGATAAATGGTATAATCACCCAGATCTTTCTTATAGTAAGTACTAAATTTTGTAATAGAAATTATTTTAATCATAACCCCGATTATCTAGACAACTAAGGAAAAGGAATATAACTGATGGCCAAACTTTTTATATCAGATGTTGTCAAAGATTTTATAACTCCAATCTCAACGCCTCGCAGACCGCTGAAAATTCTTATGGTTGGAACTGAAATAACCCCATACGCGCAAGTTGGCGGAATCGGAAGGGTTCTCTATTTTCTGCCGCAGGCACTAAATAGATTAGGCCACGATGTTCGCATAATTATTCCTAAATATGGGAAAATTGATGAAAATAAATATCCTTTGGAAATGGTGGCAGAAGGAATTCAGGTGCCGACCGATGCTGAAGATGGTAAAGAGAAGTATCTTATCTGTAATGTGAAAACCCACAAACTTCCTGATGGTCCGCGCGTCTATTTTCTAGAGAATATGGAATATTATGAAAAGCGGGCGAATGAATATGGATATGCGGATGATCCGGTCAGATTTGCACTATTTTGCCGAGGAACCCTTGAATTTATAAGGAAATATGAGCAATGGAAACCGAATATAATTCACTGTAATGATTGGCAAACTGCCCTAATTCCTCAATATATTAAAACGACGTATAAAAATGATCCGACACTGCAAAGCTGTCATACCGTATATACAATACACAATCTATATTATCAGGGAACATTTGATCATCGCTTTATATCGGAATTGGATTATGATGATGGTAGGAGTGAGATTCCGTCATTTTTTAGTGATCGAATTCATAAAATTAACTCCATGCGTCGGGGTATTTTATACGCTGATATCGTCAATACGGTTTCAGAAACGTATGCTCGCGAGATATTAACTTCGAATTACGGTGAAGGAATGGACGGTTTGTTGCGTGAAGTTCGGACAAAATTATTCGGTATCATCAATGGTATTGATTATGAAGAATTTAATCCGGCAACAGATAAAATTCTATATAAAAACTATTCCGCAAGCTCTTTAGAAACGAGAGATGAAAATAAGGCTGAGCTGCAACGTGAATTCAATTTACCTATCAACGTAAAAGTTCCGGTTTTTGGTATCAGCTCAAGGCTTGATGAACAGAAAGGCATTGATCTGGTAATGGAAACTGTCGACTATTTTTTAAATGAATTCGATGCGCAACTCATAATTAACGGCGGCGGAGACGGACGATATCTGTCATATTTTCAGGATCTTGAAAAGAAGCATCCTAAAAAAGTTGCGACAAATCTGAATTATAACTATACGATACCGAGACACATTTTTTCAGGTGCCGATATCTTTCTCATGCCCTCAAAATTTGAGCCCTGCGGGATTGCTCAGATGGAGGCTATGCGGTATGGTTCTGTACCGTTGGTGCGAGCAACCGGAGGGTTGGCGGATTCAGTTATCGATTTTGATCCTGAAACAAACAATGGGACAGGATTTGTATTTCAAAAATACGAAGGTATGGCTTTTTTCGCTGCTCTTGTGAGAGCAATGGAGACGTATCGCTATAAAAAAATCTGGCAGGGGATAGTGCGTCGTTGCATGAAACAGGATTTCTCATGGGGAGAATCAGCAAAGCGATACAGCGATCTTTATTATCGTGTTGTGGAATTAAAGCGACAAAGAAGGAGCGGAAGAACCCATCCCAACCTCTCTGAGGAGACATTATGATTTGGGCTACTCTTCTGCATTGGTATCAGCCTCCCGGTCAGATTGATGAAATTATTCATAATGTTGTAAATCAAAGCTACGATCCTACTGTAAGTCTTCTAGAACGATTTCCAGACGCTCACATTACTCTAAATATTAATGGTTGTTTAACTGAACAGCTTGGTCGTTTAAATCCCGAATTGATTGAGAGGATTAAGCGTTTAGTAGAAAAAGGTCAAATAGAGTTGGTTGAGAGTGCAAAATATCATCCACTCCTACCGTTATTGCCGGAGCATGAGATTCGTCGTCAGATCCAATTAAATTACGAGACGAACAGCTTCTTTTTTGGCGATCTATACGCTCCGAAAGGATTTTTTCCTCCTGAATTGGCATATGGTAATCGGGTTGCGAAAATAGTTTCTGAATTAGGGTACGAGTGGTTGATATTGGATGAGATCTCCTTAGCCGGAAAGCTGTCGCAAGAATCATATGATGTACTTTATGCTCATGAAGTGTATCCGAACTTAAAACTGTTTTTTAATGACAGACAGATTGCTCACATGCTACGCGCCAAACGCAATCTCAATGCAAAAGAATTTTGGCAACAAATAAAAAATAGGACAAAGTCGCGTTACTATCTTATTACTGCCAACGACGGTGAAGTTTTCGGCCATCACTATCACAGCCGTGAAGAAATCCTCGAAGTGGCTTTTATCGATAAAGATATCCAAACGCTGACACTCTCAGAAATATCTCAACAATATTCCACAAAACCGAGATCTGTCAAACCGCTTAAAGCAACCTGGGATACATCCGAAGAAGATATTCGAAATAATATTTCGTTTCCTCTGTGGTGGCATGAAAATAATGAAATTCAGCAATTTCAATGGCAGTTGGCTGAAATTGCGCTTCGAGAATATGAACAAAATCCAAGGCCACCGGAAGATCCCGGTTTCATTTATACCTCTTCACGCAACCATCTTGACCGAGGACTTCATAGTTGTCACTTTTGGTGGGCATCTGCTAATCCGTGGTGGAATCCTGATATTATCGTCGCGGGCGCAACAGAGATAATTCGGTCAATTCGAGGATTACCGCAAATTTCTATTGAAACTAAAAAACAAGCAGAAGAGATATATGCCAAAATTATCGAGCTGACGTGGAAGTGGCACTGGGGGGGAGAAGCGCAGAAACGTATGACAGAATTTGATATAAATAAGAAATCCTTAACCGATATAGAGGAGAAGCGGCAATGAGAATTGCTCTGGTCAGTAAGCTATGGGAGGAGACTTCCCCGCTATCAGACGGAGGAACGGGGATGGTGGTTGGCTGCCTCGCCGAGGAGCTGGCGAAACTTGGACACGAAGTAACCGTATTTGGAGTTGGTTCGTCACGTATTACAGTTAAAATAAATTCTGTTACTGCTAATCCAATTACAACCTATGATGAGTCCCTTCATTACTGGAATATTCAAAACGCATTTCGTGAGCATAAATCATTCGATGTAATAAATTGCTGGGTAGATCAAACAGCAGTACATTTTTCCGAACTTATCGATACCCCTTCGATTCACACGATAGATTACGGAGATCTGAGCAAATCGGCCATACGATTGCTAACTGCTCATAAAAACTTACCCTATATAGCAATATCCGAAGCAATGAAAGAATTAATACCTGATTTGGGATGGTTGAAGGTTATCTATAACGGTACCCAAACAATGAATTTTCCTTATTCAGAAAAAGCACAAGATTATTATTATTTTATCGGTCGCATGAGCCCAACCAAGGGTCCAGATAAAGCGATAAAAGCAGCAATAGCAAGTAGTAAACCGCTTATTTTAGTAGGAAAAACTCGACCGGAATACGATGGAGAGTATTTAAAATCGGCAATCTACCCTTTTATTAATGGAAATTCGATTATCCATCATGAAACGGCTGATTTTGCAATGCGGGTTAATTTATATCAAAACGCAAAAGCACTTATTAATCCGATTTCATATCTGGAGGCATTTGGTTTGACGATGACTGAAGCAATGAGTTGCGGAACACCGGTTATTGCGTTTGATAATGGTGCCGCACCGGAAATAGTCGAAGACGGTAAAACGGGATTTCTGGTAAATTATACTAACCAACAAAATGGTGGGAAGTGGATTACTAAAAGATCTGGTATTGATGGCTTAGTCGAAGCGATGAGTCGATTAGAGAATTTAAATCCAAAGGATTATATGGCAATGAGAAGGGCGGCGCGCGATCGAGTCGAGAAATATTTTTCTGTCGAATCGATGGCAAAAAATTACGAACAAGTATTTTCAAACTATATCGGTTAGTATATGCTAATCAAATGGAGAAGAGAGTAGATTTAAATCCGATATTAATTAAAATAAGGAGTGACGGATGAAGGTTGTATTTTTAGCGTCAGAATGTGCACCCATAGCGAAAGTGGGGGGGTTAGGCGATGTTGCAGGAGCTTTACCAAAGGCGCTGAAAAAAATGGGTATCGATATTTGCGTTTGCATGCCTTTCTATAAAGCCATCGATCATGAAGCATATTCTCCGCTACTCGTTAAACGGAGCCTTGTTGTTCCTTTTGAAGATAAAGAGCGAGAGGTTGACGTGTATAAGACGGAACTACCGAATTCGAAGGTGCCCGTCTATCTTTTTAAAAACGAATATTTTCTTTCCGGTGGTGGTGTTTATTTCTCAAAATCAGCGTTTTGTGAATCCCATCGGGAGGTCCAACGCTTTGCATTTTTTTCTAAAGCAGTGCTTGAATATTTCCGCGCTGAAAAAGAGCCGGTAGATGTATTTCACTGTAATGATTGGCATACAGCGACGGTTCCTCTTCTGATGAAAACGCTATATAAAGATGATCCGGTATTAAAAAATGCGGCCACTGTATATACCATTCATAATCTAGGTAATCAGGGCATATCGGAACTCATGCTGTTAGACGAGCTTGGGATTCGTCGCGAAGATTTAGATACGCTCGATTGGGATGCTCAAAACAGAGATATTGATTTAATGATGCAGGGAATAATTCAATCAGACGTCATTAACGCGGTTTCGCCTACATATGCCCAGGAAATTATGACGAAGCGATATGGGGCCGGCTTGGAAGAAGTGTTGCAGGGGAAAAGCGGGCGGGTTTCCGGTATATTAAATGGTGTCGATTATCAAATTTTTAATCCGGAAACTGACCCAAATGTATTTTTCAATTATTCACTGCCTAACTGGCAAGAAGGTAAAAGAAAAAATAAACAGGACTTGAGGCATTCAGTACATCTTGATGATGAGGGGACTACTCCTTTATTGGGGATGGTAACGCGCTTAACTGATCAAAAAGGGCTTGATATAATCAGAGATGCCTTTCCTACGATCATGAAGCTGGGATTCCAGTTTGTTCTTGTCGGTTTAGGGGATCCGACAAGCGAAGAACCGTTTATTCGTTTTGCGAAAGAATATCCGGGGAAAGTATCGATAAATCTGACTTTTGATTTAAAATTAGCGAGTCGAATATATGCCGGTTCAGACGCCTTTCTCATGCCTTCGAAATTCGAACCCTGCGGACTTGGCCAACTTATTGCTCTAAAGTATGGCGCAGTGCCTATTGTGCGGGCTACCGGCGGACTTAAGGATACAATACTAAACGGTGAAACAGGATTTGTATTTAGCCCTTATACGGCGAAAGCCTTAATCAATTGTCTGATTAAGGTCAGAGAAGGTTTTTCAGACAGTAAGCGGTGGCAAGATATCGTAGAGACGGGCATGAGTCAGGACTATTCTTGGGACAGATCAGCGGGTGAATATATAACGTTATATAAAAACGCAATAAGGTGGTCACATGAGCGATAGCCAATTTATTCAAAACCCTATGACGGAAAAATGGGTAATCTCATGCCCGAATCGTTCGAAGCGGCCTGATGTGGCGAAGGGTGTTGAGCCGGTTTGTCCGTTTTGTTATGGTCATGAAAACATGACTCCTCCCGAAGTGCTTCGTTATGGACAAGGTAAGCCCAGCGAAACGGGGTGGAAAGTTCGGGTAGTCGGGAATAAATACCCTATAACTACAATACACGAAATAATTATCGGTAGTCCTGATCATAATAAAAACATCATGGATTTCTCGCAAGAACAGGTCGAATTGATTATTCGTGCTTATAAAGAACGGTTTCTGGCATTAAAAGATAAAGGACAAGTTTTAATATTTCATAATCATGGGAGAGAGGGTGCGGAATCGTTGCCCCATCCTCATACCCAGCTTGCGGTTATCCCGAACGATATGCGTATTAGCGCCAGCAGGCTTGGAGAACCGACCAATATCGCTTTCGAAAGTGAACGGTTTATCGTTTTCTGTCCGGATACGGTTGAATGGCCTCATGAAACCTGGATTGCGCCGAAGCGGAGGGGGTTTCAGTTCGGCGAAATTGACGAAAAGGAAATTCACGATTTCAGTTATATAATGCCGGAGGTGCTTCGGCTTCAAGGGAAAATTAATTACGGGAAATTTGATTTTAACTTCTATATTTATCCCGGAGGTGACTGGTATTGGCGTCTCGTTCCGCGAATTATCCAGAGAGGTGGGTTCGAAATTGCATCCGGTATTATGGTTAATATAGTTGATCCAAAAGAGACGGTAAAGTTACTGAGAACGGTTAAGCAGTAAAAGTTTATTTTGGGGTTAATCAGGACAATGGGGAATTACGCTGTTCCTTTGCCGATTAGCCAGAGGACAGCTTCTTTTGTGTAGCGGCGGTCACCTCTGGAATTGATGCGGATCGGCGAGAGCTTTCCTTTTTTACCCCAGCGTTTGATAGTTAACGGCGAGACTCTTAGAAACTGTGCCACTTCTTTTACGGTCATAAGATCAGGTAGGTGTGAAAAGTCGTTAGTCACTCGAACGGTGTTTTCTTCCATAATACTATCCTTTTTTATAGGTGAACTAGGTAAACAATCAACGTGGGCAGTTGAACCTTGAACAATTTTGCTGCAATAAAAGCGGTAATTGACTATACATTAATATAACATATACGATCAAATGATGTCAATATTTACTGGTCTGAACATGGGTAGGGTGATAAGTTTATTGCATTGTTACCATGTATAATATATGCATATAGCTATAGAATGAAATGTTTATGAGCATATAAGTTGTAACTATCACCGATCCTTTTTAATGCAAAACAGCCTCTAGAGTCGAGGCTGTTTTATTATATTCCGAAATATGGGTTGTTACTTAACTTCAGCAGTAGCACCGGCTTCTTTAAGTTTTTTCTCAGCTTCTGCAGCTAATTCTTTCGAAACACCTTCTAAAATAGGTTTCGGAGCGGCTTCAACCAAATCTTTGGCTTCTTTTAAACCTAAGGTAGGAACGATTTCCCGGACCGCTTTAATAACACCAATTTTGTTCTCTCCGAAATTTGTGAGGACGACATTAAAGGTAGTTTGCTCTTCTTCCGGTGCGGTTTCTGCGGCAGGTCCATTGCCGGCTGTGGCGGGCATAGCGCCAGCGGCCATAACGGGCATCGGTGATACGCCGAATTTCTCTTCAAGTGCTTTCGTAAGTTCAGCGAGTTCGAGAACGGTCATTTTCTCGATTAATTCAATGATCTTTTCGACGTGAGAACTCTTTGATTCTTTCTTTTCTTCTTCTGACATTGTTTACTCACCTCCTTAGGTGGGTTATAAATTTTTTAATTACTGTTTTTATTCTCTTTGATTTGATTAATTTGTGTTGCAAGACCCCGTAAGTTAAAAGAGAGGGCATTTTGTAAACGGTAAAGCGGCGAACCGATAGTACCAACAACCTGCCCGACTAATATATCACGACTCGGTAGGCTTGAAAGGCGGGTAATATCGGCTTCTCCGAGAAATAAATCCTTCATGAAAGCAAATTTCATTTTCGGCAATTCTAAAGTCTTTGCGAACTTCAGCAATTTTTTTAACGGTGCCACCTCATCCTTATAGCAGAATAAGACTGCGGTCGGTCCTTCGAGTGACTCAAACTCTTTCTGTAATATGGGTCGGTCATCGGTAGCTACGCGTAATAAGGTATTTTTTACCACCGCGTATTCAGCTTCATCCGAGCGGACATCATTTTTTAAATTCTGAACGTCAGCCACTTTCATACCGCGATAGTCGGTCATTAGTATTAAATTGGCGCGGGCGAGCTTTTCCTTAATCTCTTCGACGATCTTGCTTTTTTTAAGATTTGGCATAACTGCTCCATTTTTAGGTGTTTATTAATAATTTATACCGAGAGATTCTTATCGTGAGCTGTCCGTAAACAAAAAAACTCTCGAACCGAGAGTTAGATCAGATATTACACAATACAGATCGTTGCTCCTCGGTAGGGTATTAAATTGCCGGACATCCACTATTTATCTGCTCAGCAATACCTACTGTCTTCGGTTTAACCAGATTAGTATACTTGATTTTATAAATTTGTCAAATTTACTTTTATGCTTGGCCCCATTGTAGGGCTA